>Ga0209048_10002743_pt1 | contig 17332 bp, 20 predicted proteins | sample FrelakmetCRP12CR_FD_187146 | JGI IMG/M metagenome (GOLD analysis project Ga0209048, IMG submission 187146) | Freshwater lake sediment microbial communities from the University of Notre Dame, USA, for methane emissions studies - CRP12 CR (SPAdes)... | ecosystem: Environmental > Aquatic >... | reverse complement strand
TTGGGCAGCTGCGGCCGCGGGGTAGCCGCCAGAAGCGACGGCGGCTGCGGCGGCGCCGGCAACGCGCGCGGCGGCACGTCGCCGAACATGATCGCGCGGTAGTAGGGCCGCAGGTACAGGGCGTTCACGACGCTCACGGCGGAGACGACGAGCTGCACGGCGATCATCACCTGGAACAGCGGCGTGCCGATGGCGAGGATCGTCAGGATCAGCGGCGTGAGGTAGACGAACCCCAGCAGCGACCAGGGCAGATGGCGGGCGCGCACGCCGATGTACACGAAGGCGGCCCAATTGAGAAAACCGGCGGTGAAGGTCCAGGCGATCCAGAGAGAATGGCGCGGCCACCAGCGAAAGCGCGCCCGGCGCGCGGTCGGGACCTGGACGCCGGCTACGACGGCGGGCTGCTTCTGGGGTTTGAGCTGCTGCACGTCGCGCACCGCCGACGCAGGGTGGCCGTTCTGGCACTCCCCGTAGGGCGTGAGCCAGACCCAGCGGGCGCAGACGCTGCAGTATCCACCAACGGGCATGGAGCTCCCTTTTCGCGTATCCCTCTTGTGCAGGATAGCCCGCAACGGCCGCAAGCACACGTCGGGCGGCGCCTGCGGGCGCGCGGCGCCGTTGATGCGTGTACTCTAGGGACTCCCATCAACGAGAGAAAGCCTGCACCGCATGACCGACCGTACTGGCAGCCGCATCCGTCTCGCCGTGCCGTCCGAGACGCCGGGCGGCCTCGACGCCGCCCGCTCCGGGCACTTCGGACGCAGCCCGTCCTTCACGCTCATCGACTTGGTCGACGGCGAGATCGCCGCCGTGGACTCCGTCGAGAACGCCCCCCACGGGCACGGCGGCTGCATGTCGCCGGTGCTCACTCTCGGCACCAACATGGTCGACGCCGTGATCGTCGCCGGCATCGGCCACCGGCCCCTTCTGGGTTGCCTGCAGGCCGGCATCCGCGTGTTCGCCGGCGAAGACCGGCCCGACGTGCGCAGCGTCGTCGAGGCCTTCGTCGAGATGGAGCTCTCGCCCGTGGGGCCAGACGCCACCTGCCGGCACTGATCAGCTCCTCGCGCAGCTCAGGCGTGGGGAACCCGCCCCCGCGGGAATAGTCGGCACAGGGCGGGCGGCCGCAGGCTGACCCGCCCGCCGACAGACACCGACCGGTGGGGGTCCCGCGATGCAGGCACCGAAGCAGATCGAGCCCACCAGGCTCGCCGATTACCTCGAAGTCCTGACTAAGGCCGTCTTCCAGAGCGGCATGAGCTGGCGCGTCGTCGAAGCCAAGTGGGACGGCTTCCGCGAGGCCTTTTCGGACTTCGACGCGCCGATAGTAGCTGCCTTCAGCGGCGAGGACGTCGACCGTCTCGTCGAGGACACGCGCATCATCCGCAATCGGCGCAAGATCGAGGCGACCATCACCAATGCCGAGACGCTGCTGACCCTCGACAAGGGGCCCGGCGGCTTCACCGGCTGGCTGCGATCGCACGGCGACTTCGACGCCACCGTCGCCGCGGTGCGCGGCGAGTTCCGCTTTCTCGGCGACACCGGCACGTACTACTTCCTCTACGTGGTCGGCGAGAAGGTGCCGCCGCACGAGGAGTGGATGAAGGCGCATGAGTCGGCTCCTCGCAGCGCCTCGGCGCCCCGGCCGGCCCGCAAGACCTGACAGTCCAGGGAGGTTTTCCGTGAAGACCAAGAACCCCGACGATGCAGAGATGAAGCAGCGCCTCACGCCGCTTCAGTACGAAGTCACGCAACGTGAGGGCACCGAAGCGGCCTTCGCCAACGAGTACTGGGACGAGCACCGCGACGGCATCTACGTGGACGTGGTGAGCGGCGAGCCCCTGTTCAGCAGCCGCGACAAGTACGACTCGGGTACCGGATGGCCGAGCTTCACGCGTCCGCTGCGTGACGAGGCCGTGACCACGAAGACGGATTTCAAGCTGTTCCTGCCGCGCAGCGAGGTGCGCAGCGCGGCCGCGGACTCGCACCTCGGCCACGTGTTCAAGGACGGCCCCGCACCCACGGGCCTGCGCTATTGCATGAACTCGGCGGCGCTGCGTTTCATTCCCAAAGAAGAACTCGAGGCCGAGGGATACGCGGAGTATCTCGGCCTGTTCGGCGCCGGCGCGGACGACATACGCTGACGCCGGCGTGGCACACGGGCAGTACAAAGACGACGGCGAAGCGCTGATAGGTCTGGCGCGACAGCTGGCGGACGCCTTCGAGGAGGCGCAGACGCCCGAGGACCGGGAGTACGCCGCGGAGGCGATCGACGACTTCCTCAGCGAGTATGACCACTACGCGCCGGACGAGGCCCTGATCGCGCTGCTCGACCTGCCCATGACGAAGCTGACGTGGCCGCTCGTCGACAGCGTGGAGGCCACGCTCGCCGAACGTGGCGTGTCGGTTGTCTTACCTCTGCTCGAGGCCATCGACGGGCGCGTCTACGACCACGGTGGTCAGACCCCGGCCCGCGCGCTCGAGACGCTGGCCGCGATGCGCGAAGCGGACGTCATCCGGGGCCTGGTCGATGTGATGGCCGGCGCCGCCGACGACGATCTCAAAGCCGCCGGCGTGAAGGCGCTCGTGAGGTCCGGCGAGCCCGCCGTCCCGGCTCTGGAGGACGCGCTCCAGGACCCTGTGGCGCGGCGCTGGGTCGAGGACGCTCTGGGCGATATTCGTGCGGCGCGCGCGGAGGCCGCTGATGACGCGCTGGGCGACGGGGACACAATGCAGGGGAGGGGAGACCATGCTGGCTGAGATGGCGGAGCTGGTCCGGAGCCGTGAGGTCTCGGCGGTCGAGATGGTGCGCCGGGCTTACGAGCGGGTCGGGAACCTCAACGGGGACGTGAACGCCGTCGTTGCCCTGCGCGACGAGGAGGAGGCGGTCGCGGAAGCGCGCGGGCTTGACGAGCGCGCCCGTCGCGGCGAGCGCCTCGGTCGGCTAGCGGGAGTGCCGTTCTTGGTCAAGGACGCCCAGGATCTCGCCGGCATGCGCACCACACATGGCTCGCTGCTCCTCGCCGACGCCGCACCGGCGGCGCGGGACGCTCTCAACGTGGCGCGCCTGAGGGCTGCCGGCGCGGTCCCCGTGGGCAAGACCAACGTGCCCGAGTACTGCTTCGAGGGCTTCACCGCCAACCGCCTCTTCGGCACGACGCGGAACCCTTGGGCTCGGGAGTGGTCGCCCGGCGGCTCCAGTGGCGGCTCCGCGGCCGCGATGGCCGCCGGCATGGTCCCCTTCGCCACGGCGACCGACGGCGGCGGCTCGATCCGCATCCCGGCGTCTTTCTGCGGGCTCTTCGGGCTCAAACCCACGAACGGGCTGGTGCCGAGAGACCCGATCCCGGCTTGGATCGACTACAGCACCGACGGCCCGCTCGCTTTGTCGATGGCGGACCTGCGGCTCCTCTTGGCCTTGGAGTCGGGTCCCATCGCCGGCGACCCCACGGCCCTGCCGGGGGAGCTGGCCGCCCTTCTCGTCGGGCCAGGCCTGGCGGCGCGCGCCTCCAGCGCGACGCCGGGGCGGCCGTCGCTGGTGCTCGCCGCGCCGCGCTTCGTGGATTGGGGGCCGCTGCCGAACGCAGTTGCCGACCTCTTCGACGCCGCGCTCACGAGTCTCGAGAAGGATTCCGGTCTGCCCGTCGAGCCGATCGCGCCCTCGCAGATACTGGGGGGCGCCGGCAACGCCGACGAAGACTGGTGGGTGGTCTGCGCCTGCGAACAGGCGCACGGCTTGGGGCGTGAGGTCATCGAGGCTGGCGCGGACCGTCTTCACCCCGTGTTCCTCGCTGCCATGCGCCGGGGCCTGGAGGTCAGTCTGGATGAGTACCTCGCTGCACGTCGCCGTCGCTTCGCCTACGTACGGGCGCTCGACGAACTGCTCGGACGGGACTGCGTGATCGTCACGCCCACGATGCCGCAGGAGGGGTTCTACGCCGACGGCCGTGAGATCGGGGCGCAGCAAGCCGGCACCGCCTCGTCGTCCTACAACACCCAGGTCCAGAACATGACCGGCCACCCGGCGCTCTCAGTGCCGGCCGGTCGATCTTCCAACGGCGTGCCGTTCGGTCTGCAGATCACGGGTCCGCGCTTCGCCGACGCCCTGGTCATGGACATCGGCGACGCATGGGAGAGGGCGCACCCGGGCGAGCGCGTGGCGCCGGGCTTCGAGAGCTTCCTGCCGGCCGGGTAGCGAGGCCGTCGGCAACATCTTCCTCAACGCCGACGCAACACGCACTTCATATTCGGGCGGAACAATAGCAGCAAGCCATACAACGGCAACGACGGCTGCCCCCCCAGCCGTCGGGACGCGACTGCAGTACGGTGCGCCCCCACCGAGTCGGAGTCCCACCAGCCCGGGCGGTACACCTCCTGCGCCCGGGAGCCGCTGGCCCCACATGGGCCGCGACGACTGACCCACAGTCGTCGCGGCCCATCCCCCTTTCAGGGCTTGTTCCGTCGGCTTTGCAGCGCCCTCGGGCGATTCGGTAGGGTAGGTCGGCGACGTCCATCAGGCGATCGGACTGAGAATGAGCGCTTACGGCTCCGGCCGCGCCATCATCGAGGTTGACGGCCTCTCCAAGCACTACGGCGAACTGCGTGCGGTCGATGACATCAGCTTCAGCGTGGCCGACGGCGAGATCCTCGGCCTCCTCGGCCACAACGGCGCCGGCAAGACTACGACCATCCGCATGTTGACGGGGCGAGCGCGGCCGACAAGCGGGCGCGCGCTCATTGCCGGCCACGACGTCGTGCACGAGCGCGAGCGCGTGAAGCCGCTCATCAATCTCGTGTTCGAAGAGCAGAATCTGTATGAGCGTCAGTCGGGGCGCGAGAACCTGGAGCTGTTCGTCAAGCTCTACGGCGCGCCGCCGGCTCGCGTCCCGGAGCTTCTCGAGCGCGTCGGCCTGACGGACGCCGCGTCCCGCAGGGTCCGGACGTACTCCAGCGGGATGAAGCAGCGGCTGCTCATCGCCCGCGCGCTTGTGAACGACCCCCGGGTCCTGTTTCTCGACGAACCCACCAAGGGGCTCGACCCGTCATCGGCCCGCGAAGTGCGCAGCATCATCCGCGAGCACGCGAGCGCCGGCGCCACCGTCTTTCTCACCACGCACTATATGGAAGAGGCGGATGAGCTGTGCGATCGAGTCGCCTTCTTGGCGGCGGGCCGGATAGTCGCGCTTGACACGCCGCGTGAGCTCAAGCTCCGCTACGGCGAGCGCGCTGCCACGGTGCTTCTGCGCGACCGGTCCGAGCACCGGCTTCGCCTTGACGACTGCGGCGACGCGGCGCGTCTCGAATCCTGGATGACGGCCGGCGACGTGCTCACCGTGCATTCCCACGAGGGCACCCTCGAGGACGTCTTCGTGAACCTGGCCGGAAGGCCGCTGTGAGCCTCGTGCGCGTCAACGCCATCTATCGCAAGGATCTGCGCGACGCCCTGCGGGACTCGCGCCTCATCGTCGCGCTCCTCATGCCGCTGCTCATCGGCCTCCTCTATAGCTTCATGTTCAAGGACGACACGAAGCCGGCGGCCAGGCTCGGTGTGGTCGCGTCCACGTCGACCCAACTGCCGGCCGCTCTCCAGGCGGCGACCAAGGCGGCGATGCAGTTGAAGGTGCAGACGTATGCCGACCAGGCGGCGCTGACCCGGCAGGTGCGCGACAAGAAGGTCGACGTCGGCCTGGTGATCCCGGCCGGGTTTGACAGTGCGCTGAAGAATGGCGCTTCGCCGCAGCTCATGGTGATCTTGCCGGCCTCGCCGAGCTTCGGCGGTGACTACGTCGCGGCGATGCTCGACAAGGTGACGCAGTCGCTCGCAGGGCAGGTGCCGGCGGCGACTGTCGCGCGCGTCACGCTTCCCGCCAAGGCAGGGACCGCAGACTCGGCCTTCGCCGAGGTCGGCGCACGGAAGATCTTCGTGCTCGTGGCCGTCATCCTCATGCTCGCCATGATCGCCGTCTACGCGCTTCCGGCCGTCCTCACCGAGGAGACCGAGAAGAGGACGATGGAGGCGCTCACCCTCATTGCTTCCGACGCTGAGGTGATCGCCGCCAAGTCCCTTTTCGGCCTTACCTACTGCGTGATCTCCGTGCCGATCATGCTCGCGATCACCCGGGTGATTCCCGAGAACGTGGCGCTCTTCGCGGTGGACATCGTGCTGACGTCGATCACCCTGGTCGGCCTCGGTCTGCTTCTGGGCGGGCTCATGAAGACCCAGACGCAGCTCAACACCTGGAGTACGGTCGCCCTGATCCCCATGATCGTCCCGGCTATCATCGTCGGGCTGCCGGTGCCGGGCTGGGTCGAGACGATCGCGTCAGTCATCCCCACCGCGCAGACGATGCGGCTCGGGGTGAACGCGCTCTCCGGACGCCCACTGTTCGGCGCTGAGTGGCTCTCCGTGGCGATCATCCTCGCATGGGCGGTGGTCGGCTACGGCCTCGTCTGGTGGCGTCTGACGCGCCAGGAGGCCGCTTAGCCTGGCCGCCGCGCCGGGGGCGTCACCGTCTCCGTCGCGAACGCTGCCCAGTTCAGCGCCTCGCTCAGCGTCGGGTGGACCGGCCGCGCCGCGCGCAGGTCGTCGAGCGTGGCCCCGGCGCGAAGCGCGAGGCCGAGGGTGTAGATCAGCTCGGCGGCCTGGGGGCCGGCCAGATGGGCGCCGAGCAGGCGCCCGTCCTCTCCGGCCAGCAGCTTGACGAGGCCGCCGCGCCGGTCGTCGATGATCGCCTGGGCGACGTACTCGAAGTCGCCGCGCGCGACCTGATACGGTGCGCCGCGCGCGGCCAGCTCGGCTTCGCCGAGCCCCACGCGCGCCACCTGCGGCACGGTGAAGCAGGCCGAAGGCATGCCCGTCAGATCGACCATCTGCGGCTCGCCCGTGAGCATGCTCTGGGCGACGCGCTCGCCCTCCAGGCTGGCGACCGGCGTGAGCTCGATGCCGCCGGCCGCGTCGCCGGCGAACCACACTCGGAGGTTGCTCGTGCTGCGAAGGCTGGCGTCCAGCCGGGGCCGGCCTCGCTCATCCACCGCGACCGCGCCTGCGGCCAGGTCGAGGTCGTCCACGGCCGGCACGCGGCCCGTGGCCGCGAGGACGCGCTCGCAAGCGAGCGCCTCCTCGCGGCCGTCCGGCCCGGCCACGCGCAGCTCGAGCGCACCGCGGCTGCCCTCGAGCGCTCTCGTCTCCGTGCGCAGCGAGAAGGTCACACCCAGCGCCTCGAGGCCGGCCTGCGCCAGCGCGGCGGCCTCGGGGTCGAAGCCCTTGAGGACGTCGCCTCCACGCACGACCACGGTCACCTGCGTGCCGAAAGCGGCGTAGATGCCGGCGAACTCCATGGCGATGTAGCCGCCGCCGATGATGGTCAGGGTCGCCGGCCTCGTGGGGTACGCCAGCGCCTCGTCGCTGGTGTCGGCCAGATCGCTCCCCGGGAACGGCGGTCTCAGCGGCCGGGAGCCCGTCGCCACCAGTACATGGCTGGGGCGGTACGTCATGCCGCCGGCCGCGACCTCGTCCGCTGAGAGAAAGCGAGCTTTGCTGCGCACGAGCCCCGCGCCGAGCCCCTCGAGGATGCCTACCTGGTCGCCGGCGTAGGCGCGCTGCATCTCGCCTTTCCAGGCCATGAGCCTGGTCCAGTCGAGCTCGGGCGGGCCACCGGCGAAGCCCATGCGCGCCGCCCCCTCCGTCTCGCGGCGGGTCTGGGCGGCCGTGTAGAGCGCCTTCTTGGGAACGCAGCCGTGCCACACGCAGTTGCCGCCGAACTGCCCGTGCTCCACCACCGTTACCCGCCAGCCGGCGCCGGCCAGCGTGCGCGCCACGCGCGTTCCGGCGGTGCCGGCGCCGATGACCAGGACGTGACGCTTGTCGTTCATCGTGGGCCTCCTCGTGCGATGGCTCGGGAGTACCCGCTGCAGCGCGTCGCTACACAAAGCTCAACGCGAACCCCTACCGACCGTAACCTGAACAGGCGACACTGCGCCCAGATGCCGGTGCGCCCGTGCGTCGGCCTTGTGGGAGGAGCGCCCATGGAACTCACGGTGACGTGTCTCGTGTGTGGCCAGGAGGTCGACCTGGAGCTCCTGATGGCTCTGCCGAAGGACGCGCCCTTTGGCTGCCCCTACTGTGACGAGGAAGTGGCGGAGGCGATCCGCGCCGATCACGCCAGGAGGCGGCGGGCGGCGGCCTGAGCCGGTCGTGCGGGCGCCGACAGTGCCGTGCCCGGCGGCCGCGGCGCGGCGTCAGCCGCGCACTGGCCCGTCGAGTAGGACGTCCGTATGCGCAGCGACGACGACCAGGGCTTCCGCGACGCGCTCGTCGTGGGCAGTCTGTTGGCGCCTGAGGGCGCCGCAGCCTACGGCACGGCGATGCACTGGTGGGGGTGGACGGTGGGAGCGGAGGCTGGCGAGGAGGCCGGATCTGACGGCCGCCCCGGCACGGTGGCGACCTTCATCACACCGAAGCGCAAGCAGGCGATGCGGCCCGAGCTCCTGGGCGTGCGCTTCGAGCTCGTGTTCATCAAGCCGGAGCGGATGTTCGGCGCGGAACTGGTCGGCGTTCCGGGCCTGCGCATCCGTGTCACCGACCGCGAGCGCACGGTGGTCGACATGCTCGACCGCAGCGACCTCTGTGGCGGCGTGCCTGCGGCCGCCGCCGCCCTCGTGCAGGCCTGGTCGGCGTTCGATGCCGAGCGCCTGACGACGTACCTGGAGCGCTTCGCCGGCGGCACGGTGCCGAGGCGGCTCGGGTACCTCGTCGAGCGCCTCGGTCTGCGGCCGCCGGCCGATCCTCTGCTCGAGCGCTGGCGGGCGCTCATCGGCGCCGGCTACTCGCTCCTCGAGCGTGGCGGCCCGGCGGAAGGGCCCTTCGTTCGCCGCTGGCGGCTCCGGATGAACGTACCGGAGCTCAGCTGAGCGGCTCGGCCGGCACGTCGGTCGCGACGCTCGCGGACGCCGTGGCTAGCGCAGACCTTCGGCCGCGAACCGCCGAGCGAACAGCCGCGCGGACTCGAGCGCGTCGTCGACCAGGGGCCCCTTCATGTCGGTGACGAGACAGCGCAGGACCTCGGGGTAGACATCGACTCCTTGCTCGGTGAGCGCGTCCTTCAGCTTCACGCCGCCGCCGGGGTAGAACCACTTGCTGTCCTCGTTCTTGGCGGGGTCGGCGTCGAGAGGCCCGTAGGTGTCGAAGACGAACACGGGTCGGCCGGCCACGGCCGCCGCGTCCAGCTTCTTGGCGAGACTCCGCGTGCGGCGGCTCATCCTGGCCATGCGCGTGGGGCCGCCTATGCCGAAGAAGCCGGCGTCGGCGGCCGGCGGCTTGCGTGCGTCCAGCTTCTGCGTATGCAGGTTCACGACGGTGACGTCGTGGCCGGCAGTGCGAAGCTCCTCCGCCAGGGCTTCGGCGACCTGTAGCGTGTTGCCGAAGTAGCTGTCGCAGACGATGAGGCCGTTCATGCCGTCAGCATGCCAAGAACGGTCGTTCGGGTCACGCCGCGGCATCGCCGAGGTGGCGGGTCACGCCTTCGTCAAACACGAGCAGGACAAGGTCCGTGCTGCCGCAGCACGGGCACTGAACGACGCCCGAATGGGCCTCGTACACCTCGATCGGCACGACGAACTCCTCCGTGCACACGTCGCAGGCGAGGTCGATCCTGGCGCTCATCGCATCTCCTCTCTTCCTCGTTGTCATGCGACACTGGTACGCCGGCCGGACGAAGGGGAGATGAAGGCCGAGTGAGGGATCGATGAGGGCGAGAGCCCAGGACCCAGGCGCGGCGGCGGACGTGGGGCTTGGGAGGACGGGTGGGGAAGGCCCGCCGCCGCGCTCAGGGAACAGGGGTGCGAGTCCGGGGGTCGGAGGCGCTGGCGGCCGGCTCTGAATGGTCGCCGTACCGCGCAATGCGCCGCTCGGCCTCACGGAGCTCTTCGAGACGCTCCTCAGGGGTCAGGGCGGCGACGCGCGCACTGCGCAGGTGCCGTCTGATCTTGCTGCGGTGTGTGATCATGGCGACCACATGATCCCCGCCGCGTGTTAACGTTGCGTGAGAGCGCGTCGAGAGAGCGGTTATCTCGGCAGGTGCATTCAGAAGGAGACGCGCATCGGCTGTTGTCTGGTTTTCGGGATCCTCGCGGCATCGCCGCGGCTCATCCTCTTCGGGATGTGGCTGTTCACCGACTACCTCGCCTAGGCCGGCATCGCCTTTGTGTGGGGCTTCATCGGCTTCCTGTTCGCGCCGTGCACGACGATGGCCTACGCGATCGCCCAGAACTCCTTTGGGGGCCTGACCGGGTGGGGCACGGTCGCGTTCGCGCTCGGCATCGTCCTCGACATCTTCGTCTACTATGGAGGCGGCCGCTCGCGCTCGCAGGTCGCGCAGGCCTAGTCGCGGGGCGGCGCGGCTGGCGGCGGCGAGGCTCCGGTGGCCGGCGCGGCCACGAGCGCGGTCGCCGGTCGCAGCCGCCAGACGTCCTTCACGAAGAGCACCCAGAGCGAAGCCACCAGACCGAGGCCGGCCGACGCCCAGCAGACGGCGGTCACCCCGAAGGCTTGCGCCAGGGGGCCGGCGACGGCCAGGCCGGCCGGCCAGAGCGCCAGCGACGCCATCCAGTCCCAGGCCGTCACGCGGCCCAGGGCCTCGCCCTGGATCTTGGTCTGAAGAGTGGTGTTCCACACGGCCACCAGGAGGCCCACGCCGATGCCGCGCACGCCGTAGACGACCCCGAGCTCGATTGCCCCGCCGCCCAAGGCCAGCGTGAGCGGCGCCGCCACCGCCGTGGTGCCCGTGAGGCACACCAGCACCATCGGGCGGCGCGGTTTGTAGCGCAGCGCGATCGCCGCCCCCCCGAGCATGCCGGCGCTGAACACCGCCTGGATCACGCCCCAGGCCGCCGCCGTGTGGCCCTGCGCGAGCAGGCCCAGGGGGCCAAGCACCTGGAACGGCGCGACGACGATGCAGAGGACGAGGCAGGCACGCAGCAGCATCACCCACAGCCATGGGCGCGATCTCACTTCGTGCCAGCCGTCGCGCAGCTCGCCGAGGAAGCTCCTGACGGCCGCGCTTCGCGCGATGGCCGGCACCCGCAGGGTGGCCAGGAAGGCGGCGCTGACGAGGAAGGTCGCGCCGTCCACGGCGATGGCGCCGCCGGCGCCGATCACCGCGACCAGCGTGCCGGCGACCGCCGGCCCCACCATCCAGCCGAAGTTATCGCTCAGGCCCATGAGCGCGTTGGCCTGCTGGAGCCTCTCCGCCGGCACGATCTGCGGCAAGATGGCGCCGGCGGCAGGCCTGAAGAACGCCTCCGCGGCGCCGTGGACCGCCGCCAGGATGGCCAGCTGCCATATCTGCGCCACGCCGGTGAGCAGAAGGGTCGCGCCCGTGATCTGCACCGCCGCGCGGATGAGGTCGCTGGCGACCATGAGCGCGGCCCGTGGCAGGCGGTCGGCCCAGACGCCGCCCACCAAGGCGAGCGCCGCCAGCGGGAGGCTCTGCGCGGCGAGCACCAGGCCGAGGTCGGTGGCCGAGCCGGTGAGGCCGAGCACGGCGAACGTCAGTGCCACCGGCGTGATGCCGTCTCCGAACACCGAGATGCTCTGCGCCAGAAAGACGTTCCGGAAGTCGCGGATCTTGAGAAGACCGAGGCGCCCGGCGGAAGCAGTGGATGTGCCGGGCGCCGGACTCATGCCTTGAGTCTACACGTCGGGCCTACGACGTCATCTTGGTCGCCCCGCGCGCCGCCCAGAGCGCCATGATCCCAGTGAGCGTCGCGAAGCCGAAGGTCACGGCGAACCCGACGAGGAGCGCGTTGGCGTCCCAGCCGGTGTTCAGCAGCGAGCGCATCGAGCCGAAGACATAGGTCGTGGGGTTGATCGTCGCCGCCACTTTGAGCCAGCCCGCCGTGACGTACTCCTTGGGCACGAACGTGTAGCTGAGGAAGATCAGCGGGAAGAAGGCGAAGGTCGCGGCTTGGGCCGCCGCCGCGTTCTTGGTCTTCAGTGCCATGAAGGCGGCGTATCCGGCGAACGCCATGCCCCAGAGGAAGGCGAGCACGACCACGAGGGCGAAGCCGAGGGGTCCCGTGGCCACCTTGAGGCCCATCACCAGAGCCAGCAGCATCACGAGCACGACCTGGGCGGTCAGGATGATCGCACTCGCGACCATCGGTCCCCAGATCACTGCCAGGCGCCGCGTCGGCGTCAATAGGAGCTTGGTGAAGTAGCCGTTGTCGATGTCTTTGATGAGTGTCTGCCCGGCCAGACCGGCGCCGCCGACCGCCGCGGAGACGAGGGAGACCGGGAGGATGAATCCCAGGTACGTGCCCTGGAACCCGGGCAGCTGCGCGACCGACGACAGGCCGCTGTTGTAGACGAAGAGGAAGAAGACGCTGATGGCGATGTTGGGGATGATCGTCGCCGGCTGGCGCATGGCGTTGCGCAGCGAGCGGCCGATGAGGAGCAGGATGTCGTTCATGAGGTCACCTCCGCGGGCGAGGCGGAGCCTTCGTCGCCCGCCTCATCCACCTCGTGTTCCAGACCCTCGCCGGTGACGCGCAGAAAGACGTCGTCCAGGCTCGGCTGTTCGATGGTCAGCCCCTGCAGGCGAATCCCCGCGGCGTCGAGCGTGCGCACCAGCTCGGGGACGTTCTCGGCGGCGCGCCCAAAGTAAAGGCGCAGCTCGCGGTTGGAGGCCTGGCGGTTAGCGGCGACGGCGGCGAGCGCGTCGTCGGCACTCGCGGCGTCCTCGCGTGAGCCGAACTGCAGCTCGACGACCTCGTCGCCGACCTCGCGCTTGAGCTCCAGGGGCGTGCCCTGGGCGACGATCTTGCCCTTATTGATGATGGCGATCTCGTCGGCGAGGCGGTCGGCTTCCTCGAGATACTGCGTGGTGAGGAAGATGGTCATGCCGAACTCCTCGTTGAGGCGCCGCACCTCCTCCCAGATGGCCGCCCGGCTGGCAGGGTCCAGCCCCGTCGTCGGCTCGTCCAGGAAAAGGATGCGCGGGTCGTGGACCAGAGCCAGGGCGAGATCGAGGCGGCGCCTCATGCCGCCGGAATACGCGCCGGCGCGCTTCTTGGGATCGACGTCGTCGAGGCCCACCGTCACGAGCAGGCGCGCCGCCGTCTTGCGCGCCTCGTCGCGAGGGGTGCCGAACAGCTCGGCCTGCAGCATGAGCAGCTCCCGCGCCGTCATCAGCGGGTCGAGGCCGACATCCTGCAGCGCCACGCCGATGGCCTCACGCACCTTGCCGCCCTGCCTCTGCACGTCGTAGCCGGCCACCGTGGCGCGGCCGGCCGTGGGGTTCAGGATCGTCGTCAGGATCTTGACCAGCGTCGACTTGCCGGCGCCGTTGGGGCCGAGAAAGCCGAAGATGCGGCCCCCGGGGATCTCGAGGTCGACGCCGTCCACCGCATGGAGCGCGCCGAAGTCGCGGCGCATGCCTTCGGCGGTGATGCTGCGTTCCTCGCCGTTGTGATCGCCCATCTCGGAGCCACCTCCGTTTGTCTGCGCAATGAGTCCCGGAGTGTGATACCCGTGCGCCGCCGGGTAGAACCCCTTCATCGACTGATGGAGGCAACCCATGCCGGTCTTCGAGTGGCGCAGCATCATGCCCGTGCCCGTCGACGAGCTGTTCGCCTATCATGCCCGCCCCGGGGCCTTCGAGCGCCTGGCGCCGCCGTGGCGGAGACTCCGCATCCTGGAGCAGGAGGGAGGCATGAAAGACGGCGGCCGCGTGGTCTTCAAGGTCTACGTCGGCCCGGTCGGCAAGCGCTGGGTGGCCGAGATGGGCGGCTACGTAGAAGGTCGGCAGTTCGTCGACCGTCAGGTCGAGGGACCGTTCGCGTCGTGGGAGCACACGCATCGCTTCGTGCCGGGCGTCGACGACGGCGCCAGCGAGCTCCTGGACCACATCGAATACAGTCTGCCGGCCGGGCTCGTCACGGATCCTTTCGGCGCAGGCCCGGCGCGCAAGCAGCTCGAGCGGCTCTTTCGCTTCCGCCACGCGCGTACGCGCGCCGACCTTGAGCGTCACGCCGTGTGGGCGGACCGTCCGCGGCTCAGGGTGGCGATCAGCGGCGCCAGCGGGCTGATCGGCTCCAGTCTGGCCGTGTACCTTACGACCGCCGGCCACGAGGTCGTCAAGCTGGTCCGCCGCGAGGCGGCCGGGCCGAGCGAAGTGAGCTGGGACCCGTCCGCCGGGCGTCTCGATCCGGCCGATCTCGCCGGCGTGGACGCGGTCGTGAACCTCGCCGGCGTGAGCATCTCGTCGCTGTGGACCGCCGGCCGGCGGGAGGCCATCCTGCGCAGCCGCGTGCAGGCGACCGGCACGCTCGTCGGCGCCCTTCAGAAGATGGAGACGCCGCCGCAGGTGCTCGTCTCCGCCTCGGCGGTCGGCGCCTACGGCTCGCGTGGTGGCGAGGCGCTCACCGAGCTCGCCGCGCTCGGCGACGGCTACCTCGCCGACGTCTGCCGCGCCTGGGAAGCGGCGGCCGCGCCGGCCGCCAACGCCGGCGTGCGCGTCGTCACGCCGCGCTTCGGTATCGTTCTCAGCGGCGCGGGCGGGGCGCTCGCCAAGATGCTCCCCGCCTTCAAGGCGGGGCTGGGCACGCGCCTCGGCGATGGCCACCAGTGGTGGAGCTGGATCGATCTCGACGACCTCCTCGCGGCCCTCGAGTCGGCGCTCCATGACGACGAGCTGAGCGGCGTGCTCAACGTCACCGCCCCGGAGCCCGTCACCAACCTGGAGTTCACCAAGACGCTCGGCCACGTCCTGCGCCGCCCGGCTGCGCTGGCGGCGCCCCGCCTCGCCGTCGCCAAAGGCCTCGGCGGCATGGGCGAGGAGATGTTCCTCGCCAGCCAGCGCGCCGTGCCGGCGCGGCTCAGGCAGCAGGGATTCCGCTTCTCCTTCCCGGAGCTCGAGCCGGCGCTGCGCCACGAGCTCGGGCGATAGAACTGCGGCCAGGTCCTGGCCGCGCAGCAGTGTCGCGCGGCTTCGCCTTGCCCGGCGCGCCCGTCAGTACGCGATGGCCAGCGCGTGCGCGACGTTCTCGCGGCGCTCGAGTTCGTCGAGCATGAACGCGGCCACGTCGGCGCGGGAGATCTTCGTGCCGCCCGGCAGGGAGTAGCCGGGCTCCACCCGATAGCCGCCGCGGGCGGGTCCGTCGGTAAGTCCGCCCGCCGCCCGCACGATCGTCCAGTCGAGCTCGCTCTGGCGGACGCTGGTCTCCATGCGCCTCAGATCGGCGAAGGCGTGCTTGAGGAACAGGGGCTTGACGACGCGCTCGAAGGTCCACGACAGGTTGGGATCCGTCCCCTGCTGCGTGCCACCGGCCGAGAGTACCACCAGGCGGCGCACGCCGTAGCGCTGCATCGAGCGGATCGCATTCAGTGTGCCTTGGGCGTTGACCGCCGGATCACCCTTCTTCATGGCGACGCCGAGCGTGACGAGAACGGCGTCCTGCCCGTCCACGGCGTCGCTGACGGCGCCGCCGTCGAGGACGTCTCCCTGCACCACCCGGACGCGGGCGCGCAGAGCGCCGAGCTTGTCGGGGGCGCGCGCGAACGCGGTCACGTCGTGACCGCGAGCCAGCGCGCCCTCCACTAGCAGCTTCCCGGTGCGACCCGTGGCTCCGAAGACGACGACCTTCATGGCGGTATCGTACCAGCCTGCCCTGCGAGCCTCGTCAGTCGTGCAGGCCGCACGGGAGACCTATGAACGAGGCGGCCCAGGCGGCTGGATCACGCCGAGCTGGATCATCGCGGGGAGGTCTTCCCGCGTCGCCCAATGCTCCGCCAGCTGGCCTTCCTCGACTCTGAACCAGTGACTCTGTCGCGCCACGAAGCGCCTCCCGGTCGGCGGGATGGTGCCGTTCAGCTTGCCGAGGTTCGTGCCCTCAGAGAGGATCCGCACGGCGACGGTGTCGCCTTCTGCGACGAGCGCCTCGATCGTCATGTGGATGTCGGGAAACTGCGCGATCAGCCACTCCAGCGATTCCCGCGTGGCTGTGGGACCGTGCACGCGACCAGGCTCGGACTGCCCAAACGGTGCGACGGCATGCTCGACGTAATCCTCGGCGATGATCTGCGTGCAGACTTCGAACGCCCTGAGATTGATGATCTCCTCGAAGTAGCGCCGCGCGAGCTCTGTGCTGGCCTCCGTCATGACTCCTCCTTTGACGGAGATACTGTGCTGACTTGGTCCCTTATACCCGGCGCGCGCTCCGGCGACGCGGCGCCGGCGCGCGTCCGGCTGGGTCGTCGCGGCCTCGTAGCCAGGCTGGGCGGCGCTTCCGGCCGCGGCCGCGGCTGTCGCGGGTCGCCCTCGGGTAGCATCAAGGTCGTGGGCATCGACCTGGCAGGGAGGACCGTCCTCGTCACGGGGGCGGGCATCGGGATCGGGCGCGAGATCGCGCTGGGCTTCGCCGCTGCCGGCTGCCGGCTGGCGCTCACCTACTTCGAGCATCGCGCCGCCGCCGAAGAAGTCGCCGAGCGCTGCCGCAGCCTCGGCGCGCAGGACGTCATCGCCGTCTCCCTGCAGCTCTCCGACGACGACAGCATCCGCACGCTGTTCGAGACGGTCATCGACCATTTCGGCGCCGTCGACATCCTCGTGAACAATGCCGGCGTTGTGGTCTGGAGGCCGTTCCTGGATCAGGACTTCGGCGAGATCGAGAGCCAGCTCGCCGTCGATCTGCAGGGGCTCATGAAGATGACCTGGGTCTTTCTGCCGCTGGTCGGCGACGCTGTCATCAACGTCGGCAGCAGCGCCTCGCTGCACGGCTCCGCCACGCTGGCGCCGTACTGCGCCGCCAAGTGGGGCGTGCGCGGCTTCACCAAGGCGCTTGCCCTCGAGCACCCGGACCGGCGCATCCTGTGCGTGCACCCCGGGCACACGGCGACGCGCATGAACGACATGCAGGGCATGCCGCCGGAGCGCGTCGCCGAGGTCGTGCTGCGCGTCGCCCGCGGCGACATCGAGGTGGAGCCCGGCGGCGACGTGGACGTGCGCGAGTACGCCGGCGCGTGAAGAGGGCCGGGCGCGACCTTGCGGTCGCGCTCGGCCCTCGGTGCCGCCGGCGAAGCTCAGCGCCGCGTCACTCGTACTGGATCGCCTCCAGGATCCGCGTGCCCGCCGCGCGGCGCGCCGGCAGCACCGCCGCGATCACGCCGACCACGACGGCGAGCACGAGGAACACTCCGAGCTGGACCCACGGGAGACTGAAGACCAGCCCGTCGCCGCCAAGCTGGGTGACGATCACGTAGGCCATGGCGATGCCGACCGCCGTGCCGAGCACCCCGCCGATCACGGCGGTGATCACGCTCTCGTAGCGCACCATC
>Ga0209048_10002742_pt1 | contig 17336 bp, 15 predicted proteins | sample FrelakmetCRP12CR_FD_187146 | JGI IMG/M metagenome (GOLD analysis project Ga0209048, IMG submission 187146) | Freshwater lake sediment microbial communities from the University of Notre Dame, USA, for methane emissions studies - CRP12 CR (SPAdes)... | ecosystem: Environmental > Aquatic >... | reverse complement strand
AGGCTGCTTTCTCATCGGTGTGGGCTTTGCCCTGGCCGATATCAATCTGCTCAGTCCCTCGGGGCGGCTATTTTTCATGACGGGTTTCCTGGGAGGGCTAACCACCTTTTCGACTTTCGCCCTGGAAACCGTCACTGCTACGCGCGCCGGAACCAACGCTATTGCCCTGGCAAATTTCCTCATTAACAACCTCGGTGGAATGATCCTGGTTGGGGTGGGGATGTGGCTGACTCAGTTCGTTTTAAAAGGGGAATAGCCAGCGATGTCACTCAAATACAGCATGATCGAGATCTTCACTCAGGAAGAGGCGCGCTACCGTCATAGACCAGTATATGAGGCCATTGTCGAACAGGTCCGCGGATTGAAAACAGCGGCACGCTGCATCGTCATCAAAGGAATGGAGGGTTGTTACGAGAATGGCGACATCGCTACTCGGAATATTCTGGAGCTTTCCTACAACATGCCGGTGAAAATTGAGATCCTGTTGCCTGTGGCGGAACGGGACCGGCTTTTGTCCACCGTGCAGGAAATGGTCAGCGAGGGCATCGTGGCGGTACGGGAAGTGGAAATTTGCTCCTATAAAACCCACAAATCCCTCATTCCAAAACAGATCAAAGTCAAGGACGTAATGACGCCCTCCCCCGTCAGTGTGACGACGGCCACCTCGGTCAAGGAAATCATTAAATTATTATTATCCTCGGTATTCAACGGCGTGCCGGTGGTCGATGCGGATCGTCGTCCCATCGGCATCATTACCCAGGGCGACTTGATACAGAGGGCAAAAATGCCCCTCAGATTGGGTTTATTAGCTGAACTTGACTGGGAGCATGTCGGCCCTGCTCTGGAAGCCCTCGCCCACCAGCAAGCTGGGGAAATTATGACCCGCCCGGTCATTTCCATCGGCGCCGATGAACCGCTGACCAAGGCCGTGGACCTGATGCTCCAAAGGAAGTTGAAGCGACTGCCGGTGGTGGATGAATCCGGCAGGCTGGTGGGCATGCTGGCCCGCCTGGATGTGTTTCACACCATTACGCAGGAATCGCCCGACTGGCAGGTCATCGGCAAGTACAACGTAGTGGTGGGCAATGTGCGTCTGGTTGCCGACATCATGCACCGGGATATCCATGCGGTGCTGCCCGACACGCCGATTGAAGAGATCATCCCTATCATCGATTCCAATGATATTCAGCGCATCGCGGTCACCGATGCAGAGGGCCGGTTTCTGGGAATGATTTCGGATCAAGACCTGCTGGCTGCTTTTTCCGAACACCACCCCGGCATCTGGGAACGGTTCGCAAGCAACCTCCTGTTCGCCAAAAAAGAGCAAAGACACGAGTTATTAGGCAAGGAATTGCAGGAAAAAACCGCCGCCGAAGTGATGAAGACGGAGCTGATCACGGTCCAGGAAGAGACCTCGATCGACGAAGCAATCAGGTTAATGGCAGACAAAGGCATCAAACGCCTCCCGGTGGTGGCTGCCGACGGTAAATTCAGGGGCATCGTCAGCCGGGATTCGCTGCTGCGCGCGGGTTTCGCCAGCTCGGTCCCCTCCCCAGCGTCGGCACCCGCTGTGGCGGATTAGGGCCCCGAAGCCAGAACTGACCGGGTGCTTTCCTCGTCATTCTCGGAATGTCACTGAAACATGCGCAAAGCCCCGCAATGCGCGGTCAAAGATGGCTGAATCGGATTGAAGTTTGTAAAATCGTGACCTGCAAATGATCAGCTATTGCTGGCTATTCAATGAGATCGATAATCTCGGCACACCTTTTGCTCAAGCTTTTCGGAATAAGGTGCGCAAGCGTACCCTATAATGTTAGAGGTTCTGCGTAAGTCCAATAGCGGACAACGAACATGGAGTCACTTTAGATGATTAATCTCGAAAATACCCGCCTTGGCATCATCGGCCTGGGCTATGTGGGGTTGCCGCTGGCGGTCGAATTCGGCAAGCACTTTCCAACCCTGGGTCTGGATGTCAACGAGGTGCGGGTGCGGGAACTGCGCTCCGGCTACGACGGCACCAGGGAAGTCGAGTCCGAACTGCTCAACCAGGCCAGCCGGTTGCGTTATACCAGCAATCCTCAGGACCTGGCCGACTGCACTGTCTACATCGTGACCGTCCCCACGCCCATCGACGAGCACAAACGCCCGGATTTCAGGCCGCTGATATCCGCCAGCGAGACCGCCGGCAAGCTACTGAAGCCTAATGATATAGTGGTTTACGAGTCTACCGTCTACCCTGGCGCCACCGAAGAAGTCTGCGTGCCGATCCTGGAACGGGAATCGGGTCTGCGTTTCAATGTCGATTTCTTTGCCGGTTACAGTCCAGAACGCATCAATCCCGGCGACAAGGAACACCGGGTCACCACTATCCGCAAGGTCACTTCCGGTTCCACCCCGGCAGTGGCGGACTTCGTGGATGCCCTGTACGGGCGCATCATCCGCGCCGGCACGTTCAAAGCCTCCAGCATCCGGGTGGCGGAAGCCGCCAAGGTGATCGAAAATACCCAGCGCGATGTCAATATCGCGCTTATCAACGAGTTGTCGCTGCTATTCTATCGCCTTGGCATCGATACCCAGGAAGTCCTGGAAGCCGCGGGCACCAAATGGAATTTTCTGCCCTTCCGGCCCGGCCTGGTAGGCGGCCATTGCATCGGTGTCGATCCCTACTATTTGACCTATAAGGCCCAGTCCATCGGCTATTTGCCGGAGGTCATCCTAGCGGGGCGGCGCATCAATGATGGCATGGGCGCTTATGTCGCCGAGCGGGTGGTCAAGCTCATGACCCAGCGGCGGATTCACGTGGTGGATGCCAATATCCTGATCCTGGGGCTGGCCTTCAAGGAAAACTGCCCGGATCTACGTAACACCCGGGTCGTGGATATCATCCATGAATTCCAGAGCTATAACGCCAGGGTCGATGTGTATGACCCCTGGGTCGAGGGCGCGGAAGCCCGGCACGAATACGGCATCACGCCTATCGCCGAACCCAAGGTCGGTCATTATGACGCCATCATCCTAGCGGTCGCCCATGACCAGTTCGCGGCCATGAGCCCCGCGCAGATCCGCGCCCTGGGCAAGCCTGGCTGCGTGCTCTTCGACGTGAAATTCGTCCTGCCCGCCACCGCCGTGGATGGCCGGCTCTAAATCAAAGCCACTGGAATACGGTACTTCTTTCCGGCAGCTATTTAGGGAATAACGATGAAAATACTGGTGACCGGCAGCGCGGGCTTCATAGGCTCGACCTTAGTGCTGCGTCTACTGGAACGCGGCGATGAGGTCATCGGCATTGACAACCTCAACGACTACTACGATGTCAATTTGAAGCTGGCCCGCTTAGCCCGAACCAAGGCGTATCCAAGGTTCCTCGAGATATGCGCCAGCCTGGAGGACCGCACGGCCATCGAACAAGCTTTTAAAACCCATCAACCCCAGCGCGTCGTCAATCTGGCGGCCCAGGCTGGGGTGCGCTATTCCCTGGAAAATCCGCGTGCCTATGTGGACAGCAATGTGGTGGGGTTCCTGAATATCCTCGAAGGCTGCCGTCACTACGATGTGGAAAGTCTGGTTTACGCTTCCACCAGTTCGGTCTATGGCGCCAACACCCGCATGCCGTTTTCGGTTCACGACAACGTGGATCATCCACTGAGCCTGTACGCGGCGACCAAGAAGGCCAACGAGCTGATGGCCCATACCTATAGCCATCTTTATAACCTGCCCACCGTCGGACTGCGCTTTTTCACGGTCTACGGCCCCTGGGGACGACCGGACATGGCCCTGTTTCTCTTCACCCGCAATATCCTGGCCGGCCAGCCCATCGACGTTTTCAACTATGGCAACCACCGCCGCGACTTCACCTATGTCGATGATATTGTCGAGGGCGTTACCCGGGCCCTGGACAAGGTTCCCGAACCCAACCCCGCCTGGTCTGGCGATGCTCCAGACTCGGCCACCAGCCTCGCCCCTTACCGGCTGTATAATATCGGCAGCCACCGGCCAGTGGAGTTACTGCGTTATATCGAGGTGTTGGAGCAATGCCTGGGGCGGACGGCCAAAAAAAATCTGTTGCCCCTGCAAAAAGGCGACGTCCCGGACACATACGCCGACGTGCAAGCCCTGATAGATGACGTAGGCTACCAGCCCAGCACCCCTATCGAGGAAGGCGTGGCCCGCTTCGTGGAGTGGTATCGCGCCTATTATCAAGTATAGGCCATCATGAATCGGTTCGGGCAGTATCAACCTAATTTGCGCTTCAATAGCTGGCGCTACACGATTAAGGAACAGCGGTTGGCTGTGTCCGAGGTGTTGGAAGAAAATCCCAGTTTGCGTTCCGAACTGCCGGAAACCCAGCATAAAGCCTATCAATTCGCGCGCCTAGCCACCGCCGAAGAAACCGGTTTGTCCGAGCAGACATTCCCCGTTACCCGTCCTTTTTCGTTCGGGCAGATGATGGATGAGCATTTTTGGCCAGAATAGTAGCGAGATAGCTATGCAAGTTGACTCCAGCGTCGTCGATCGACTCATCTCAGGTATCGTGGAGACTGTGCATCCGCTTAGAATCATCCTCTTCGGATCGGTTGCCCGGAATGAGATGCGCCCAGGGAGCGATATCGATGTTCTGGTGGTAATGCCCGAAGGAACCCACCGCCGACGAACGGCTCAGTTGCTGTATCAGCGTATTAGGGGAATTGGGGCACCCTTCGATATTCTGGTAGCAACCCCCGGCGACCTGGAAAGATATAAAGATAATATCGGGCTCATTTACCGAACTGTCCTGCAGGAGGGACGGGAAGTTTATGCCGCATGATGACCGCCTCCACGGCAGTCCAGCGGATTGGCTTCGCCATGCCCGCAGCGATTTAGCCCTTTCCCACACGGCGATAATTCCTGAGATTTTGCTTGAAGCGCTCTGCTTTCATGCCCAGCAGGCGGCGGAAAAGGCTCTCAAGGCGGTACTCATCGCCAAGGGCATTGCTCCACCGAGAACCCATAATATCAGGACTCTGCTTGATCTTTTGCCGCCGGCTGAGGCACTGCACCATGATTTGCAGAGCGCAGCCGGTCTCAGCGACTATGCCGTGATGAGTCGTTACCCGGCCGCAATCGAACCGGTCAGCGAAGCGGAGTACCGCGAAGCCGTGCGGTTGGCGGAAGCCGTTGTTGCCTGGGCGGAAAGGGTCATCTGAGAACATCACTCATGACCGCATCCCCCGCCGTGGCTCGTCGTCCATATCCAGCCCCTCATAACGTAACTGCACCACGAAGCGCGCGCATGTTCAACGGCGCTCCTATAAGAGCTTCTCTTCACGGAGCGCACGGGCAATAAATTTCAGCAATTTAGCTCTCTGTCCTACCCACCCGCTTCTAAACGCTTCCAAACGCAATTCCCATCACTGCTCTTGTCCAGCTTTTCCAGATACTGGGCGTGCGCGGCCTGTTCCTCCGGTGTAGCACGAATGACCACCAGCGGTGGCCGCTTTGCATTCAAGCGATTGCTGCTCTTGATGCCCTGGTTCGGCCTGAAGCTCGTTTCCAGGGTCAAGGCCACCTGCCCTCCGGTCATCGCCAGATAGACATCGGCCAGTATCTCCGCATCCAGCAGGGCACCGTGCAAAGTGCGCTGGGTGTTGTCGACGTTATAGCGCTTGCAGAGCGCGTCCAGCGCGTTGCGCTGGCCCGGATGCAGTTGCCGGGCCAGTTGCAAGGTATCCAGGACACCGCACAAATCCAGCATGCCAGCCTGGACCTGTCCCCACCGGCGCAGTTCATGATCCAGAAATCCGATATCGAACGGCGCGTTGTGAATGATCAGCTCTGACCCTTTGACGAATTCCAGGAATTCCGCTGCAACATCCGCAAACCGCGGCTTGTCGGCTAAAAACTCGCTGCTGATGCCATGCACTTCCTGGGCGGCGACATCGATTTGCCGATCGGGCTGCAAGTACACGTGGAAGTGCTGGCCGGTCAGTCGCCGGTTCAGCAGTTCGACGCAACCAATTTCAATGATCCGATGCCCCTGGGCAGGATCCAGACCGGTCGTTTCCGTATCCAGTACGATCTGCCTCGCCTGCATGTCTACACAATCTCCGTCAGGTCGCTTGTTTCAAGAGCTCGTCAATGGCGCGATTGGCCAACTGATCGGCCCGCTCGTTATCCGGATGGCCGTTATGCCCCTTGACCCAGCGCCACTCAACGCGGCCATGGCGGGCCGTGGCCGCGTCCAGGCGCTGCCATAGATCCTGGTTTTTGACCGGTTGGTTCGCCGCCGTCTTCCACTGCCTGCGCTTCCAGTTCGGCAGCCACAGACTGATACCCTGCTGCACGTAGCGTGAATCGGTGGTCAGCACCACTCGGGAAGGGTGCCGGAGGGCTTCCAGGGCCATGATAGCGGCCAGCAGTTCCATGCGGTTGTTGGTGGTTAGCCTTTCTCCTCCCTGGAGCGTCTTCTCATGGCTATTCCAGCGCAACACCGCCCCCCAGCCGCCGGGACCGGGATTACCGTGGCAGGCCCCGTCGGTAAAAATCTCAACCACATCAGTCACGACGATATTTCCCCAAGGTATGATTAATAAGCCCCTCCCTCAGCAACCGGCGACGCGGCCGCCAATGGGGTTTGATCGGGGTCAGCGTCGATACCCGCTTCTTGGCCAGCAATACATACCCTCCCCCGCCGAAAGGCCACCACCGCGCGCCCAGCCGCTCCAGGAAAGCCAGCTTTTTCAGCAGGGGCAAGTGTTTCAGGGGAGGGCGATAAAAGCAATAGTGTACCGCTAGCGTCTCAAAACCCAACAATGCCAGCCAGTCGCGGACCCGCGTTACGCTGAGCAGACGGGCATCCCAAGGTGATTTGCCGCGGCGCAACCCCAGCAGCCAGCGCAATCCCCACAAGGAAACTGGGTTAAAGCCCAGGATCAGCACATGCCCTTCCGGGATGAGGATGCGTTCTACCTCCCTGAGCACGGCGTGTGGCTCCGCCACAAACTCCAGCACGTGCGGGAGCGCAACCACATCCATACAATCAGCGGCAACCGGCAATTGGGATGGTTCCGCCAGCAAATCCAATCTCGGCGTGGCGGTAAAGTCGCTAAAATCCATGTGGCAGTGATGCGCGATAGGACTTGCCGCTAGTAGATCCTGTCCCATGGGATCGCCCAGGGTGATGATATGGTAACCGAACAACATGGGTAGCAGATCCGCCAACAGCACCGTTTCCGCTTGGGCATACAGCCTGCCCAGTGGACTGTCATACCAGTGCCGCAGCCCGCCCCAGTCACGCTGTTCAGTAATGCTTCGTTGCTTTTTCCGCATGGCTAAAATCAGGCTCCGTCAAAAAACTTTTGCCTAAAACAGCTATAAACAGTATGGTTAGCGCTTGCAATAACGATATGAAACCATCCGTCATGGAAAAATCAATCAATAAGACGATCGTTTTGCCATTAACCACCCTGCTAATCAGCGCCTGCGCCCAGCAGCCCAATATGCCTGTTTCCGCTATCGCGGATAAAACGGCGACTGCCACTAAATCATCTTTTCTAGCCAACTGGTACACCGAACCTAGCGCTGCCTTCAGCCGGAACAGCGTACCACTGGGGTCCGAGAAAGATGGTCTCTGGCAACGCATCCGCAGCAAATTGTCTTTACTGCATCTGGATAACCCGCGGGTCGAAGAGCATGTGGATTACCTGCGCCACAACCCCGGCTATGTTTACACGCTCTCGGAGCGCGCCCAGCCCTTTATGCACTATATCGTCGGGGAAATCGAGCTGCGCGGATTACCCATGGACCTGGCTTTAGTGCCTATGGTTGAAAGCGCGTTTGAGCCGGCCGCCGTTTCTCCCAAGCAAGCAGCGGGACTCTGGCAGATCATGCCAGCGACTGGCAGGCAATATGGTCTCACGCTGGACGCCTGGTATGACGGCCGTCAGGATATCCAGGCCTCCACCCAGGCCGCCTTGGATTACCTCAAATACCTGAACGAGTTTTTTGCTGGTGACTGGCTGCTGACACTGGCTGCCTACAACGCGGGAGAGGGCACCGTGCAGCGTGCGATCGATGCCAACCGAGAAGCCGGCAAGCCCACGGATTACTGGAATCTGGAACTGCCCAGGGAAACGCTCGCCTACGTGCCCAAGATTCTGGCTTTATCGCGGGTAGTGGCTAATCCAAGGGTACATGGCCTTGCGCTCCGGCCCATCAACGACGAACCGTATCTGGTGCGGGTTGCGGTCGGTCCACAGACCAGCCTTTCCAGCGCCGCCGCCCTGGCAGGGATGTCCAAGGATCAACTCAATTTTTTCAATGCGTGTTTCAAACGCGGCGTTACCCCACCTCGCGATCCCTATAAACTGCTATTGCCCCGCAACCAAGCGTTAGCGCTGCAGGAGAAGCTGGAAGATTTCCAGCGCTCGGCGAGCCTTCCCCCTTACATCGTCAAACATGCCGATTCCCTGATCACTATTGCTCCGCCACCCAGCGCTCAGAAATCCGAAACCCTCGCGCGCTCGGCCAGCACTCGCTATTACGTCGTCAAGCATAGCGGTCCCCCCGTGGATGCCGCCGATCGTAGAGTAGCCCGCCGAGGTGAGCCGACGCCCACTACCCGACTGCGACCTGGCAAACAGCCAGAAAAACCCTCGCGCTCGACGACCCGCTATTACGTCGTCCGGCACGGCGATTCCCTGATCAGTATCGCCCAGCGGCATGGCGTCTCCGACCGCAAACTGGCTCAGTTGAATGGTCTGCCGCCCAATAAACCGCTGAAACCCGGGCAGAAACTCATGCTGGCCTCGCAAAGCTAGCCCTTATTGTCGTTCGCCTCTAAATCCAGGGCGGCGGCGAGCAAGGCCTGAGTGTAGGGGCTGCGAGGTTTTTCAAAAATCTGGCGCGCCGGCCCAGCCTCAATTACCCTGCCTTCTTTCATGACTATCAAATGATTGGCCAGTGCGCGCACTACCCGCAGATCATGACTGATGAATAGATAGGCCAGCTGGTGGCGGGCTTGCAGATCACGCAGCAACTCGATGATCTGTGCCTGCACGGAGACATCCAGCGCACTCGTGGGTTCATCGAGCACGATAAGCCGGGGTTTGAGGACCAGCGCCCTGGCGATGGCGATACGCTGCCGCTGGCCACCCGAGAATTCATGGGGATAGCGGTTCTGGGTGGCGGGGTCCAGACCTACCTCTTCGAGCACAGCGGAAATCCGCGCGCGGCGCTGGGCACGGTTACCGCCCAAGCCATGCACCAGCAGCCCCTCTTCCACGATCTGTCCCACCGACAGGCGTGGACTCAGCGAACTGAACGGATCCTGAAAGACGATCTGCATTTCCCGACGCAGTGGTCGCAGGGTTTTGGCCTGCAAGCCATCGATGCGCTGGCCCTTGAACGCCAAGGGACCGCGGCTTGGTATCAGGCGCAACAGGGCAAGTCCAAGGGTAGTCTTGCCCGAACCGCTTTCCCCGACGATACCCAGGGTATGCCCTTCGCGCACGCTTAAGTGGACCCCGTCCACCGCCTTGATATGGTCCACGGTGCGCCGCCAGATGCCCTGCTTGATCGGAAACCACACCCGCAAATCATCGCAGGAGATAATCTCGGGGGCATTGTCATCGGCCCGCAAAGGCTCGCCCTTGGGCTCGGCGGCCAGCAGGCGCTGCGTATAGGAGTGATGGGGAGCGGCGAACAACGCCTGAACCGTGCCCTGCTCCACGATCTCACCGTCCTTCATCACGCACACCCGGTCCGCCATCTTGCGGACGATGGCCAGGTCATGAGTGATGAACAGTACCGCCATCCCGAAGCGAGCCTGCAACTCCTTGAGCAGCTTAAGAATCTGCGCCTGGATGGTGACATCCAGAGCGGTTGTGGGTTCATCGGCGATCAGCAGGTCCGGCTCGTTGGCCAGCGCCATGGCGATCATGACCCGCTGCCGCTGGCCACCTGACAGCTCATGGGGCAGCGCGCCCAGCCGGCGCTCGGCGGCCGGCAACCCCACCAGTTCCAGCAACTCCAACACTCGCGCCCGCAACAACCTGCCAGCCAGCCCCTTATGGACAATCAGTGTTTCGCTGACCTGTCGCTCGATGGAATGCAGGGGATTCAGGGAGGTCATGGGCTCCTGAAACACCATGGCCACCTGGTTGCCGCGGATCTGCCGGAGCCGGGCCGGTAGCGCGCCCAGCAACTCTTCGCCATGCAGGCGGATGCTGCCGGTGGGATGTCGGGCGTAGGGATACGGGAGCAATTGCAGAATGGACAGCGCGGTCACCGATTTGCCGGAGCCGCTCTCCCCCACCAGGGCCAGGGTTTCACCGCGCGCCAATTGAAAAGAAATGCCGCGCACTGCCTGCAACTGGCCGAAGGACACCGTGAGGTCACGGACCTCGAGGAGTACCTTGGCGACCTGATTAGATTTCTCTGGAACCATTGCAGGGCGGGTTTGGTCGGCGGGACTCACGTCAGGCTCTTGCTCGGATCGAAGGCGTCCCGCACCGCTTCGCCCACGAAGACCAGCAGGCTTAGCATGAGCGCCACGATGACAAAACCGGCTATTCCCAGCCAGGGGGCTTGGAGATTTTCCTTGCCCTGGCGCAACAAATCGCCCAGCGAGGCGGATCCCGGTGGCAGACCCAGGCCCAGAAAGTCCAGGGCCGTCAACGCGACGATGGAACTGGACAGAATAAACGGCAGGAACGTTAAGGTCGCCACCATGGCGTTGGGCAGCATGTGCTTGACCATGATCCTACCATCCGTCATCCCCAACGCCCTCGCCGCACGCACGTAGTCAAAGTTGCGAGCGCGCAGAAACTCGGCCCGCACCACCCCGACCAGGGTGGTCCAACTAAACAACAACAGGATAAGCAACAGCGTCCAGAAACCCGGCACGATCACGCTGGACACAATAATGAGGATAAACAATTGTGGCAGACCACCCCAGATCTCCAGCACGCGCTGGAAGAGCAGGTCCAGCCAACCGCCGAAATAGCCCTGCACCGCGCCCGCCGCCACCCCGATCACAGAGGACACCAGGGTTAACGCCAACCCGAACAGCACCGAGACCCGAAAGCCATAGAGCAACCGCGCCACTACGTCGCGGCCCTGATCGTCGGTTCCGAGCCAGTTTTGCGCCGACGGTGGCGCCGGGGCTGGCACCGGCAGATCGTAATTGACGGTGTCGAAGCGGAAACGCACCGGCGGCCAGAGCATCCACCCCTTGGCTTCGAGCAGTTCCGCCAGATAGGGATCACGGTAACGGGCCTCGGAGGGAAACGAACCGCCGAAATCGGTCTCCGCGTAATCCCTGAATAAGGGGCAATACAGGCTGCCATCATAATAGATCAGCAACGGCCGATCGTTGGCGATGAACTCGGCAAACAGGCTACCGGTAAACAAGACCAGGAACAGCCACAGCGACCAGAAACCACGCCCGTTAGCGCGGAACTTAGCAAGGCGGCGCCGGGTCATGGGAGTGAGAGTGCTTCCGCAGACCCTCTTTTTAACCCCCTTTTGTGAAAGGGGAAGGACGGAATTTTCCATCAGGTTTCCCGCGTCTCGAAATCGATGCGCGGATCGACGAGATGATAGGTGATATCGCTGAGCAGATTGAGCAGCAGCCCGATCAGGCCAAAGATATACAGCGTGCCGAACATCACCGGATAATCGCGGTTGATGACCGCCTCGAACCCCAGCAGACCGAGACCGTCCAGGGAAAAGATCACCTCGATCAGCAGCGACCCGGTGAACAGCATGCTCACCAGAGTGGCCGGAAACCCCGCGATCACAATCAGCATGGCGTTGCGAAAGACATGGCCGTACAGCACCCGGTGCTCGCTGATGCCCTTGGCTCGCGCGGTGATCACGTACTGCTTGTTGACCTCCTCCAAAAAAGAATTCTTGGTGAGCATGGTGAGTGAGGCGAAGCCGCCGATGACCATGGCGGTAACCGGCAGCGTCAGATGCCAGAAATAGTCCAGGATGCGCGCCGGCCAGCTCAAGTCGGACCAGTTATCGGACACCAGGCCGCGCAGGGGAAACCAGTCCAGATAGCGTCCGCCCGCGAACACCACGATCAGCAGGATGGCGAACAGGAAGGCCGGAATGGCGTAGCCGACGATCACCGCCGCGCTGGTCACGATGTCGAATCTGGAACCGTCACGGACTGCCTTGGCGATCCCCAGCGGCACCGAGATCAGATAAATGATCAGTGTGCTCCACACCCCCAGCGAGATGGATACCGGCAGTTTGTCGATCACTAGTTCCAGGACCCCGCGGTTGCGAAAATAACTCTCACCCAGGTCGAAGGTCAGGTAATTGGCGACCATCGTCAGGAAGCGCTCCAGGGGCGGCTTATCAAAACCGAACTGGCGCTTGATGTCGGCGATGAACTCGGGGTCCAGTCCCTGCGCGCCCCGATAGGCCCCATCATTACCGCTGCCAGCCCGTCGAGAAGCGGCGCCCGCGGTTTCGGCGCCGGCCGCGCCGGAGATGCGGGCAGTGGCCTCCACGGCGGTCTCCTTGAGTTGCGCCAGTACTTGCTCCACCGGTCCGCCGGGGGCAATCTGAACGATCGCAAAATTGATCGCGATGATGCCGAGCAGGGTAAGTGGAATCAGGGCCAGGCGGCGGGCGATGTAGGCGAACATGAAGTGAATGCGTATCCCTAGTTCCTAACGCGGTCTAAGGCTAATACAATTCGCTATCGTTTTTCCACTACCTGCCTGCAGCAGGTATTCGTTCTTGTGGTCGGCGCTGCGTTCAATAGCCAAATAATTTTCTGGTGTAAGGCTCGGTTTAGTTTGCAAAGCCAGGGTTTCTTCCTCGCAAAATCTGCAGCGGTTTGATTGGATCTTGGATCCCTGAACGTACCTTCTTCAACTGCTCCTCCGCTTTCTTGACCGATACCGGAACCGCCGTCTTCAACTCCTGGGCGAACAGTGAAACTCGCAGTTCCTCCAGCATCCAGCGGAATTTCTCCAGTTCCGGGTCGGATTCCCCACGGTTGGCATGGCGTTGCAACAGCACCTTGCATTCTTCCCAGAGACCCGCGATCTCGACGCGCCGCTGGCGATCCCTCTCCGGCGCCTGCTTGAGCTTCTGCAGACGCACTTCGATGGCCTTTAGATAGCGCGGCAGTTGTCGCAGCCATTCAGTCGGCGTCCGCGAGACAAAACCCGGATAAATCAACCGGTCTACCTGTTCCCGGCTATCCGCCACTGCTTCCATCCACCCCAGGGGGATATCTCCGTTCAAGATCTTGCGCACGGCGTGGAAGGCCGCCAGCGTTTGCCCCGTCAGATCGCAAACCTCATTGGCTACCGGCAGCAACCGCGCCTTGCTCCGCTCCAGGCGGGTTTCGAATTCGGCCTGATTGCGCGGCAAAGGCCCGACTTCCAGAAATGCCCGGTCCAGTATCGCCGCCAGCAGGTCCTCGCGCAGATCCTCCTGGGTGCCCACGCCGACATACTGCAGGCTCATGGTCTGCAGGCCCAACAGATTCTGCTTCAAGTACTTCATTTGGTCCCGCAGCCGCAAAGCGAGCAGCCGCCGCAGCCCCAGCCGCAGCGCAGTCTGCGCGCGCTGCGGACAATCCAGCAGGCGTAGCGCGAGTTTACCGCCCTCCTCCACTACCAGTGCCGGATAGCCTTTCAGGGTGATGCCATTGCGGGCGAACTCCACCTGTTCCGGCAACTCGCCGAAGTCCCAATCCCTTACCTCATCCCGCTCAAACTCGCCGGTGGGCAGGGCCGCGAAGCTCTGCCGCGCCGGTTCCCGCAGCCGCGCCCTGATCACCTCCAGATCCCGCCCCTGCGCCAGTGCCTTCCCAGCGGGATCGAGCACCTGGAAGCGCATTCTTAGATGGTCCGGGACGGCGGCCGGATTCCAGGCATCCGGGGGAATCGCCACCCCGGTGATTCTGAACAATTGCGCCGCCATGGCCTCGGTGAGGGACACCTTGCCGGGCGTCAGCACCTCCATCAGCACTTTTACATAATTGGGCACCGGCACAAAGTGTCTGCGCAGAGCCTTGGGCAACGACTTCAGCAACGCGGCCAGGCGCTGCTCCAGGAGTCCCGGCACCAGCCATTCGAGGCGTCTGAGATCGATCTGATTAAGGGCGGCCAGTGGCGCGGTTAAGGTCACTCCATCGTCTTCGGCGCCCGGCTCAAAGCGGTAACTCAGCGGCAGCCGCAGACCGTCATTATCGAGATGATCAGGAAACCGCATGGCGGTGGCGGCCTCCTCCTTAACCAGGAGCGCCTCGCGAGTCAGGAACAAGAGGCGGGGATTCTCGCGCTCGGCCTGCGTGCGCCATTGCTCGAACTGGGGACCGCTGTAGATGCCCGCCGGCACCCGCTCCTCATAAAAGTGATAGAGCACTGCTTCATCCACCCGAATATCGCGACGACGGGCCTTGGCCTCCAATTCTTCCATTTCCAGCAACAGCTCCCGGTTATGCTGGAAAAACGGCGCCTTGCAGTGAAACTCCTGCTCTACCAGCGCGTGGCGGATGAAGATCTCGCGGGCCGCCACGGGATCAAGCGGCCCGTAGTTGACCCGCCGTCCCACCACGATGGGCAGCCCATACAGGGTGACCCGTTCGGTGGCCGCTACCTGGGCGGCCCGTTTCTCCCAGTGCGGTTCCGAATAACTCCGCCTGACCAGATGCCGGGCCGCGGGCTCTATCCAGTCCGGATCGATTTTGGCCACGGTGCGGGCATAGAGCCTGGCTGTCTCCACCAGTTCCGCGGCCATCAGCCACTTAGGTCCCTTTTTAAACAACCCCGAACCGGGAAAAATGTAAAATCGGCGGTTGCGGGCGCCCAGCCAGCTCTGATCCTCCTGTTTGATACCCAGATTTCCCAACAACCCGGTGAGCAAGGCCCGGTGCAATGGCTCGTAGCTGGCGGGCTCCTCATTGGGCCGTAACCCCATTTCGGTGACCAGACCGTATAGTTGCTGGTGGAGATCATGCCATTCCCGCAGGCGCACAAAGGACAGAAATTCCTCCCGGCACAGATTGCGCAACTGGTTCTTGGAGCGGTGGCGGGACTGCTCGTGAAAGTAGTTCCAGAGATTGAGCAGGGCCTGGAAATCCGACTGCGCATCCCAGAAACGGCGATGTTTCTCGGTGGCAGCCTGCTGATGCTCCAGGGGCCGTTCGCGGGGGTCCTGGATGGCCAGGGCGCTGGCGATGATCAGCACCTCCGTGAGACAGCCCTCCTGGCGGGCGGCCAGGATCATGCGCCCCAGACGGGGGTCGATGGGAAGCTTCGCCAGTTGCCGGCCAAGGTCGGTGACCTGCCGAACGTCATTTACTGCGCCCAGTTCGAACAACAGCCTGAACCCATCGGTAATCAGGCGGGAATCGGGCGGGTCCAAAAAGGGGAAAGCGTCCATCTCCCCCAGCCCCAGGGTACTCATCTGCAAAATCACCGCCGCCAGATTGGTGCGCAGGATTTCCGGTTCGGTGAAGTCTGGACGGCTCTGAAAATCCTCCTGTGCATACAGGCGAATGCACACCCCCGCGCTCACCCGCCCACAGCGCCCCGCGCGCTGGTTGGCGGACGCCTGGGAAATCTTCTCGATAGGCAGGCGCTGCACCTTGCTCCTATGGCTGTAGCGGCTGATGCGGGCAACGCCCGGATCGATCACATAGCGGATACCCGGCACCGTCAGTGAGGTCTCCGCCACATTGGTGGCAAGCACGATGCGACGCTTGCCGTGGGGCTGAAAAACCCGGTTCTGTTCGGTGGTTGAGAGGCGCGCATAGAGGGGCAGGATTTCAGTATCCGGCGGATGGTGCTTGCGCAGGCTCTCGGCAACCTCGCGGATTTCGCGCTCTCCGCTCAGGAAAATCAGGATATCGCCCCGCTCGATCCGGGAAACCTCGTCCACTGCGTCCAAAATAGCCTGTTGCAAATCCCGATCCCGGTCATCCTCATCGTCGGTAAGCAGCGGCCGGTAACGAGTCTCTACCGGATAGGTGCGCCCCGATACCTCGATGATAGGGGCATCATTGAAATGGTGTGAGAAACGCTCCGGATCGATGGTAGCGGAGGTAATGATCAGCTTGAGGTCGGGGCGCCTTGGCAATAGCCGGCGCAGATAACCCAGCAGGAAATCGATGTTGAGGCTGCGCTCGTGGGCCTCATCAATGATGATGACCTCATACTGTGTCAAGTCCCGGTCATGCTGGGTCTCCGCCAGCAGGATGCCGTCGGTCATCAGCTTAACGACGGTATCCGGCCCCAACCGGTCGCTGAAGCGCACCTTGTAGCCCACCAGCCCGCCCAGGTCGGTCTTGAGTTCTTCGCTGAGACGGGCGGCCACGCTGCGGGCGGCGATGCGCCGCGGCTGGGTATGGCCGATCGTGCCCGCCGCCCCCAGCCCCAGAGACAAGCAGATCTTAGGAAGCTGGGTGGTCTTGCCGGAGCCAGTCTCTCCGCAGATCACCACTACCTGATTGGCGCGGATGGCAGCGGCGATTTCGTCCCGGCGCTGGTTGACGGGCAGGTCTTCAGCGAATAGCGGTGTGGGCAGGTGAGCGCGCCGCGCCGCTCGGCAGGCGCTGGAATCGGCAATCTCGACGCCCAGTTGCTCCAGGCTGCGTTCAATGGGTTTACCCGCTTGCAGACGGCGCCTGAGTCCCTGGAGGCGGCGGCGCAGCCTGCTGCGATCCCGGCATAGACAGTCATCCAAGAGAACTTGTAAAGCATTGAGTGTGTGTTGCACGCTGGGGATTGTCTCGAACTATCGGGTTTTAAAAAGCCACGCTGGAATTAAGTCATGTTAGACCCCCGTTATTGTGCATTCGCATACAGAATATTCTTGCAGGGAACTCAGCTTTGGCGTAGTGTCGCCGTTGGGCAACGGTCCTAGAGGACCATCGATCCCGCAAAGCCGCTCCTCGGGTACCGAAACATAACACGCAATTATGTTTCCGGCATTTTGGTGGTTCGGCGCAGTTGTAAATTATTATTGAGGTTTTTTGTTAAATGCGTATTGGTACTGTTAAATGGTTTGACGAAGCCAAAGGCTTCGGGTTCATTGCCCCCGAAGACGGCGGTAAAGATGTGTTCGTACACTACTCCACCATCGAAGGCAAGGGGTTCCGCACTCTCGCTGAAAATCAAAAGGTCGAATTTGAGGCTAAATCCGGCCCCAAAGGTCCACAAGCCACTGTTGTAAAGCTGGTTGCTTAAGTTATTATTGAGGTTTTTTGCAATGCGTATAGGAACTATTAAGTGGTTTGACGAAGCCAAAGGCTTCGGTTTCATCGCCCCCGAGGATGGTAGTAACGATGTCTTCGTGCACTACTCCTGCATCGAAGGCAAGGGGTT
>Ga0209048_10002741_pt1 | contig 17339 bp, 18 predicted proteins | sample FrelakmetCRP12CR_FD_187146 | JGI IMG/M metagenome (GOLD analysis project Ga0209048, IMG submission 187146) | Freshwater lake sediment microbial communities from the University of Notre Dame, USA, for methane emissions studies - CRP12 CR (SPAdes)... | ecosystem: Environmental > Aquatic >... | reverse complement strand
CGCCAGTACCCTCCTGCAGGTTCGAACCTGCAGGAGGGTAAGGCGAAGCCTTTCTTAAAGGAGCATTGATTATTCTAATGAAAAAACAAATTCCAGCTATCATAGCGTCTTTATTGATCACGTTGGTTATCGCCATGGGAATGTTTGTAATGGGTGGGGACGCGATTCTAAACCCGAATGGCGTTCCAGTGCAGAATGCCCCGGGGGCGGTCACCACGGTAGACCCCTCATCCACAACCCAGGCACAGCTGCAGCAATTGCAGAGCCTGGTTGCACAATACCAGCAGCGTGAACAGCAGTATCAAAGTGAATTGAGCACTGCTCAAACTCAGTTGAACCAGGCCACAACGACCATCCAGCAATACCAGCGGCTTTTACAGGCGTTGCAAAGCCGTGGATTGATCACCATCGATAATAGTGGCAGGGTCTTCCTCCCTGGTGGATAATCCAGTACAGACCAGGTCCTCCAGATTATGGTGGACTTACATAAAAGGTACTTCTCAGATCAAAAATCTTATTAATTGAGGGCATCATCTTATGAAAATCTTTCAAAAAAGTCTTCGTGTGTGGATCGCTACAGCCAGTGTGGCAGGTTTCTTTGGTGGGTGGGTCCTTTTAGCCCATGCCCCAAAGCCCGCGCCGGTAATCCAAAGCTCATCGCAGGTTGAGTTATCACCAGTGCCAACCCTGGCTCCTATCCCCTCCATTCAGACACAAAACCGGAATTTCCAGCAATTCTCTGTTGCGCCACAAACCAGGCAGATTATGCCTCGCTTTCGGACAGGTGGATCATAATGGATTATTACGAGTTCTCCGCCATGAACACCGAAATCGTATTGGCGGCTGAAGGCGATCCGCAACAGACCGCACTCGGTTTTCGGAACGCCCGAGAATTTATCGAAGAGAGTGAAAAGCGTTTCACCCGTTTTTCAGATCAAAGCGAGCTCTCTCGGTTAAACCGCTCCGCCGGCCAATGGTTCCATCCTTCGGAGGACCTGTTCCAACTGGTCAAACTGGCCCAGGAATATGTCGGTCTAACCGATGGATTGTTCGACCCATCCATCCTTCCGTACTTAAAACGGGCTGGATACGACCGGAGCATGGACGAAATCCGGCTCAATGGTGCGAGCCAGGATTTTGCTGTCGGCGTCCAAGAGAAACTCAATATCAAGACGTTGCTGCTGGATGAAGAGACGGGTCAAATCTGGCTGCCGCCAGGTATGCAAATCGACCTGGGAGGGATTGCTAAGGGATGGATCGCCGAGCGAGCTGCCATGTTGCTAGCAGAGAAAACCTCCCCCTGCGCCGTCAACGCCGGTGGGGATCTGTTCATGATCGGTCTTCCAGAAGGACAAAGCGCCTGGGAGGTTGCATTGGAAGACCCGCGCGATCCCCTTAAGACCCTGGCCATCCTGAGGGTAGGTCCTGGAGCTGTTGCAACTTCCTCAATTATGAAAAGAGCCTGGCGCCAGGGAGACAGGCAGCAGCATCATTTGATCGACCCGCGCAGCGGCGAGCCGGCTATAACCGACTGGCTAAGTGTAACGGTGATCGCACCACAAGCCGCGACTGCCGAAGTATTTGCCAAAGTCCTTTTAATCGCTGGAAACGACCAGGCCATGGATATCCTTGACCCCGAGGGTGATATTGCTTTTATCGCAGTAGACCGCCAGGGGAGTTTATGGGGATCGCAAAACAGTAAGGAGTATATCAATGTCTAACCCCCTTGGAATCATTAACAATTTATTGGCTTTAAATAGCGTGCAAATCTGGTGGTATGTGACCCGGGCAGCCGGTTTGGTAGCTTATCTTCTACTATGGTTATCGACTGCCTGGGGGTTGGGCGTGTCTTCCAGAATCTTCGACCCATATCTCCAGCGTAACTACACCTACGATTTTCACCAATTCATTTCCTTGCTGGCGATTGGTTTTCTGGGTCTGCACCTTACAGTCCTGTTATTAGACCATTACCTTCCGTTTTCTGTGTTGCAGATACTTGTCCCATTCACGTCCACTTACCGGCCGTTGTGGGTAGGGATCGGTGGGATCGCTTTATACCTGACCTTGCTGGTGACAGTCACATTTTATATCCGGCAAAGGATTGGGGTGCGCACGTTTCGGATCATCCATGTATCCAGTTTAGTGGCTTTTGTGGGTGCTGCCCTGCATGGGTATTTTTCCGGAACGGATAGCTCACTCTTATCAGTGAAATTGATGTACCAATTCACCTTCCTTTCAGTCGTTTTTCTAATGGCATTTTGGCTGATTTCTCTCCTCCAGAGCAAGGTGTTCGCAACCAGGTCAAGCCAGGCACAACCAATCAGGAGGATATAACCGGCTTACGCATGGTTCTTCTCCACTTCTACCCCTTTCCCTCCCGTAGGCTCGAAACCTGTGGGAGGTTTTCATTTTTCGATGGGGTCCGGGGGGTTTCGACTGAAACATAGTCTCTTGCTTCCGCCCTCGTGGCCCTACTTGACGCCGGGTGATTAAAAATGTAGAATACGCAGGGCACTGAAACCGTGCCATTCCCTAAGGTAAAATGTCTGCCTGAGTCCTGTACGGGTAAAATTGTCAGGCAAATTTAGCAAAATTAAATCAAATTAAGGAGAATAAAACCAATGGCAACTGAAATCGATTACGTCCATGCACGTGAGATCCTGGACTCGCGCGGCAACCCCACGGTCGAAGTTGAAATCGTGCTGGATGATGGCTCTTTCGGGCGCGCCGCGGTCCCCTCGGGAGCATCTACCGGCGTGCACGAAGCTCTTGAGCTGCGGGATGGCGATAAGAGCCGCTATGGCGGTAAAGGCGTGCTCAAGGCAGTCGAATTCGTCAACGACGAGATTGCCGAAGAAATCCTGGGACTGGATGCCCTGGACCAGGCCGGCGTCGACCAGGCTATGCTCGACCTGGATGGTACGCCCAACAAGAATAGATTTGGCGCCAACGCCATCCTGGGCGTCAGCCTGGCAGTAGCGCGCGCCGCGGCTGAATCGGTCGGCCTGCCATTGTACCGCTACCTGGGCGGTGTGGGGGCTCGCCTGCTGCCCGTGCCAATGTTCAATATCTTAAACGGCGGTGTGCACGCCAACTGGCAAGGCACCGATTTTCAAGAGTTTATGATCGCCCCGGTGGGCGCTCCGGATTTCCGCGAAGCCCTGCGCTGGGGCAGCGAGGTCTACCAGGCCTTGAAAGGCGTCTTGAAGAGCGGCGGTTACTCCACCGGTGTGGGTGATGAGGGCGGCTTTGCTCCCGTGCTCAAGAAGAATTCTGATGCGGTCGATGTTATATTGAAGGCCATTGAAAAAGCCGGCTATCAGCCCGGCGAGCAGATCGCCATCGCCCTCGACCCGGCCTCCAGCGGCTTTTACGAAGACGGCGGCGATAAAGGGCCTGGCTTGTACAACCTGCGCACCGAAAACCGCAAGGTCACTTCCGCCGAAATGGTCGGGTTGTGGGCCGAGTGGGCCGCCAAATACCCGATCGTGGTGCTGGAAGACGGCCTGGCTGAAGATGATTGGGATGGCTGGAAGCTGCTCAATAAAACCATCGGCGATAAGGTCGAGCTGGTGGGCGACGACCTGTTCGTAACCAACGTGCAGCGCATCGCCAAGGGCATCCAGGAAAACGCCGCCAACGCCGTGCTGATCAAGCTCAACCAGATTGGCTCGCTGACCGAGACCATCGCCGCCATTGAGATGGCACGCAAAGCCGGCTGGGGCGCCATGGTTTCGCACCGTTCCGGCGAGACGGTAGACAGTTTCATCGCTGACCTGACTGTGGCATTGGGGACTGGTCACCTGAAGACCGGCGCTCCGGCGCGTGGTGAGCGGGTGGAGAAATACAACCAGCTCATGCGCATTGAGGAAGAGCTGGGCGATTCAGCCATCTATGCCGGGCGTAAAGCCTTTGTAAGATAAAAGAAGTTCACCGCCGAAGTCGCAGAGAAGACACTAACAATTAATAAACCTCCCGCAGTTCAGTTCAGAATGCGGGAGGTTTATTACGGATCATCGTGCCTATTGTTGATGATTTGCTCTGCCATAGCCTAGGACTTTAACGAAATCGGTTTGCAGCGCCAGGATCCCGGCCGGCGTCATACCAACCACAAAAGGATTCCCGAAATCACCTACAAAATAGAATATCGTATAGCCCCGCTCATGCAAGACTATGTCCCCGATTAGTAAGAAACCAGGGCTGTTTCGAGTTCACACAGGCAATTTTAAATTTTCCCTTTTAGATCGATCCAGCCACCAACCCAGGAATACAAATGTAACCGGAAGAATAATCCAAAGGTAATAAACAAGAGAGGCATTGATAACATCAGCGTCCAACCACTCACGGTAAAGACCGAAGCACAACCCTTGGATCGCCAGTGCCGACCAGCGCAAATCGCGGTCTTTGACCATAAAAAACAGCCCTAACGCGACCAGTTCAGTGTAGTAGATGAAGCCTGCATATTGGGTGGAGAATTGTAGAAGGAATAGATCCAAATGTCCGAAGGGTGCAATGTCATTTCGACCTTGTTGAATAATCGTAATGGCAAGCGCCAGAACGCCCATGGAAAACGGCAGAAGTGCATAGATCACGATCAATAGGTCACGACGGTTCTTCCAGACTATTCGCCCAAAAAGGAAGATCAAGCCGGCAAGGACGATAGACCATAAGGCTGTCTGCAATGCGCCGAAATACCCATTTACATGCCACAGGACGAAAATCAATTGGATCGAAAGGTGAGCTAACCAATAGAGGATCACCAAGATGGACTGCCGCCAGAATCCGATGGCGAGCACGACCAGGTGGAATACAATAACCAGGCGAACGTCCGCCCAGGGGTACTTTGGCATCTGGCTGACAAGCAGCAAGTTGATTGGCAGGTTGATTAAATATGGGACAGCAATCAGCAGGTAGTCGATCAAACCGCCCGGCTGGTAAATTCTTTTAAAGCCTTTTGCCATTTGTCCAGGAGAGCCTAACTCAACCATAAGCTTTTGCCTTCTCTGCGCTGGATCTTTTCCCATGCTTGCATCCTCTTCGCCGCATTCTATATGGCTACCTATCTCCTCGATCAAGGCAGCTTGATCTTCCAGAGGAAATCTTTTTAGCTTGTTACGTAAGACTTGAAGATATTCATCCGGGGTCATGCCTTTCGCTCCTGAAATTTGGCCGATGACTGAAGTGTATTGAACAGATTGGTTAGGAACGCTTGCCACTCTGACTGGCTTTCCACCATTGCTTTCCGACCCTTTGAGGTAATAGTGTAATACTTCCGGCGCCTCTTTCCCTGGCCATCCTGCCATTCGCTTTCCACCAACCCGTCTGTTTCCAATTGGTGTAAGGCTGGATAGAGCAATGCCGCCGTCATGCTGAAATATCCTTCACTGCGCCGCTCCAACTCACGCATGATTTGATATCCGTACATTTTTTCTGTGGCAACGATGCTCAAGATGAGCAGGGGTGTACTCCCTTTGCGCAGTTGTTGTAATTGGCTCATTTCTTCCTCGTGTATATAAGATTAATATATAACATCATTATATATAATAATCTTATATATGTCAATACTCTTCTGACCATCGATAGTACGCCAGATAAATGCCAAGCCGGACGGCGGCGAGAGTATTTTTATGGGTTATCGGAATTTATGTCCAAACCTCGCGAAATAATTGATTCCGAAAACTCCTGATTTTGTGGAGAAGCAAAGGACGGATATAGAAGGTATAATGTCACGATTGAGGCATTAACACCAAAGTGGTTATCGGAGATTATTGTTATGTGGAGTTATCATCTCAGCCTGAACCCGGATATGTATCACGGGTTCAACCAGAAGCCGCCTTTTTTTGAGGGCTGGTACTATAAGGTAATCAGCGAGGATGAACACCAGCGTTATGCTATTGTCCCGGGCGCGATCCTGGGCGCCAGTGGGCATGCCTTCATCCAGGTGCTGAATGGCTCAACCGGAGCCTCCACCTACCACACCTTCCCGCTGGAAGATTTTTGGGCGTCTCAAGATACTTTTGAAATTCGCATTGGCCCAAACCGATTCAACCGCGACAGTATCCACCTGCAGATTGACGATCCTCAAAGCCAGGTAAGTGGAGAGCTGCATTTTGATGGCGTCACCCCCTGGCCCGTCAAGGTCACCAGCCCGGGGATTATGGGCTGGTATGCCTGGGTTCCGCTGATGGAATGCTATCACGGTGTGGTTAGCCTGGACCATTCTATTAATGGGTCTCTCCTGATCGATAATGAGCAGCTTGATTTCACCCTCGGCCGGGGCTACATCGAAAAAGATTGGGGACAATCGTTCCCGGAAGCCTATATTTGGTTTCAAACCAACCATTTCGAACAGCCAGGGACTTGCATAACAGCCTCGGTTGCCATCATCCCCTGGCTGGGCAGCGCTTTTCGTGGTTTCATTATCGGCCTGTGGCATGCGGACCGGCTGTATCGTTTCGCCACTTATACGGGCGCCAGGATCGAGAAGCTGGAGTTATTTGACGACCATGTAGAGTGGGTTGTTCGCAGCCGCGAACATCGCCTGGAATTGAGCGCCACGCGCCCCCTGGGCGGATTGTTGCTTGGCCCAACCCGCATCGAAATGGGCAAACGGGTGAATGAGACCTTATTATCCACCATCGAGATTCGCTTGAGTGCCATCTCGGGCGAACAAATCTTCGCTGGGAAAGGCCGCAATGGGGGCCTGGAGGCGCATGGAGATTTAGAGCGGTTGCTCAAGATGAAGTAGGGGCTTAATAATCTGCCCCTAAAACCAAGGACATTTCTACCTGTTCGGCTTTGAAACGGTCGAGATAAGAGGCATAGTCGGGCAGCTGACGCTCATAAGTACCGGTCATCAAGGGTGAAGAGATGACGTAGTCAGCCGTAGCCCGGTCGCAAGCCACCGGTATATTCCACACCACGGCGATCCGGAGCAGGGCCTTGACGTCTGGGTCATGGGGTTGTGGCGAGAGCGGGTCCCAAAAGAAGATCAGCAAGTCGATCATGCCTTCGGCGATGCGCGCCCCAATTTGCTGGTCGCCGCCTAATGGGCCGCTGTTCAAACAAATTACCGGGGCATTTAGCTCCTCTGCCATCAATTTGCCGGTGGTACCGGTAGCGTACAAATCGTGTTGCACAAGTAGCTCGCGATTATAGCAGGCCCATTCCAGGAGGTCTTGCTTCTTATTATCGTGGGCGACCAGGGCGATGCGTTTCCGCACCGGGCCTTCCTGGACCAGGCTGGGGGAACTGTCTTTATTTTCTACTGGAAGGGTTTCTTCCGGTAATAATTCTATTTTGTCTTTCATCGAATTTCTCCTTTACTCCTCGCCCGTCATTTCCATCTTGATGCATGAAAATATCCGCTCCTAAATTGAGACAGAGTGTTGCAAAAGCGTGGATAAACCGCAGCTTTACAACCGACATAATTTGATGTCAATAAGGGGGGGAAGTGGGCGCGCAATCGGCCCATATGGCGAGAAGATTATACCTATTATACCATAAAAAACCGCCTATATCGATATTCATTACCCCTTTTCGACATATTGTAATTCTATGGTCTGTAAGGTATACTATGCCCTTGCTTCCCAGGTCAATCGGCAATGTCTTATAGATTTGGCGGGGAATATTACTGGGAGTACCCAGGAACCACGTTTTTATTCTAATTAAGGAAAGAAAAAAGAAATGTCTAACTCGAATGTGTTGTTGAGTCTGGCCAAGGTTATGGTGGCAGCAGCCTGGGCAGATGGCGTGATTACCAATGAGGAAATCAATAGCCTCAAGGATTTATTGTTCCACATGAAAGGTATCACTGCTCAGGATTGGGCAGAGATCGACATATATGTTGAATCACCGGTCGAGGAAACCGAACGCCAGCGCCTGGTAGAGGAATTGGAAGCCAGGCTGTCCTCCCCGGAGGATAAGACTCAAGCCATCCAGGCTTTGGACCAGATGGTCCAATCCGGTGGATCTGTGGGCGAGTCGGAGCTGGCCGTGGTCAATGAGATCAAAGCTGAAATACAAAATGCCCGGGCGGGCTCGACGAGGCACTGGAATATCTTCACACGTGGGAGAGTCCAGGACCGCTCGCAGGCTGTGAAGGATGCGCCCAACCGGGAGCAGTATCTGGATGATTTTGTCAAAAACAAGATCTATTATGACGTCAGCCGCAGGCTTGCCCAACAAAATGTGCCAATTAAGATATCAGAAGACGATCTGCGCAAACTCAGCCTGGCGGGCGGGTTAATGGCGCGGGTCGCTTACGTCGACCGCCAGGTAACTGAAGCGGAAAACCAAGTGATCTTACAGGCTTTGCAAAAATACTGGGGGAGCTCTCATGTTGAAGCGACCGTGGTGGTTGAGATGGCCGCCTCCGAGGTCAGCAAAGGCCTGGATTATTACCGTTTAACCCGCCAGTTCTTCGAAACAACGACCGAGGACGAACGGATGGCCTTCCTGGATGCGCTGTTTGCAGTCGCAGCCGGCGATGGTCAGGCCTCCTTCGAAGAAATCGAAGAAATCCGCACCATTGCTTATGGATTGTTACTGAGCCACCAGCAATTTATCGACGCCAAGCTGAGGCTCCCCGCCGGCCAGCGCATCGATTAATTCCCGAAGTCCCGTAGGATTAAGTAGATGACCGGTGCACCGAGACTAGAGTCAAATTGAGCGCATGTACCTTGGCAAGGATGCCGAATAGAGCGGCCTGGTCAATTAACCGCCCGCTCAATGTCGTCTCACCTGCAGGGTCAGCCTGGACCGCCAACCCCTCGAACCAATCCGACCAATGCTCCGCGAGAAGGCCTTCGACGCGAATTTCGTAAAAGCTAGGTTTGTCCATGGGCAAGCAATTTAATCGGTCAGCAGCGGGCGGAGGTTCTCAGCCCATGTGCGAATAGCATTCCAATCCCGGTGATCACCTTGCTTCCAGACCCCGATCAGAACCACAAAACGCATCGCTAGCACATTAAGCGAGAAAGGCAGCTTTGAGAAATCCAGAGCGCCAGCAAAATAACCCTCACTGACAGGACGTACGATGTCGCGCACCGGGCTCATCCAGCTCTTCAAGCCCTCCAGATACTGACTGGCGTTTGCCATTGAAAGGGTGATGCACACCATGAAGGAGGCGAAAGGTTTGCGCGAAAGCTCAGGCTGGTAGTTACGCATGAACTGCATGGCTTCAGGCAGCCACTTTTGCCCGCGGATGGCACTGCCAGCCACCACCGCCCGGTAAGGTTCAAGGTCTTTGACATCCCGCATGGGAAGAACGTCCACCTGGACACCTTTTTCGGACAGGGCCCTGCCGATGGCTTCGGCCACGCCGGCGGTGGATCCGGCCCGACTGGCATAGGTTACTAGAATTTTATTGTTCATGTTTTCTCCTTAATGTGCAACTACCGAGTTTGTGATTTTGAACATCTGCTTGACAACCAGGCCCCAGACCGAATCTCCTAAAAATAGAACCAATCTGCCAGACAAGGGGAAGCCGGCCAAATAGCGTGCTTTCGGATGTGAGGTTTCCATAGCTTCCTGAACCACCCGGGAAACGACATCCGGCTCGGGTTCCTGGCGGCGCATGTCAGCCGTAACTTTCTGGTATTGTTTGTAAAGGGGCTGATACGGCGAGCCCAGGTTAGCGAAGATCGCTTCGGCGTTGGCTTCGACCGTCGTATGAAATTGGGTCTTGATGCTCCCCGGTTCGATTACCACTACCTGAATCCCAAAGGGGGCCAGCTCCAGGCGCAGGGCATCGCTCAGGGCTTCCAGGGCAAACTTGGTGGCGGAGTAGGTTCCATTGGCGGGGGTAACCAGCTTGCCGGAAACCGAGCTTATGTTGATGATCTGCCCGCTCTTTTGCTGCCGCATGTGTGGGAGGACCGCCTGGACCATGCGCATCACGCCAAACACATTGGCATCGAACATCTGTTGTGCCTGCTCGACCGGCACTTCCTCGACCGCGCCGCGCACGGCATAACCGGCGTTGTTGACCAGTACATCGATCCGGCCATACCGCTGGATGGCACAATCCACCGCCTGGCGGATCGATTCCGACTGGGTGACATCCAGAGGTAGTTTCAAAGCTGCTGGGGAATTCGCCAGGGTTTCTACTCTTCTGGCTGTCGCCACAACGGTATAACCGGATTTCGTCAACTGTTGGGCGAGATCATGTCCAATGCCGGTGGAACAACCTGTGATCAGAACGATTTTAGACATTGTTTACTCCTTTACCCTTCATGCGCTTATAATGCGCCATTTTATTTTTGCGCCGCCGTTATCACTCTGCCCAAGCTGGAAAAGCCGGCGGGCTAACAAGATGTACCAAGCCCACAAAAACACGACAGAAAAAACCGAGATGTAGACTCCAATTGTTGGCACGTAAATACCCAGAGCGATCACATTGGAAATAATCCCCAGGTAAGCGGTCGCCTTGCTGAAGAGCTTGCTCCGCAGCATAACAATGGAGATGATAATGGGGGCGATGGAGCCGATGAAGTAACCTACCTGGAAAGCCGATCCCTTCCACGTGGCCATCGTCGCCTGTCCAGCGGCAAGCAGTATCGTTCTCTGTGCCTCTGTCCCGGAAGCCGCAAATTGATTGCTCAAAGATAGCATGGCGAAAGCCGGATTTGATGTGATGAAGAGTATTGCCGATATCAGACCAAGGACCGTGCCGATGACCATGTATGATTCGCTAACTCGTTTGAGGGCAGCGTAGAGGGCAAGAAAGATCAGGATTACAAGGACCTCATCAACAATGAGTAATAGATCCAGGTCTAAGAGCCCGACGAGCTGGTTGTTCTGGAACAGTGCGAACCATCCTATAACTGTATAGGGTGGCGGGTTAACGATGAAGACAATAATTTGGATCGGGAAAAACACGACGGAGAGCAGTGCAGCGAAAGCGCCAGCCTTATAAAGACTCCTCCAGGTAGAATCTGCTGTTTCGGTTTTCACTGGATTCATCGGGATGGTTAGTGTTTGTTCGGCCATTTTTTACTCCTTTTTCTTACAATCAATATACGGCTTTGCATCTGAATTGTCACTGTACCTAGGATGCGTTTATTGGCGAGACAAATAAAAAGGAGGTATACCAAAGTACACCTCCTCACCCAATTGATCGAAATTCTGTGCTGTTCAGGCTTTCACAAGGCTAAGTATTGAACGGGGCAAGAGCAGATCCAACCAACCGCGCCAGAGTCACTTTAAGCCGGTTCGCGCGTTGATTGGTGAAGAAAACTCGACGAGGGTCGAGCCAGCCGTTGCTTTTCCAGTATTGATAGTCAATCGAGTTGGGATTCTGTTTTTGCCAACCAATTTGTTGTATTTTGAAGACCATGAGAGAGAGAAAAGAAGGAACCACTTCCTGATGGACAGCCTGGAAAATGGTCCGCGCTATCTGCTCGATTTTTACGCCATAGCGAGTGTTAATTTCGTCTCGTTTCGACAGAGCGCCCGTCTTGAACCCTGCTCGACCAATGATGTGAAAGCCCCAGTACATCAAGGCGTTCATTGTTCGCAGCGTATGACTGGTTGAGCTCGCTCCCGTCGTGGCAAGCAGATAGGCGGGTTTTCCGGAAAATTCTGGGCGGTGACAAACATACGCCAGGCGGTCGATCCAATTCTTGGTAGTGCCGCTTACATCATCGACATAAACCGGGCTTGCGACGATGACTGCATTCGCTTCTTTCATCTTCGCCTTAATCGCCAGAAGATCATCCTTCAAGGGGCAATGGTCCTCGCCCCGGTCGAAACATATCCGGCATCCCCGGCACATTTGGATATTCATATGCCCCAAATTCAGTGTCTCAAAATCGAGCTTCTCACCCACGCGATCTGCTTGACGGCGCATCTGTTCTTCTATCAGGCTCAATACGCGAGCCGTATTGCCATTCGTACGATAGCTGCCATTACACACGAGAATCTTCATCATCTTCTTTCTCCTAACGAACGAGTTTCCTTCACTGTGCGTAGTGCGTGTAACACAAAATCCGCCACATTTTCAGGATTTAGCCAGGGGCGACCCTGTTCATCCACCTGGGAGGCGGTCCCCAGGTAAATGGTCATGATCAGAATGGCGGTCTGCTCCGGCTCTGTCAGCCGGAAGAGGCCCTGCTGCATGCCGGGCAGGAGGATCTGTCCGGCAACCAGCTGGAACATGGGCTGGTAAGCCCGGAAGCAGTAACCCTTCTGCGCCTGGTTGGAACTGTTGACGGTGTTGAACATCACGCGCGCCCGCTGCGTGTGCCGAGCCACATACTCGAACCCGTCCTGAAAGAAGCGCTCCAATCTTAAGGCAGGGTCATCCTCGGAAAGGATCGCAGAGCGCAAGTACTCCAGGTGTTCCTGGGCGATGCTGTCGATGAGCGCCTTGAGCAGGGCTTGCTTGCTGGGGAAGTAGTTGTAAACGGTGCCTTTCGCAAACCCGGCTTTGATCGAGATGGCGTTGATGTTGGCCTGGTCGTATCCCTGGCTGGAAAACTCTTCGGCGGCTGCGTTCAGCAGGGCCTGCCGCGTTTGGCCCATCACCTGTTCACGAACTTCTGTTTTAATTCGGACCATCATCTAACTCCTTATTATGGGTGGGTAGTCACCCATATTATTTCATAAAAACTCATTCCTGCCAAGGGTGGGCGATAGAGGTGGAAAAGGGAAATGGGGAATTAACCGCCCGCAGGGAGCAACCTGAGCTGGCGTGCGCGGGCAACCGCCTGGGTGCGGCTGTCCACGTTCAGCTTGCCGAAGATATTGCTGGTGTGCTTCTTTACCGCGCTGACGGTGATGAGCAGCTTCTCAGCGATCGCTCGATTGGAGTCGCCTTCGGCGATGAGCCGCAGGACTTCCAATTCACGCTTGGTCAATGGCTCGACCAGAGCCATAGCATCCTCGGTAGGGGTAACAACGACATCAGCCTGCACGCGGGCAGTGTAATCTATCCTCGACGATTGCGATTTGGGAAAAGCTGCCAGGATGTCCTGGATATAACCTTCCGCGACACCTCCAGTCAGGTGCCGCTCGAGCAGGGACCGCAAGGCTTCCGCAGTGTGTGGCCTCTCATCGATAAAAATACTGACGAACCCTTCCGGCTCAGCCAGCTCCAAGGCCCGCGTGACATCTACCAGCGCGGCTTGTTCATTCCCCAGCGCTGCATGCAACTGACTGCGTAGCAGGAGCGTCTTCAACACGATCGGAAGATGCCGGCAGCGCAGAGATCCTTCGATAACCAGACCAGCAAGCTCGATGCCGTGCCGAAATACCTCCGGATCATCCTGAGCTGCGCCCTGGTATAAAAGGATGCGTAGAGCGCTGTCGTACAGCATCCCAAGAGCGTGTGGGATGCCTGCCTCCGGCGCAAGCTCTGGATGGGAGAAGTTCCCGTCGAATTTAAACCCGTACACCTTGAGTGCTGATTGAGCCGCCGCTAGACGCTTCAAGGCGAGATAGATACTCACTTGCTGGGAGATAACTTCTTCGTTTACAAAAGCCGGAGCTGCCGTCTGCATCCTGTCGAGTGCTTTCTCAATCTCCTGAACGGAGGCCTGCAAGTCTCCTTCCATTTGGAGCAAACGCGAGAGGAAAACATGATGATAAATTTCGGCGTCGCTGAAGCCACCCAGTTTACTCAGCTCCACAGATCGCGAAAAATGCCCACGCGCCTTTTCGAGCTGATGCCAGTGGTAATAAACCTGAGCCAGCTCCCCGTACAAAGTTGCACTGAATGGCGAGAACGATCCCGTCCGCTCGATCCGCTGGAGGGATACGGACGCAATCTCCTCTGCTGCATGCAGCTTTCCTTGCTGGACATACATCAGGCCGAGGTAAGATAGGCCAAACATTTCGGAGGGGAGATCGCCGGCAGCATGGCCTTGCTGGATGATTAGTTCACAAGCTTCAGCCGCTCGTTCGTAATCCAGTGTTTGTTCGTAAGCTTGAGCCAGACCCATGTAGGTCATGCTGCGAACCTGGGTTTCACCTTCCGGCAGGATTTTCAGCGCCTGTTCTGCCAGATCGATGCTTTCTACCGCCTTTCCCTGAGCGTTCAGCAGCATGGATTGGAGAGCCAGCCATTCCCCCTCCAGTGAAGGGTCAATCTCGCTTTTCTCAAGGGTGGAAAAAATCCTCTGCAAGCGTTCCAGATGAGGGGCAGCCTGGGCGAAGTTGCGCCGCAGCAGATGCATCCAGGCAATGGCAAGATTCACCCGTGGGCTCTCGCGGAGATATTCCGGTGGGATAGTCCTCAGCCAGTCCTCCACCGTCTGGAAATACGCATTCAAAATCATCGGGAGAGCGATCTTTTCAATTAGCTGCAATGCATAAGAATATTCGGTAGCTGCCAGTGCATGCTCAATGGCCTCAGGAACCATGCCTGCCTGCTCGTTCCAGGCCGAGGCGCGCTGGTGTAACGCTGCAATCGCGTCTGCCGGTAGACTCTGGCGGAGGCGCGCCTTGAGTAAATCTGCGAACAGGTGGTGGTAGCGGAACCACTGGCCCTCATCGTCTAGGGGGATGACGAACAGATTCGCCCGCTGAAGCGCCATAAGCACAGCTTGTCCATCCTGGCATCCGGTAACTGCCTCACACAGACGAGCATTCAGACGCTCCAGGATGGAAGTTTGCAGCAAGAATTCCTGCACATCTTGCGGTTGTTGCTTAAGGACTTCCTCGACCAGATATTCTGCAATGTAGACATGACTGCCTGTAAAGGCCTTAACAAAACCGGCGATGTCGCTGCGCCCTTTCATAGAAAGGGCGGCTAATTGCAGCCCAGCGACCCAGCCTTCCGTACGCTCTTCCAGAGCCGCCACATCCTCTGTCGACAGATTCAACCTCATCAACCGATTGAGGAATGATGCCGCTTCTTCGGTGTTGAAGCGCAGATCCTGGGCGCGCACTTCGATCAGCTGGTTGCGGGCCCGGAAGCGCGCCAGCAGCCAGGGCGGGTCGACGCGCGTGGACACCACTATATGCAGCTTGCGTGGTAAGTGTTCGAGCAGGAATGAAAAGGCAGAATGAATAGTTTCGTTCTGGATCGTGTGGAAGTCATCCAGAATCAGGATTAGATCATGGTCCAGTTCGGCGAGATCGTTGATCAGGATCGACGGGATCGCCTCGACCGGTAGTGGTTGAGGCGCGGAAAACAGCGCAAGCGCAGATTCACCTACTCCATCCTGGACCGTTTGACAGGCCACGATCAAGTACGTCCAAAATCGGATCGGGTCGTTGTCCCCTTCATCAAGCGACAGCCACGCAACCGGCCGCTTGAGCCGGGCCACAAATTCGCTCAACAAGGTGGTTTTCCCAAATCCTGCCGGGCCAGACAACAACGTAAAACTGCCCGGTTGGTTCGCACCCGACACCAGCTTCTCAGTCAGGCGTAGGCGCGCGATGGCGTTCGCCCGTGGTTGTGGAATATACAATTTGGTGGAAAGCAGGGAAACAGGCACGATCTATGCTCAGTTGACCTTGTCGTTAAAATTACCCATATTGGAAAAGACCAACCCAATCAAGCTTATACATTATACCTTTTGTTGGGTGTGTATTAAGGCTGTCAGAAAGAAATCGCTTCCCTCTTTGAGTTACGCAAGAACAGCCAACCCTTTGGGCCGGCTAACCAGATCGAGTCTGGCATTGGGACGTGCTACAAGCCAAAATCTTGTGGAATTAAGGAGAACATCACCGCATCGCGGGGGGCGCCTCTTGAGTTTATCCGGTTGCGCAGGAGGCCTTCACGCTGCGCCCCAGCTTTCTCGGCTACACGCATGCTGGCGGTGTTGGTCACCTCAACTACGATCTCGATCCGCTGTAGTCCCACTGTCTCCAGACCAAAGCGCGCCGCGAGTCGCGTCGCTCGACTGGCGATCCCTTGCCGCGTGCGGCTGCTCCTGACCCAGTAATACAGGTTGGCAAAGCGATGGTTCGGGTGGATCTGGGTCAGCCCGCAGCCTCCCAGGATGGCCGACCCCTCCAGATCGGTGATGGCGAAGTTATAAGCAATCTCATTTGCCCAATTCCCAGTCTGGGCGGCAATAAAAATCTCCACTTCGGCCACGGATTGGACGCTGCCCAGGTCACGCAGCCAGGGCGTGACATCGGCGATCGATTCGCGGATGGCGTCAAATACTCCCTGGGCGTCGCCGGGTTGGAAGGGGCGGATAACGATGTTGTGATCCTGAAGGAAGATATCAAGAGTCACTTGGGTCATGCCTCCAATTGGTTCGAATGTCCACCTCGTGCAACGCCATGAGCCTGGCTGAAGACCTTGAGGGGGCTGCTTACGATGACCGCAATCCTGCTCCAAACCTCATTAAAAACCTGGTGAGCCCGGTCAATTCAAGGCAACCAGTATTCCAGCTGGATGTTGTCCGGGTCACGGAAGGCAACATACCAGTTGCCGGTGGGCGCGAACTGCTCGACGCCTTTTGTGTCGACGCCGGCCCGGATCAGTTTTTCCGCAAGCCGGTCTAATTCTTCCCGGTTCGGTATCGTAAATGAAAGGTGGTCCAGCCCGATGCGGAACTCATTGAAACGGTCACCCTCAATTGGATGGCGCGAGGCATAAAAGAAGACCATCACCCCGCCGGAGGTGAACATGAAGCCCCCGTTTGGCCCCTCCTCCAGTATCGCGGTCTCGAAATTGAGCAGGTCATGGTAAAAGGATCGTGACCGCTCTGCATTTGAAACGGTCAGGATGATATGGTTTAAACCGGATGTTTCCATTTGCTTATGCTCCCAACTAGATCTCAAACTCTAATTGACTTGCCACTTCTGTCTTAATATGATTTTGTCGCCAGTGTAATCATCACTTCATCCAGATGGTTTGCCAAAATCGATATATGCCCTTCGCCGGGGTAAAAAGTAGCCTGGCAGCCTGGGATGGCGGCGGCGACTTTGCGGGCCACCGCTACCGGCACGTTGAGGTCCGCTTCACCATGCAACAGTCGCACGGGGAAGCGGATTTCTTCCAGGCGGAAATCCCAGGGGCGTGCATACAGGTGCATATCCCAGGCCATCCCGCGCACCCCCAGGCGCATGCACTCCATCGTACTGGCCATGAATGCTTCCAGGCGACCCGGCTTTTCGAAAAAGGCTGCCTCTGAAGGCGGCATGGTGCGCTTCATCTGCTGGCGAATTTTGGCTGGATCGCCCAGGTTCCTGGGTTTCGTTAGATTCAGGAACAGGCTCGTTAGCTTTATCGATCGAGCGGAAAGCCACCAGATCATCCGGCCCATAGCCGGTAAGCCAGCCCGGGCCTCGGGCGAGTCCATGCGACCAGCGCCGCTGACGATCACGGCGGCCGACAACCGGTCGGGGATGGAGCGGGCACAGGCAGATACATACCC
>Ga0209048_10002740_pt1 | contig 17340 bp, 17 predicted proteins | sample FrelakmetCRP12CR_FD_187146 | JGI IMG/M metagenome (GOLD analysis project Ga0209048, IMG submission 187146) | Freshwater lake sediment microbial communities from the University of Notre Dame, USA, for methane emissions studies - CRP12 CR (SPAdes)... | ecosystem: Environmental > Aquatic >... | reverse complement strand
TGGCTGCCGGTCTTGATACTGCCCAGGGTAAGCCTGGCGATGCTCTGGAATACACTGCTGCAGCTGGCGGGGCCGCCTTTGTTATCGGTCCGGCTGAAGAAAGCTTGGCAATAATCAACGCCTCCTTCTCCTATGTGACCGATACACCCGACTTCTGGAGGCGCGAATACCAGCATTACCCCGAGCATGGTAATCGCTTCACAGGCGAACCAGCCTACTTCAAGCATAGTGTAGCTGCGGGGAAAACCCTGATGGAATCGCTAGTGACTAAGCCTTCGGACTACACCTGGGCTATTTTTCATCAGCCGAATGCCAAGTTCCCGCAGCGTGCCGCTTCTCTGCTCGGATTCACACCTGAGCAAATTAAACCTGGACTCTTATCGCCGGTCATCGGCAATACCTATGCCGGGGCGGCCATTATTGGTCTGACCGCCACTCTTGACATAGCCCAGCCCGGCGACCGCATCCTATTGGTATCATTCGGTTCTGGCGCAGGGTCGGATGCGTTCGATATCACCGTTACAGACAAACTTCCCGAGCGGCGTGATAAGGCTCTCAAAACGCAGGACTACATTACCCGCCGCACTGAGATTGACTACGCTACTTATGCCCGCTTCCGCGGCAAGATTGCCATGAAGTGATCAGGAATTAAGTAATTTGGGGCTAGGTGGTAATCAAATAATCCAGCTCTTATCACCTGATTACTAGGTCTCCTGACTCTTAATTGCCTTCTTTGGAGAATTTATGATGGATATTATCATAGCTGGAATTGGACAAACCCCCGTCGGTGAGCATTGGGATACTTCGCTTCGCTCTCTGGCATTGCAAGCCATTCAAGCTGCAATCCAGGATTCGGGAGGGCTAAAACCGCAGGCGCTTTTTGTCGGAAATATGCTTGCCGCCAACCTATCCCGCCAGGCGCATTTGGGAGCCCTTCTGGCCGACTACGTCGGTCTGACCGGAATCGAAGCGGAGACTGTCGAAGCTGGAGGCGCTTCCGGAGGTGCAGCCATCCGTCAGGGATATCTGGCAGTCGCCAGTGGGCAGGTGGATGTTGCGCTGGTTGTCGGCGTAGAGAAATTCACCGACGTTATCGGTCCCGACTTGGAGGGTGCGCTTGCCACCCAGACCGACGCGGACTACGAGTCCATCCACGGGCTGACGCTCACCGCCCAGGCTGCTCTCGTCGCCTGCCGATATATGCACGAGAACCTCGTCCCGGCAGATGGGCTTGCAGGTTTCCCGCTAACCGCCCATGCCAATGGAGCTGGGAACAAATTCGCTATGTTCCGCAAGGCTATTTCGTTAGATGCCTACCAGAAAGCTGAATCCGTAAGTGTACCGCTGAATATCTTTGATATTGCTCCCAATGCCGACGGTGCGGCCGCGCTTGTTCTAACCCGGCGTGAATTCCTCCCGAAAGACTTTCCTCACCCGGTTGTCCGTTTGGCAGCCTCGACGATTGCTGCGGACACGTTTGCTCTGACCGAACGAAGCGATCTATTAAGGTTCGTCGCGGCGCAGTCCTCGGTTGACCAGGCATTCCAGAAAACAGGTATTACCCGCCAGCAAGTGGATTTGTTTGAATTCTATGACGCCTTTTCCATATTCGCGGCGTTATCATTGGAAGCAGCCGGGTTTGCCCAGCGCGGCGAAGGCTGGAAAATGGCTAGCGAAGGATCCATTGAACTGACAGGTCAACTTCCCTGTGCAACTCTGGGCGGACTCAAGGCGCGCGGCAACCCCGGTGGTGCTACTGGGGTGTACCAAGCCGTCGAAGCAGCAGCGCAGTTGCGAGGTCAGGCCGGGACTAACCAAATTTCAGGGGCACACTATGCCCTCATTCAATGTTTAGGTGGGCCTGCCTCCATCGCCGTAACACACATCCTGGAAAAATTGGCGTAAGTTCATAATCCTAAATAGGTGAAACTTTGATAGTTCCTGATAGTCTGGCCGGGTAGAATCTTTATTGAGGTCAATCAAGGAGTAAATCTAATATGGAAATTTCCCGACACTGGCGACTAAACCAACAACGGTATGGACTGGTTGGTGAAGTATGCCCCCACTGCGCTACTAAAATTTTCCCGCCTCGCGACATTTGCCCTGCTTGTGGACAGGAAGCCAAAACTTCCTTCGCTTTCAGTGGACGCGGTGAGGTGTTTTCGTTTTCTACGATATACGAAGCCCCTACCGGCTTCGACGAGACCGCCCCATATACTGTGGCTCTGGTTAAGCTGGAAGAAGGACCACTGGTTACGGCGCAGTTGACCGACCTGGGAGAGACCCAACCTGCGATCGGTATGCCGGTCGAGATGGTCACCCGCCGCCTGCGTTCAGACGGGGATGAGCGTGGCATGTTGATTTATGGTTATAAATTCAGACCGGTGTTACAGGGTGCCATGTAAATATCTAAACTGAAATGCTATAAGATATCAGCTTTGCGATGTTAGCATGTTCACAGATATAAGTAATAAGTGGTAAAAACACCCTAAAAACAGACTTCCGAGTTCTTGAAGAACTCGGAAATTTTGTTTTTAAAGTTCCCCACTAACATCCATCCACAACTGCTTGAATTTCAGCGCGTCCACTTCCAGTACTGGGCTTTCGCACATAATCCGGCCTCTAACTCCCGCTGTGTGCAAGGCATACATTAGGTTCGTGAAATCCAGGTCGGCCTCTTCCATAACAAGATGGTTCTTCTCGCCTTTTGGACCATAATTAATACCCGACAGGTGGATGTGCAAATGTTGCATTGCCTCGTCGCCGAGCGACTTACGATAAAAATCCAACGCTGACATCCATTCATCGTAACTGTTCATCGCCCCGTCACCAAGACGGGCATGCAGGTGGGCAAAATCAATGCACGGAACCACGCCTCTGATGGCTTTTGCCATCTCCACCACGTCGGATAACGAGCCAAGCATGGCCGCCTTGCCGCTGACTTCCGGACGCAGCGTGACTGGGTTACCAGCCGCACGAAGTTCGTCTACGCAACCCTTTAAGCGTGGAATGATCACCTTGAGCACTTCTTCCGCCGGGCGGCTAAAGTAAGTCCCTGGATGGAAGATAATGTCGGTCGCTCCGGCCAGGTTGCCAAAATGGGCCGCGTCGATCAAGTACTGACGCAAGCGCGGCCATTTTTCGTCGTCGCTGTTGAGGTTGATGTAATATGGCGCATGCACAGAGAGCGCCATGCCAGTCTCAGCAGCTGCCTGCTGGATGGACGCACAGGTCACCTCGCCTACACGCACACCTTGTACCCAAGCCAATTCAAGGGCATCCAGGCCGATCGAAGCCGCATATGTTATCCCACCCACTGTCCCGCCGGGTTTGGGCGGGGTGGCTTTGGGAGAACCAACAGTACCGAAACGAAACGAGAGAGGCATCTTTTCTCCAATTCACCACAAAGGACAAGCTCTCTTTCCTTTGCACCTGCCTTTCCCTATTTTGGGGGGCGTATCCTACTGTATCTAAACCCCGAAAAGTACTTTTAATTTCGCGAACAGCGGCGGCCCAAGGATGAGCAGGCCGACCAAAATCGAAATCATTGCAGCGATCAGCACAGCTGCCGCGCCCACATCCTTACCCACCTTCGCCAAGGGGTGTTGTTGCGGGCTAGCCAAGTCCACAACAGCCTCCAGAGCAGTATTGATAAACTCCGCTGTCCAGACCAACGCAATGGTTAGCAACAACACTGCCCAATCACGCATCACCAAATGCAACCAGAATGCCACCAGGATTACCAGGGTTGTGACAACAGCATGAAGCCAGGCATTGCGCTGGGTGCGGATAACATACCACCAACCCCGAAAAGCATGCCGGAAGGCATGTGCACGCGAGATAAAAAATTCCAAGATCCTATTCATACACGATCGTAGAAGGAATACCAAGCCGTGTCAGTATCTCGGATTGGGCATCCCACATGAGGGTCTTTTCTTCCACAAGTGCATGGTCGTGACCCAATAAGTGCAGTACACCGTGTACAACCAACAGTGACAATTCTGCCTCCAAAGAATGCCCCGCAGCAATAGACTGGGCTTCGGCGTAAGGGACGGAAATGATAATATCACCAAGGTAACGACGGCCCGTTTCTGGGTCTGTTTCGATTGATGGAAACGACAGCACATCAGTCGGCGAATCCTTGTCTAAGAAGTCGCGGTCGAGTGCCTGGATCTGGGTGTCGCCGGTCAAGACAAGCGTCAGGTCGGCATCCGGTGCGGACTGCTGAAGCAATGCCGTCTTGGCGGCTCGTTCCAGGATGTCGGGCATAAAGACACGCCTGAATTCAGGAAGAATCACGATATTAATCATTTTTTTTCTTCAAGAGAGATGGCTTGGGTGTGGTCGGAACATCCCCCGCAGCGGATGGCTGCGAGGTAATTTTTTCCTGCGGATATTTCAAGCGTGGGTGGTAGGTGACACGCAAGGTGGCAATAAAGGACTCGGTAATGCTCGCCAGGTCACGTTGGGAGAGCGGGGTATTATCCAACTGCCCATCCTTTTGGCAGCCTTCCATCACATTGCGGACAAGGGTGCGCATTTCATCATCGTCGCGCGGGCGTTCGGCGCGCGCCCGCGCTTCAACACCATCGGCAATCATCAGAATGGCAGTCTCTTTCGAGCGCGGTGACGGACCAGGATATCGGAATTTGCTCTCGTCCACTTTAGAAGCATTACCATCCGATATCTGGACAGCCCGGTTGTACTGGTAGCGTGTGACAAGCGTGCCATGGTGTTCGGCGATAAAATCGTACAACCTACGCGGCAGGTGGTATTTGCGGGCCAATTCCAACCCATCTGGCACATGGCGAATGATAGCTTCAGCACTTATCTCGGGAGCCAGGTCATCATGGGAATCAATCTGGCTGGGCGGTTGGTTCTCGACAAAGAAAAGCGGATTGGATGATTTTCCCACATCGTGGAATAGCGAACCGACTCTTATCAATAGTGTATCCGCTTGGATACGTTCAGCAGCTTGCTCGGCCAGGTTGGCTACCTGAAGACTGTGCTGGTAGGTCCCCGGAGCACGCTGGAGGAAGAAGTTCAGCAGGGGTGAATCGGGACGGGAAATTTCAAGCAATTGCAAAGCAGTTGTCAGGCCCAAAAACTGGGCTAATAAATACTGCATTGGCAATGCAATGCTGGTTGAGGCAATTCCGGCAAAAACTGCCGCACCTATCAGGGTGGTTAGACCAACCCAATCTAGATCGGTAAAGGGCAGACGGTAAGCAGCCAACATGCACGAACCGGCCACTGCTATAGCAATGGCAGCATACATGAACTGCCCCACACGACGCGCCTGACCAAGCGCCAGCACGCCACACAGACTGCTCAAAGTGTAATACGGCAGCAAGCCTAGTGCATCCGGCATCCCATAAGAAGCCAGCACGCTCATCAGCAAGCCAAAAACCAGGCCGCGCTCCATCCCAAATAAAGCTGAGACCAGCAATGCAAACGCCGGAATGGGAAAAAGATAGGGTACGATTGTCCGGTTGGGATTACTGACACGCGCCCCTATCAGGAAGACAGCGAAAAGCAGGGCCAGCAGGATTAGGCTGCGAAGGTCTAAAATCGCTACAGGTTTACGGCGGAAGAAATATAGAGCTGTAAATATGGCCGAAAGCACCACCAGAGCCGCCGCACCTAGATAGGTGAAAACTGGGTTATTGGTCTGCACCATGCCAAGCGCCGTCAAAGCTTCCAGGTCAGCCGCGGTAATAACCTGCCCGCGCGTGACAATCGTTTGCCCTGCGATAAAGGATTGGATTACCGGCTCAACTGCCTCGCGTGCTGCCTGGCGCGCCGCATCGGTCAGTTCAGGGCTGTAGAAACTGTTCGCCACTACCAGAGGCGCAACGATTTCAACTGCCAGCTCCGCTTCTTTCTCGGTCAGCGTGAGACTGACCAGTGAGGGGAGGTTTTGCCGGGCAGAATCCAAATCCTCGGTCCGCACAGGATTCTGCATCGCCTGCTCCAGCACCGCAAACGATTCGGTCTGTACCAATTCCCAGCGCGTATCAGTTAAAGCAAGCAAAAAATCCTGCGAGCCAGGTTGAAGAGATAGATCCTGGATTGCGATAAGTTCAGTTTTCTTCTGCTCAAAAGTGGTATCCTGTATTGAACGGACAGCCGAAATTGATACCAGGGTAGTATTAAGAGTCTCGCTTTGAGCGCGTGCGATCGCTGTATCCGGTGGAAGGTAAACGGGAGCCACTGCGCGCTCGGCATCATCACGTGAAGCTTTGGTCAACACCTCACTGGCATAATGGAAGGTGCGTGGGGCGCGCAAATCCTGGGGAGCCACATCCCCCACGGAAAGTGGTAGGCTGATCTGGCGCAAGGACCACGGTTGAACAATGGCAAAAAAGGCCAGGATGCTAATGCATGCCAGAAGGAGGGTGGATAGAAAGGTCCGGTGTGAGAATAATCGTGAGGAGAGGGGGGAAACCATCCAATTTTCCAGTCGGAGACAGACGCCAGTCGTCCTCGAACACCTTATTTCTGTAATAATAGACGGACAGCAGCACTGACTTGATCGCCGGGAGCGCGCCCGGCTACTCGCGGTATGAGCAGTTTCATTACCTTGCCCATGTCAGCCGGGGTAGTGGCACCCGCCTCAACAATGGCTGCTTCAACCAATGTCTTAAGCTCATCTGTGCTCACCGCCTGCGGCAGGTAAGCCTGAAGGACAACGATCTCAGCTTCGGTGGCATCTACAATGTCCTGACGGTTGACACTCCGCGCTTCATCAACCGCCTCCTTGCGAGTTTTAATTTCCCTCTGGATGATTGCCAGGACGGCAACTTCATCCAGTTTTAATTGTCGGTCAATTTCCACCTGACGAATTGCCGCAAGTACCATGCGAATGGTACGCTTGCTTACTTCGTTACCAGCTTTCATGGCTACAATAAGAGCTGTTTCTAGTTGAACTTTCGTTTCCATGGTTTCATTATACCTCCAGGGGTGATGGGTTCTTGAAAAAGAAAAGCTATCTAAGTTACGGAGTTATGCCTCGCTTCGTCTGGTCGTTTTCTATTTCATGACTATACGCTAAAATGCTGCATTTTTTACTAATCTGGTTATAATTTCAATATGTCACCTTTCTATACCCGCACTGGGGACGACGGCAGCACCGGTCTACTTGGTAAGAACCGCCTGCCAAAGTACCACCCACGTATCGAAGCACTCGGTTCTCTTGACGAAGCCTCCGCTGCGCTGGGTCTCTCCCGTGCCCTCTGTCAGGCTCCGCAAACTAAACCCATTTTGTTGGCCATTCAACGCGACCTGTATGCCTTGATGGCTGAAATTGCAGCCACACCGGAAAATGCGGAGCGCTTCCAGACCTTGAGTCTGCCGCGTGTCCAATGGCTGGAATCCCAGGCAGACAACCTATCCGCAACTGTCCCCATTCCGTCAGAATTCATCCTTCCCGGTGACTCGCTTTCAGGTGCAGCCCTGGCTCTATCGCGGACAATCGTCCGCCGTGCCGAACGGCGTGTGGCAGAATGGCTTACTGCCGGTGAAATCAAGAACCCCGCCATCCTGCAATATTTGAACCGGCTCTCATCCCTGTGCTTTGTACTGGAACTGCTCGAAAACCAGTCTGCTGGACATGACACCATTCTGGCAAAGACATGATTGGAACCCTTCTCAATATTTCAATTGTCTTGGTAGGCGGGACACTCGGTCTGCTCTTCGGCTCGCGCCTGCCCGACCGCGTTCGTAAGACCGTCATTGCCGGGCTGGGATTGTTTACTTTTGCCTATGGCCTGTACAATTTCCTGAAAACGCAAAATCCGCTAATTGTCTTGGGCAGTCTACTGATTGGCGCGCTGCTTGGTGAATGGTGGAAGATCGAAGAGGGACTGCAGAATGCCGGGAAGTGGTTGGAGTTCCATTTTGCGGGCAATCAGGCTGAGAGCCTTAAAAGTGATCTACAAGGTTTGACTTCTAGTACTCTAGGTAGTCGTTCTGCCCCCACCAAGGACTTTGTTCGTGGCTTTCTAACAGCATCGATTGTATTCTGTGTTGGTCCAATGACTATCCTCGGGTCCATCCAGGATGGTCTGAAAGGTGATTACAGCTTGCTGGCGATAAAATCAGTTCTGGATGGATTCGCGGCGCTGGCTTTCGCGTCTACGCTGGGGGTGGGGGTTTTATTTTCGGTGATTGTCATCCTGTTTTTCCAGGGGGGTATCAGCCTGCTGGCGGCACAGTTGAGCTCCGTTGTCACTCCGGCAATGATGTCTGAAATGACTGCTGTTGGCGGGGTGCTTCTGCTCGGTATTGCGATAAGCAGCCTTTTGGAAATAAAACCAATCCGGGTGGGGAATTTTCTGCCTTCGCTTGCCATCGCCCCGCTGGTTGTTGCAATCCTGACATTCTTGGGTGTTAAATAAACCCAGGAACGGTGAATTCGTCCCTGGGTTTTATCGGAAAATTACTTCCCTGCCAGTGCGGTGTCAATAGCCGTAGCCACTTGATTAAACGATTGGATGTGGAGAAGGGTACCATTCACTAGGATGCTAGGCGTGTAAGAAAGATTTAAAGATTGAGCTTGGGAAATATCATTCTGGATATTACTGGCATATCGTTTTGCTTGGTAGCATTGGTTAAAAGACGTCATATCCAAATTTAAATTCTGAGCCATACGGACCAGACGCACATCGGTAAAATAGGATGCGTCTTCGGTGACCTGATTGGCATAAAGGGTATCGTGATAATCCCAGAAATGACCCTGTTCTGCAGCACACATGGCAGCGTTGGCAGACCGATAGGATGCATCCGAACTAGTATTCCCGTCTATCACAATGAAAGAGTGGAAGGTGTAATACACTTTTCCAGCCTCAACATAGGTCAGGATAATTTGAGGTTCATAATTCACTGAATAATCTTTACAGGCTGAGCATCGAAAGTCTCCATACACATCCACTTTCACCGGAGCATTTGGGTCTCCAAGGTGAACTCCATTCACTGTTGTGTTGATTGCCCTTGGCGTAATGGATATCACCGGGATTTGAGTCGCGCTGGCCGTCGCCTGAGTATTTAAAATCATCGGTCTGATGAATGCAAATGCGATTAGCAAAGCACCCGCCGCTACCAGAACAATTACCAGGATTCGGTTGCGGGTTCTCTCCCGCTGCCGGCGTAGGCGGATTTCTTGACGTTTACTCATTTTAATCTCCTTTAGTTCCAAGGAGGAAATTTTCCCATAATCGGGGAGGTTTGTCCAGATACAACCCCGTCTTCTCAAAAGAAAACGGGGTTGTTCTAATCCAACTCTCATCCAAGCTGGGTTGGTCTGAGCTGGATTAATCCAGTATTACTTTAAAAGCCTTCGCCTTTTCCGGATCGTTGTGGATTTTATGGAAAATCCGTCTCATACCTGGAGTATAACCTTGTTCCCGGCTTTTTTGGCAACCTGATTAGTCACTATCAATTAATTCATCAAGGCAGCGATACCTTGCATCAGCAGAAATGGGAGCGCAATTTCCACAGCGTGCTCCGGGATCGCAAGGCATAAAGCCTCATTTAGGTCATCTCGCCCATTACCACTCTGGCAGAAATAACATCCTATCGCATTAGGAAATATATCCTGATAGACCTGCAGGATAATTACCTATACTATTTTATTAATTAGAAAAGTGCATCTCGTACACCGGGTAACGATCCCCGGTTTCATAGAAGCCCATTCGCAGGTAAAGTGCCAGTGATGTGGTATTGTCACTTTGGGTGTTGACCGTCAGGTGAGATATGCCGTGCCTCCCGGCTTGTTTAATCAGATCCGCTACCAGGGCGTATCCTAACCCCTTTCCCTGCTCAGTAGGCCGTACCGCGAGCCTGGCAAGATGCACTCCAAGCGGATTTCGAGTACTAAGCTGGTACCCGACCACCTGACCATCCCTTTCGGCTACGGTTGCCCATACAGCCTGTGGATAGGCTCGCTCCAATACCGGGAGTGCATTCTGCCAGAGCAATTCAAACGCCGACTCATCCACTTCGGCAACAGCCGGAAGGTCAAATGGCATCATCGACCGCAAAGAAATCTCTTGTGGTAAAGCCATCTCGACTGGTGGCCCACCGTTACGTTCGAGCATGGCAATGGATTGGCGACAGGTGAAACCGCTGGATTGGAGCAACTGGAGAAACCATTTCTGCAAAACAATGGCAGCTGAGATAAATTGACCTTTGCGATCCAGTTCAGATCTTGCTCTGTTCCATAGCATTTGCCAAGATTCCTGAACCGGGATTGTGCCAGAGTTTACAAACAATCGTATCCAAGCCACACATGGTGGATCCGGTGGGCAGCCCAAAGCACCGACAATTTGTCCCTGACTTTCGAGCACGAAAAAAGGTGGCGAACCAATCCAATCGAGCGGATTGCGCCAATCCAAGTGTCGGTGAACATGCGAACTGAAATGAATCAGATTTGATATCTGGCGTTGGTCGGTCAGAACTGCCGGGCGTACCATGAGATCCACGCCAACAATCATAACCGGAAGAACAGAAGTTTCTTCATGAAACGCTGCTTGGAGGTCGGGTTCTTAATAGCTGTCAGCCCGGACTGTAAAGTAATGATTGCGTCTAAAAATTTTAATCGGTGCAAATAAAGTGCAGAGAGCAATTGCATTACTTCCAGGCGTAATTCCATTTCACCTGCTTTTTCGAGGGCATCACCAGCCCTGGTGTAATAGTCAATTGCTTCCCTGAAGCGTTTGAGAGCATCCAGAGCCGAAGCCTGATTGGCTAGCGCCATCCCCTGGCGGCGGTTATCACCAGTTTCAGCGAAGACCACATCCGTGCCACAGGCAGCCTCTAAAGCAGCTTGGGCCTGTTTATCACGCAGCAGCGCCACGGATTGGTTGTTCTTCATCTCGGCGGACATTGGCGCGTCTCCCGCGATTTCAAAAGCTTTCGCAGCTTCAGCGAAAGCCTGTATTGCGCTCGAATAATCACCAGCTTGATATATGGATTTGGCCTGGTCTGCAATTTCTTGGGGGGATAGTTTTTTCAACATATCAGAATGTAATATCCAGTATATTTTCAGCCACCGAACGCAGTTTGTCGGTAGACAAGCCGCTCAATTTCATCGCAAGTTCTAGGTATGGGCGATTGACCGGCTTGCAGACGAAATTCTGCAAAACAGGTGGGAGTTGCAAAAAATCCTGGATGGCTTTTTGCTGGATCATCCACAATCCGATATGACCGGTCTGGTCAAAGAGCATTTCAATTTGGCCGCCCAACAAGGTGGTCAAACCTTCCAATATTGGTAAGGGGATAGGACGTTCCCCTAACTCATAGGCCCTAAGGCGCGCGGTCGAGATACCTGACATTTCCATCAAGGCGCGTGGTGAAATATTGGCCCTCTCACGCATCTGACGCATTAGCGCCCCGATCACACGTTGGCGAATGCCAACAACCGCAGGACGGTTCTGGGTTTCGGTGGCTGACTCAGCGTCTGATGTTGCATCCTTGCTCCAGAAGCGCAGCAGCGGAAGTTTCAGGGAATAGGAAAGCACTTCCAGTTCCGGCAACGAAGGTGATCTGCGGCCCTCCTCCCAGGCGCGGAATATTCCTGCCGTCACTCCGATTGTGTCCGCACATTCCTGGATGCTCTTACGCGACGCTATGCGCGCATCACGGATTAAAACACCTAATTTTCTTGAACGAAGGTCAACCAGAACTTGAATGCTCATAAGATATCCTCATAAAAAATACAGGAAAGATAGAATCATTATAGCAGAAAGCTGCCTAACATTTAACGAGGTGGACGAGCTGCCTGAATATTTCCGGATTGAGCTAAAGACCTCCACAACGAGTTTTAAACCAGTCACTTCCTAGCGGGAACCTAATAACGGACGTAAGCCCGGGCTTTATCCAGCTCAGAATTTTACCTTCTGTATCTATACCGGTCTTGTTGAATTTGAAAATGTCGCTCAAGACAATCACATCACATTACAGACCGGTAACATTGGATGTTGTTTTCCCACATCAATTATCTCCACCCATGCGATTGTTGGCCCAGTTCGGCAATTTGAATCGCGGCCTGTTTCAGGGTGAACGTAGACGAGTCGTTTGGAAATTTGGCGATAACAGGTTCATGGCGATTATTAGCAATCGTAAAATTACCACTCATGTACGGCATGGTCAACTGGACTTGCATGCCAGTCATCTGCTCAAGTTCGATCTTCGTCAACCCTTCCAAGCCAACCGCCCGGTTCTGAAGAGGATACAAACGCCTCGGATCTATACCTTGGTTCTTCAAGTACTCCCAAACTGTTTTCGTCAAGATGGCACTGGACAGGTCGGTGCCAACGATCAATACAACCACATCTGCCATCTCGATGATCGGTAGACTGATACGCGAAAGTGCACGGCCCAAATCAACAAAAATATAATCATAGGATTCTATGATCGCGGTCAAAATCCCTTCAAGACGGTTGACCGCGCGAGTTTTACCTAACTGAATTGCAGACTCAGGGTCTGGTGAACCTGCCAGCAGATGGAAATGCCAGTTTGGTACGCGCGGGAGATTATCCTTAAAAAAGTCAGCGGTTGTATGAGTGGGATTCTGCATCGCCACCGTGACCAGGTTGAGGGGGGCTTCATAACCAACGATATCGGCAATTGAACCGATCGGCAGCACCAGATCCATCACAGCAACGCGGGTTTCAATTTTTTCACTGCCCAGACACATGGCGATATTGGCACACAAGGAAGATGTCCCCATTCCACCTTTGGCACTTAAGAAGGCCACGAGAATCCCCCGTTTCTTGGCGGCTGTTGATTCTCCCTTCAATAAACGCGGGATTAGTTCCATTAGGCGCGGTAGAGCCTGGCTAGATTTGGTAATGTAATCATTACAGCCAGCTGAAAGAAGAGCGTTCATATCCTGAGAATCTTCTCTGCTGCTGAGCGCCACGCAAGGGACCTTGGTTGTACGGCGGTCCAGGCGGAGGCGGTTCACCAACTCCAGACCAGGCATATCCGGCAGCACTGGATCGAGGATAATGAAATCTGGCTGATCTTTCCAGGCTGATATCAAGCCTTCTCGCCCCAGAGATGCCAGCAATATACTATAGCCTTTCTTACGCAACATAACTGTCAGATAGTTGCGGCTGGTTGCATCCCCGTCAATAACCAAGACCGAAATCGATTTCATATTCATTAGCCCTATAGAAAATCATTCTTCAATCGGAGTCATTAAATACCCAAGCCCGGAGCGTGTGGCAATATGTATCGGCGCATGCGGATCCTCTTCCACTTTTTGACGCAGGCGGGCTATAGTGACCCACAGGATTTCCTTATCGTCACGATATTCTGGCCCCCAAACACCGGTCAATAACTCCTCGGCAGATAAGACTTTGCCAATATTGTGCGTAAACTGCAACAAGAGACGGTATTCTGTCGCTGATAGATAGACCGGTTGTTCGCCCAGCCAGACCTCGGCGCGGGCAAAATCAATACGCAGGTTGCCATGCGTGAAAAAACGATCTTGCTCAGTCTCGGTGACTTCAGCACGACGCAGCACCGCCCTAACTCGGGCAAGTAATTCCATCACCGAGAATGGTTTAACCAAATAATCATCTGCACCCACGTCTAAGCCTCTTACCCTATCCTGCTCTTCGCCTTTTGCAGTCAGCATGATAATAGGTACGTTGGAGAATTGGCGGATGCGCTGGCAAACCGCAAACCCATCCATCCGGGGTAGCATCACATCCAGCAGGATCAAGTCCACTGGGTTGGCCGAGAATGATTCAAGCGCTTCCTCGCCATCCTTCGCGGTGAACACCTCGTACTTTTTGGTTAGCAGATTGGCTTCGAGCAAGCGGAGATAGCGCGGTTCGTCATCAACTACCAGAATGCGTGTGGACATGGCTTATGCCTCCTTTACAACTTTATCTGGACGAACTGGTAATTCGATATGGAACGCAGTCCCTTTGCCGGGTGCAGTCTTAACCGAAATTCGCCCATGATGAGCTTGAACAATCTGTTTGCAGATGAATAATCCCAACCCCGTCCCGCTCTTGCTGAATTGACCAGGCACACGATAGAACCGTTCGAATAGAAATGGGATGTGTTCAACCGGAATACCCGGTCCCAGGTCAGCAAATGTAACAATCCGCCAGTTTTCTTTCACTCTTAGAGAAATGGTTATTTTCTTGCCAGGGGCATACTTGATCGCGTTATCAAACAGGTTTTCAAAAACCTGGGTCAGTCGAAAAGTATCTGCTTGTATTGGCGGAGCTGGTGTTAGATCTAAAATTACTTCCAGACTCTGGTGCCGTCCTTGGATTCGCTGGGATACGTCGCGTAGAAGCGAATCTAGACGAACGGGCTGAAAGTCCATGCTCATGTTTCCACTCTGCAGACGGGCAGAGTCTAGCATATGGTCAATCAATGTAAGCAGGTGATCAGATTCCTCATCAATGATTTCCAGAAATTCCTGCTGTGTTGCAGCTTCCCAGATGGTGTCAGAACGCAAGAGAGAGGTAGTGTACCCTTTGATGAAACCAAGCGGGGTATGCAACTGATGGGAAATCGTGGCAATAAAATCGTCCTGGAGTTGAGCACGGTGACGGGCATGTTCTAGTTGGGTCAGGTTTTCCTTGAGAATGTTCTGTTCGAGCGCCCGCGCTGTCTGGGTAGCCGCCAGTATTGCCAATGGCATTTGCTCAGCAGTGAATTCCGGTCCCCCGAAGCGGACAAAGACCAGCGCGCCACGCCGGTCAGAAAGGATCAAGGGTAAGCCAAGCAGGTGAGGCATGGCGATCCGATCAGTAGACGGTTGTTCCGCAGGGGTGGAATCTGTAACTTTTCCCGTACTGATGACCTGGTTTGCAATCTCTTCCCCCCAAGAGGCTTCGGCCTCTTTATTGCGTCCCCGTCCTGCAGCTCGCGCATAGACTACTTCAGGGGTGGTGCTGCTTCCTTCCACGAGGTAGACTGCCAGATTGTCAAAAACGAATTTCCTGCGGAGTAAGACGAACATTGCATTCAGGGATTTCTTCCAATCATCCCTGACGATGGAATTACTCAAACGAGTGAAAATTTCTAAAGTTTCGCTGTCCATTGTCCGCCAGCTAATTCATGTACTTTTATTTACCGCGAGAAGTGGGAAACGAAACCTTGTACCTTTTCCATCCTCTGATTGCACTTCAATCACCGATCCATGAGCACTGATAATCTCTCTCACCAGAGCCAATCCCAGACCTGTACCACCATAACGTCGGGTGGAGGAAGAATCCAATTGGTGGAAAGGTTCATAAATCTCGTTCATCCGGTTAGCTGGAATACCGATACCAGTATCAGAGACCGAAACCATAATCAAAGAATTCGATGCTGGCTCAATTGACAAGGTTACTTCGCCGCCGGAGGGTGTGAATTTGATGGCGTTATCAATCAATTGGAGAATTACCCAGGAGATTTTCTCCTCATCCGCCTGAACAAAAGGAATACCAGGTAGCATGGTATAGTGCAGAACCACATTTCGATCATCCGCTTTGGTGCGAGAATAGTTAATGATTTCACCCGCCACTTTATTCAGGTTGACAGAGGCCAAGCTTAGGGTCATCTCGCCACGCGCTGCTAGTGAGAAGAGGATGAGATTGTCAATTAGACTTTCGAGCCGTCCAGCCGCGCGCTGGCTGACCTTTAATGCGTTTTTCTGTTCTCCACTCAGTGAACCAAGCGATTCGGTCGCCAGCAACTCCAAGTACCCCTTTACATGCGTGAGCGGTGTGCGTAACTCGTGAGAAACATTGGCAACAAAATTCGCCTTCATCTGGCTCAACTCGGAGAGCTTGCGTAGGGCCTCCTGCAATTCCGCGGTCCGTTCTTCAACGCGGCGCTCCAAAAAGCGATTGGCATCCTCGAGCGCATTCCGCAATTGAATGATTTGCTCGGTCACAGCATGGTCAATTTGCAGGCGGGTAAGCAGATTGAGGTCCATAAGCGCCTGTCCCAATAAGCAGCGTTCCCCGTTTCGTTGTTTCTCATTCTGGTAAGCCAGGGCTTTCTGCAATTCTTTCTCGGTTATCAAACCGCTCTGGACAAGGTATTCACCCAGTCGGGGGACAAGAACTTCGGGGGTTAGAGGGGTTAACATCCGATGCTCCTCACACCTGCCAGACCCATTCACCGTCGACCATCGTAGCTGTCGGTTGAATACGTTGCAGATCGGCAGGGTCGCAGGTGAATGGGTCCGTTTCGAGAACGATCAAATCTGCAAGATAACCAGCAGTCAACCGCCCAAGGCGGTTTTCCATCCCAGCTGAGAAGGCAGGTCCAAGCGTGAATCCTTCGACCGCTTCGCGGACTGTTAACCTCTGCTCCGGGAACCAACCCTCCGGTCCGGGGGAACCATCCGCGCCGCGTCTGGTAATGGCGGCATGCAAACCCCGGAATGGATTCGGACTTTCAACCGGCGCATCCGACCCAAAGGCCAGCCGCGCTCCGTGCTCAACCTGAATCCGCCAGGCATAAGAGAACGCTGCTCGCCCCCCCAAGAGACGATCCGCCATTAGCATATCAGATGTAGCATGGATCGGTTGCATCGAGGCAATGATATCCAATTCTGCCAGACGCCCGGCATCTCCGGGGTGAATCGTTTGCACATGTTCAATACGATGACGCAAGGCCGGTAGCCTGCGCTCGCGCTCATAAGTGCGCAACCGGGCGAACCCATCCAATACTTCATGGACTGCCCGGTCCCCGATAGCATGGACAGCCAAGCTGAGACCGCTTTCGACTGCAAGACGACCTTGCTCAAAAAGTTGTTCATTATCCAAGATTAGAATACCACGATTTTGCGGTTCGTCAACATATGCTTCAAACATTGCCCCGGTATGCGAACCAAGCGCACCATCGGCAAAGAGTTTAACCGAGCCAATTTGCAGGAAATCGTCCCCGAACCCGCTTCGTAGACCGAGAGCTGCCGCCAACGGAAGCAGTTCAAATGGGATGGATTTGACTACGCGCAAATGCAGATCATTGCGCTCACGGAGGAGTTGCAAAGCCTGGAAACAGGTGCTCTTATCAAAATCGTGAATCCCGGTCAGCCCCATGCGCCACAAACCAGGAATTATCTGTCGAAAGTTTTCTGCCAGAACTTCTGGAGTCGGTTCCGGGATAATCGCCTTAACCAGTTTCACCGCTTCTTCGAACAGAATACCCGTCGGGATCCCAGCTGAATCCCGTTGGATACGACCATTGACCGGGTCCGGGGTGGAGGAATTGATTCCTGCCAGCTTCAACGCAGTACTGTTGGCCCACGCGACATGAAGAGATTTTGCGGTCAAATAGACTGGTGTCTCCGGTGCAACAGTATCAAGATCCGCG
>Ga0209048_10002739_pt1 | contig 17340 bp, 16 predicted proteins | sample FrelakmetCRP12CR_FD_187146 | JGI IMG/M metagenome (GOLD analysis project Ga0209048, IMG submission 187146) | Freshwater lake sediment microbial communities from the University of Notre Dame, USA, for methane emissions studies - CRP12 CR (SPAdes)... | ecosystem: Environmental > Aquatic >... | reverse complement strand
TGTTCAAGCTCAATTCTGTCTGTCGCATGCCTGACTCCTTGGTATATCCAGGTATGCGCCATTATACATGTTCCGTTATTTATGAGTCACGCTACTAGCCAGCGCGGACCGCTTCAGACCAGAGAATTCCTTCGCGTCGGGCGGCTCCTTGCGCAGCGGCTTGCCGGGGCCCGTCAGGTTTTCAAGCGGCGAGGCCATTAATCTCTCCGATGACCCACATCTTTGGTTGCGCGAGGACGCGCTTGATGAACTGATTTCCCGCGCGCATTCGGCTGTCGATTTCGCTCCGCGAATACAGCGTTGGGTTGACGGTTCGTTGCAAGCGATTCGTGGCTGGCTCGAGGGCCGCAAAAAGGTCCCCGTAGGCAAGCGTGTCACTGACGACCAAGAGATCGACATCGCTGGTCACGGTGTCTTTGGCCTTTGCAACGGAGCCAAAGACGAACGCGAGGTGTATCTGCCCAGCCAGTGGCGCTAGCGCTGCACGCAAGACATCGACGAGACCGGAAGTCTTCAGCACCAAACCCCGGAGTTCCTCGAAGACCGGCGCCAATGCGTTGGCTTGGTAGTGTTTTTGATTGCCTATTTGCTTGACGGTCACCAGCCCGGCGGCCGAAAGCTTCGTGAGTTCACGCTGAACCGCTCCCGATCCTGAGCCGGCCAAAGCGATCAGTTCGTTGGCATAGAAACTTCGGGAATGATTGCCGAACAATACAGCCAGGACTCGTTGTTGCACTTTCGAGAACAGCGCGTCGGCGACACCGGACACCGCCGATGGAAGGATCTTTGGTTTGGCGCTTTTCGAACCCATTTTGGGTATGATAGTACCCGAATTGGGTATGTGCAAGCGTCCTTCGGAAGCTACTGCCAGCAATGCGCCCCATCGACGCGGGTAGCAAGGAGTTACCCTCAAAGTTACCCTCATTCAGGCCGATGGCCGCCGACGGGTTTCAACGGGATCAGTGGCTTAGGATTCGGCTATACGCGAGGAGTCCTATTAAGTTCCCCCATCCACTCTATAAATGATAATTAAATCAAGGAGTTATATGGATGGTGGCCAGGGAGGGAATTGAACCCCCGACACGCGGATTTTCAGTCTTTTTTCGGAGGTTTGAGGGGCTTATTAATCAATCACTTGCCGCGCTTGCCGCCCCTCTTCCCCGGCGCACCAAGGCACAATCCTGGCACACCCAATCTTAGTCGGTCACATTGCTGGCACAGCGCTCTTGTTGTCTGAGCTCGTCTGAGCGGATAGCCGCGTGCGTCGTCGCTAAGCCGTCAGGGCGACAATCTTCCCCTTCTCCCAAACGTAGATCGGAACGCCGTGCATACGGGCAGTTCGGCGCGCTTCCTTCGCAGCTCGGCGCAGAGCGCGCCCAACCTTCGCTGCAGTCGTGGGGACCATCTTGCCGGTTCGCTTGATCTTCAATCGCTTTTCTCCAGAAGCCGCGGCTCTCGCCCAGAATTGTCGTATACCGTCCACACGTCCGCCAGTGGCTGATAGATACGCTTGAAGTTCTCCCACCCGCGCGAGAAGCGCCGGAGGACGTCTGATCGGGGCACGTCGTGGCCGCCTTCGCGGACCTAGCGGCAATTCGCCTCAGCGCGAGTCGGCTGGATTGCAGCTTCAGGTAGACGATTTCGATCTTGTAGCCAGCCCGCTTCCATCCTCGGATACGGCGAACATATCCCAATCCGCTGAAGGTCGTCTCGAATGCAAAATCCACCCGCTTGGCCGCCAATTGGTCCAACTGTTGGAGCACCAAGCGCCCAGCTTTCATCGCCCCGAGCTCCGGCTTTAGCGGCGATAGCCCTATTGCGAGGAGATCCGCATTCACGAAATGGACGACGCCCTCGTCCTCCGGTAAATAGCGGCGGGCAAACGTGGTCTTGCCTGCACCGTTCGGTCCGGCGATTACGATACAGCGGGGTGTCTTCTTTCGCTTGGGCATTTGGGAAGCATACAGAGTCGGTAAGGATTTGGACTGCACAGCCCACCAAGGCACAATCCTGACACACCCAATCTCAGTTGGTCACGTTCTTAGATCGCTCGCTGGGCCCGTTCAGATGGATCGCGATACGTCGAGTACCCAGCCAGTTAGTTGTACAATCCGCCGTATGAGCATAGAGGACCGTGTCAGCATCAGTGCAGCGGAATTTCACCGTAATGTCGGCTTCTATCAGCACATCGCACTCACTAAGCCCGTCACCATAACCAAGAATGGTCGCGAACGGACTGTGCTGCTGTCTGCCCGGGAGTATACGTGCCTGAAGCGCCGCGACCGCCTGGTCATTGCAGCCGGTGAACTGTCGGAGCGTCAAGTCGACGCCGTCCGCAACGCTCGAATTCCGGACCGATTCGCGGATCTCAATAAAGAAATCAAAGACTGAAGGCCATCCCGTTTCCGGAACCGTACGCCGGTCTCGTCCCCGATTCCTATCTTTGGAAACGGGAACATGAGGCGGGGCGGGAAGAAGGAACGAAGGATCGGCCAATGCTGGATCTCAGGAAATATCAGGAGATCCGCATACTCTCGCTCCGCCAATTTCTGGATGAAATCTCTATTCCCGATCCGTAAGTGAGTCCAATGGCAACTCCCGCAGCCAAGAGCGGGCAGTGGCAGTACCGAAATTTCTGCCTCGAAGAGGACATTCGCTGCGGCAAAGCGTGATGCGTTCTGTGGTGAACGTCCCGGCGGGGTTAAGGGCCGGGGTTCAGCAACCAAGTAGCGGCTAGGCACTCTATGCAGGGCTGCGCTTGTAGAGCAGTCGTGCATACGAGGAACTGGATGGCCAGAACCAAGGGCAGATCCAGTCTGTGTTGATCTATCTGACCGCGCGAACACTTGTTGGTCCGTTCACCGTCGGGTACGCCACGACGAACACGAGTGTCCACAGCCTGTGGTTCAGTGTCGGCCGAGTCGCCTGGACCGCCACCGTGATGGACCGCGGGCTGTTTCGGCGACGCCTCGGTTGGCTCAGCAGTCGGAGCAGCTTCAGAACGAATAACCAATCGACGTTACCACATTCCAATCGTTGAAGCGCTCGGTCTCGGCCGGCTGGTTATCGTAGCTATCCCTGAAAGAGAGATCGAAGAAAAGATCATGGATCAGCTCATGTCTCAGGTCCAGCGATGCCTCGCCGCGCAAACGACCGCCCTCGTTGAGGCTCGGGAGGATAACCAGGTTCGCAGTGACATTCGTCTTCGGATGATCCCAATGAAATATCTGCAGCCTCGTTGTGAGCGGCACCCAGACAGCCTGCCGCTGGACACCGTTCGATCCGGTCTCGGTGGATACCGCAAGTCCACCGCCTGCGCGCCACTCGAATCCTTGTTGCTGCACGAAGTATCGGCCGAACGTCTGGCCGATGCCACTGCGCAGGTCCAGAGCGAGCTCCTCGTTTCGTTGAAACTGCAGTGCGGTCTCGGCATAGTAACGATCAGGTAGAAATCGAGCAAAAGAGATGAGCAACGAGTCCCGCTGAGTGGACGGCGCAGTATCCTGGTGGGTCGTCTGCATGTCGAGCGACAAAGCCCACTCCCGCTTGGTATTGCGAGTGGCGACGTTGCTGGAAAAATCCACCGTCTGTACGCCATTTGCCGATGTATAACTGTAGCCAAGACTCACATCGCCTTCAAAGCGGTTGTGCCAAACGTCACCGCCCTTGATCCGCCCGAGGTCGACGACGTCGACAATCGGCACCTCGACCGGCACCGGAGTTCGGCCGGCCTGCTGTGTCAGCAGCCGGATCGCTCCAGCCCTCGATGCAACCTCCGGGGCCGGACCGAACAACTGTGTGCCGTCGAGGAGTTCGATTTGCAGCTGCTGCGTGGTCGTGAGCGACACGATATGCGTCCAGTCGATGTACAGCGTACCCGCATGCTCGGTTTTGATCTTAAGCTGGCCGGTGGCCAGCTCCATCACTTCGCCCGTGAAGCGATCGCCGTTATCCATCACCACGACGTCCGTCTTCTCCGCAAGCGCGGGAACAGCCAGCAATCCGAGTGTCAGTGCGATCGCCGCGAGCTGCATGCGCCCGGGCGCTCCGGTCGGTGTCGATCCGTTTTGAGCGTGCAATTTCCTCTCCGCTTCGTGGTCACGCAGTGAAGACTCGCTTGCGGGCAAGCGACCCGCAAGAGCAGCGCTCCCAGACGCTTTACGTTCTTGAGGTTCGCCTCTCATGGTCAGCGATTACTCCTATTTTGATCCTCCGCGCAACACCAATCCATGCGCAAAAACCGCCCCCGCATTGCGGGGCGTTCGCTGCGGACTACTTAAAAACGCCATGCGGTTCGCTCATGAAACGGAAATTTATGCCAGTCCGCCACATGGCGCCTCGCCTCTCGCTTCGCGGCCCTCGTGTCTACAATCCGACCATGCTTTCGAAAAATCGCTTAGCCAGCGCCCCAACGGGAAACTTCAACAGCAGCAGCGGCAGCAGCGGCAGCAGCGCCGCCACCAGGTATATCCTCAACAATTCTGCGCTGATCGGAACCCAACGCATTTCACGGATCACGCCGATGGCGGTGGAAATATCAGCGAGCGACTGCAAGTCCGGCGTGCCCAACAAGGGTTCGCCGGGTGCAGCCCCCGGGCCAACCCATTTACGGTGAAAGTCGGTGGCGTAGTGGGCTGCCAACACCATGTAGTCGCGTAGGCCCGCGCCTTTGCACGCCCACAGCTTTGGCACGAGAACGCATAACGGCATCAGGAACAACAGCGCATCGCCTGCCAAGATCAGGGGGAAAGCGAGGTAGATCGCGTCGAACGGCATCTCGCCCGCGACGATTTCCTCAGCGAACGATGCGGACATGAGCGCCGAGATCGCCATGATCAACGGGGCAAATTGCGCGTGGACGGCCTGCAAATTTCCTATACCACCCGTGCGATCCGCGTGGGCAGGCATCAAATGAAGTCCGAGCCGCGAGAATCGCCAAAGGAAGTGAAACCACAATGCCAGCCGGAAGGCCCACCGGAACATCAGGAAGCGAAAGAGCGGCAGACAAAGGATCCAGTACCACCATCCCGCCAATGACAGAATCTTCTCGGGCTCCAGGGAGGCCGTCTCGCCGCCCCAAGGAATTTCTGGCAGAACGATCGTCATCAGCACGGCCGCCACGAGGCATGCGGCCTCCGGCAGCCAGGAGTTCTTCCAGCACGTCAGGCGTGCGATCTCCGCCTCGAATGCCGGCAATTCGCCTGCGGGTACCACCCCCGAGTGCACACAGTAGCTGACAAATTCCCTGATCTTGGGCTCCCACATCGACTCGCACAGGAATAGCAGCGGGACCGCGACCAGAATGCGAACGTGTGCCGCGATCACGTGGAGATTGAACACCCGCGGGATCATGCCCTGAACCCCTGCGAGGATCGCCAGCACGAGCCACGGCAGTGAGCCAAGTACGACGCCTAGGAGCACGGTGTTCGTTCCTCTGCGGACCAGGCCGAGGCGACATCCGAGATGATGCAACGGGCCACCCAGTAGCGAAAACTGATCGATTGGCTGACCCTCCGTCATGGTTTGCTTCACACGCGCTGCGCTCCCGGTATTGCTATTGGATTGGCACGGCGATTACGTTAATTGTTCGCCGCCGCGGCGCGCCGGACCAAGGAGACATCTTCCCTAGGGTCAGCGGCGTGGTCACTGTGAATTGGAGCAGTTTGGTACGTACTATTCCCACTGTGAGCGAGAGCCGGTATCCGCAGACTGACATAGCTTGCGAACCGGATTTTGCTGAACCGACCAGTCAAATTGCAAATGATCACGCAGGAAAGTGTTTGATTTACGGCTATCGAAACGCGCTCGCTGCCGAGCGCGCTGCGTGGCGGATGGCGGCATCCTCAATCGGTGCCGCGTGCGTCGCCCTCGTGCAGTTGGCGCTATGCGCGTCGCCCGCGTTCGCGCTCGATTCATCGGCGCCCGGGCCAGCGGCCCTCACGGCGCAGATGCGGGCCGCCGCCGACAACAATGAGGCCGAGACGCCGGGTTCGATCGCGCAAGGCCAAGTACCGCTGTCGGAAAGTTTCGACCGCCGGCCGATCGCTGCGTAGCGACTCACCCTTGAGGGTTAAGACCGGCACCCGAAAGGCGCTTCCGAGTCAGTCCATGCTCCAACACGCTCTGCGACGGCGCTTCAGGCCGCCCGCACATGCCGCGGCACAGTGGCGAACGTGCGGGAGTTGGACGATAATGAAATCATGGCGCTGATGCGCTGTTCGCCTCCGTCCCAAAACTGCCGGGCGCGCAGATTCGGATCGAACAACGAAACACGGAGGTCCCATGAACTTAAGTATGATTTCGAATGCCGCACGAGCCGCGGCGGTTCTGGTTGCTCTCGCCGCCGCGGCGGCCGGGTGCGCCTCGACCTCCGTGAGCGACCAGCAGCGGATGGTGACCGGACCGCTGCCGCGTCCGGGGCAGATCTGGGTCTACCCCTTCGCCGCGACTCCCGCCGACGTGCGTCCCGAGTCGGAGCTGATGAGCGACCCCGAGGTCGTTGCCGGTCAGCAATCGCCTGAGCAGATCGCCGAGGGGCGTCAGCTCGGGGCGCAGATTGCCACCCAAGTCGTGCAGGAGATCATTGGCATGGGCATGCCGGCGGCGGTTGGCTCGGCAGCCTCCCGGCCGCAAATCAACGATCTGGTCATCGAAGGCTCGCTCCTGTCCGTGCAGCAGGGGAGTGCGGCCGAGCGCGTGAGCATCGGCTTCTCGGCCGGACAGTCCGAGCTGAAAGTCGCGGTCGAAGGCTATCAGATGACGGCGGTGGGTCTGCGCAAGCTCGGCTCCAGCGATGTGACCTCGACCGGCAACAAGACGCCGGGGATGGCGGTGGGCATCGCATCCTGGGCAATCACGAAAAATCCGGCGGGCTTCATCCTGACGACCGGCGTGAAGTCGTACGGCGAGTTGAGCGGCAGCAACACGATCGAGGGCCGCGTCCAGCAAATTTCCAAGGAGATCGGCGCACAGCTGAAGACGCGCTTCCAGGAGCAGGGCTGGATCAGCGGCGGTTCCTGAAGAGCGGTTCAACCCGGCTGCGCCGCGCCGTCGGGTATGCGACCGTCCGGCCATGACCGAACGGTTACGGATGATCTGAGTCCGTGACGTCTTGTCCGACTCGTTTGGAGAACCGAATCAGCGGTGCGAGGTCGTCGCACCTTTCATACCAGTCTACGGACGTCGAGGGCGAGCTCCGCCACCACCTCTGCTCCGAGTGCCTGCACCGCCGCTACCCCGTTGGAAGTTTCTGGTCTCCGCCGACCCCCGCTGCCGGTTCTGCAGGTCAGAATTCAGACTATTGGGGGAGGAGGTACTCGACGAGCGTGCCTGACCCGCACTTTGCGCACCCGGCTGCTGGCTCATCTGCTGTTGCCGTTGGGCTTGCTGTGGGTTGGCTTGGGTATTGGGATTCTGCTGCTGATAAGACTGCTTTTGCTGCTGAGCTTGCTGCTGCGGCGAGTTCGCGCTGTTCCAGGAACCGGAGCTGTTGTTATAGGATTGCCAGCCGGAGCCGGTGTTCTTGTATACGTTCCCATCCTTCCCGGCGTATAGGTCTCCGCCTGGAGTCTTAACCACGGCAGCACTGCCGTTAGCGCCCGAGACACCAACCGCCTTGCCGCCCTGCGATCCTTGAATGGATCCCACGGTTCCTTGTGCGGTTGAGTAGTGCTGCGTAACCGCGGATCTATTTCCATTCGACACGTAGGATTGACCCCATTGCGCCGTTGGGCTGGATCCTTGCCGGGTCGCCGCATAGGTTCCCGTGTAAGCATTATAAGCCTGCCCGGCGCTGCGGCTGCCGTACGGCGTAGCGACCGTTGCGCCCCGCTTGTAGGTGCCGGTGTACGGGTTGTATGAAGCCGCCCGCGTTGCTGATCCATAGGGCCCGTAAGCAGTCACATAACGACCGTAGGAACCGTTCGCGGTGTTGTAAAAGGATCCGTATCCATAGGGCACCGGGTATGGCCGGTAAACCGGATACCCATACGGCGGGTGATAAATATACGGGGGATAGTAATATCCGGTTCCCTCCGCAACGATGGCACCCACGGCAACTCCTATGACGAAAGCGCCGAGATACCCAGCGGTGTAGCTGGATTCCACGGTTCCGCTCGAGGTCGTCGTCTGGGTCACGTACGTCACGTTATAGACCGGCGAGCTTGACGGAATCGTATAGATCTCCTTGGGAACGGAGCTGGCTGTCGTCCAAGGACCCTGAGCGTTCGGCGACATGAACCACACGCCCTGCAGGCACAAATAGTAGACATCGCCGACCTTGATCACTTTGTCGGCGGTGTTTGTCGCGTAGGAGAGTGAGGTGCCTTCAATGGGCGCGAACTGCGGATTGCCGTCGTAGCTCACCTTTGCCTGCGCCGCCGCGGTCTTGGGATCAATTTCCATGACGGTGGGAACCTGTGCAATCAACACCGCATCTTTGGCTTCCTCAGTTCCCGGCACTGAGGACAGCACGGCGCTCGCCGGGCTGGAAGAGGGAATCCTGGAAAAATCCGGCGGCAAATCGAGCGACGCAAAACTCCATGTACCCTTCAGGTCCTTGGTACGGAACCAGCGTCCTGCCGCCAGATAGTAGAATTCGTTGGTCGGTGTATAGAGAAACAACGGACTATCGGTGTTAGTCGCGTAGAGAAGCTGCGTCTGAGGTATTTTTGCGTACACCGGCTTGCCATCGAACAGAATGACTTCGGCGGGGACGGTGCTGTAGAAAACTGTGGGAATGGGACCGCTCGCTTGCGCAGGCGGCGGAATCACCGGCTTCAATTGGGTCCATTGTGGATCTTTGGGGAGCGCTTCCATGTCCTTCGGCAGCTTGGTCGCGGCGGACCAAGGCCCGTGCAAATCGGTCGAGGTGAGCCAACGCTGACCGGCCAGAAGGTAATATTGCGACTTACTGCTATCAAGAAACACCGCCCACTGCGTATTGACGATGAATTTGAGTTTGCTCTTCGGAATATCTGCCAGAACCGGTTCGCCATCTATCGCCAACAGAATTGCAGGGCTGTAATTCACGAAAATAGCAGGCGGATCGTTTTTCAGATTCACCGTCGGAACGGATGCTGGATTGGGTAAGTAGGCAACGACCCGCTCGAGCGAGATATCCACCGATTCAGGAACAAAGGTCTTGAAGAGTTGTTCCATTTTGGCCGATGTGGCCTCATCGAGTGACGGAAAGTAAGTATCAGTGACCTTTATTCCGGAGATGACGACGATGTGCGTATCGTTGTTGACGACTGTGGTCCCGTTGAAGGTCGCGGCGCCAATCACTTGCTTGCCCCCGGTGGGGGTCAGTTGAAATGCCTCGCGCCAGGTAATATTGGCGTAATCCTTCCACTCGTCCACCTGGGGCTGATAGACGATGACCGTGCCGCCGGGCTGCTGAAATTTGCGCGGCCATCCCGGATCTTGAGCAGAAGCCGGGGCATTGACCAGCACAGCAGCCAACAGGGCGCTGATCCACAAGTAATTCGACGCTCTCATAATTCTTCCTCGCTTGAACCCCGTTCGTCGTTGCTTGGTCGAGAGCACTGGCGCACTGCGCTCTACCAGTCGATCTCAACACCTCATCGGGATTGCTTATATGCTCTCGCTATGCCCCCAACGGGAACTATGGACTGACACTAATAGCCCTCAACGCAATACCCATCAATACGCAGAAGCCGAACACCGGTAGAAGTCATAGCGCGGCAACCGACCGGCCAGCAGGACGCCGTAGTCCGCCGCGAGCCCTCACGCAAGGGGGTGTGCGCCCCCACGGTTTATAGTACGACCAAGCTTCTGAAAAATTGCTTGGCCAGCGCCCCTACGGGGTACCTCAACAGCAGCAGCGGAAAAATGGCCGCTCGCGCGGAGCGGGTTGCCACGGTCGAGATGGTGGCCACAGAGACACAAACGCCGGGCAAGAGGGACGCAGATCACTCTGTCCGCGTTGCTTGCCCACACACTAGCGTCTTGCGCTCAAAATCCGAGTATCCCTTGAACGATCGCCTACTTCTCCAACTTGGTGATTTTGGAGCCTTGGAGGCCGAGACCGGCCATCAGACCCTGTTGGTTGAAGATGAAAGCGTAGACGTCGTCCTTCAAGGTCAGCGTGGTCAGCGACTTTGCCTTGCCTTTGTCGACGATGACGATGCTCGGCCCGACGCCGAGTTCCCAGCCATTGCTGCTGTCCAGGTACTCGAGCGCCTTGTCGTTCATCAGGAACAGCGCGTAGCCAAACGACTGCACACCGGCCTGCAGGCCGTAGGAAGCCGCCACGGAATTATAGTGCGCGACGATCTTTCCGTCCTTCATCAGCACACCCTCACCGTATTGCCCACCCACGATGAAGCCGGCCTTGACGATATTGGGAAACACGAGGACGGCCTTGGCCTTCTCCCCGATCATCTTCGCGACCGGTTCGCTGGCATATAGCTTTTGCAAGGCGGCGTGCGCGTCAGCCTCGTACGAGTCTTCCGCAAAGGCGGGACTCATCAAGGTAGTGAACAGAGCGACGGTCACGATGACCCCAGCTTTTAGATAGGTTGACATTCTGTTGCTCCCACTGATTGATTGCGCCGATCACGGCAATCGGCCTGCTGTGATCGATCCTCGCTCCGATACGATACTCCTAACCGCTAGTCGGAGGACAGCGCATTCTCCGCTGCCTCGCGCTGGAGGGCGTCCGCCTGCGCCTTGACCGCCGCCCCGATCGGTTTCACATCGACGGTAACCTTGAGGATCTTGCCGGTGAAGGCGTTGTCGCGTTCCTTGTAATCCGTCGACACCGGCGTCGCGTCATCCACGCCAACGCCAGCCGTCTCGTCGGCCGAAAAGACGGCCCCTTCTGTGCGTTCGATACGCCCGCTCGCCACCTGCTTGCCGTTGACCAGTATCGTGGCGGTTCCGCCCTTGCCGACCCCGCCGCCGTCATAATCGAAGTTCATGCGGATGGTCGCCTTGCCGGCCGGGAGCGCCTGCGGGGCCGAGACCTTGAATTCCTGCAGCCCCAGAAAGTTGTAGTCATACGTCGGCTTGCCGTCCTTAAGATACAAGCTCCAGCCGCCAAAGCGTCCCCCTTGCGCGAGGATCACTCCGTTCGCGCCACCTTTCGGAATCTCCACATCGGCGGTGATCGATAGAGATCGGTTCTTGACGTTGATGAAGACGTTTTCGCTCATTCCCACCATGCCCTCAGAGAGCGTGAGCGAGGTGCGATCGCCCATCAAGTCCGGGCGGCCCGCGGTAGCCGGGTTCAAGCGTTCGAAGACTCGGTCATCGATGGGCAGCACACGATACTTCACGGCCTCCTTGATGAAAAGCTCCTGCAGCTCCTTGAGTTTTGCCGGATTGGATGCCGCCAAATCATTGGCCAAGCTGAAGTCCTGGCGCGTGTCGTATAGTTCCCACTTGTCATCCTGCAGCTTCGCCCGAGGCAACTTCTCCCACGGCGCCTTGTGAACGGTGCCCGCAAACCAGCCGTCGTGGTAGACGGCACGGTTGCCCAGGATCTCGAAATACTGCGTCAGGTGAGTGCTATTCGCATCGGGATGGTCAAAGGTGTAAAGCATGCTCACGCCTTCGATGGGCTCCTGGACCGTGCCGTTGACGCTTTTGGGTTCGGGCAATTGGGCCGCTTCGAGAATGGTCGGAGCGACATCGATGACGTGGTGCCACTGGGAGCGCACTTGATTGGTGGACTTAATGCGCCGGGGCCACGAGATGATCATGCCGTTGCGGGTGCCGCCATAGTTCGAGGCCACTTGCTTGGTCCACATGAAGGGCGTATCGCCTGCGACCGCCCAGCCCGCCGCCATGTGCGGATAAGTGCCAGGACCGCCCCAATCGTCGTAATGCTTGAGCATGTCCTTAACCGTTTCCCCAACGCCGTTGAAATACGTCATCTCGTTGAACATGCCGTTCATGCCGCCCTCGGCGCTCGTGCCGTTGTCGCCAAGAATATAAAAAATCAGCGTGTTATCGAATTGCCCCGTCGCGCCGATGGCATCGAGCAGCCGACCGACCTCATAGTCGCAGTACTCCCCAAAGCCCGCAAAGACTTCCATCTGCCGGGCAAAGAGCTTTTGCTCATCGGGTGTCAACTTGTTCCAATCCTTAATGGCCTGGGGTTTGGCAGCCAGTTTCGTTCCCGGCGGCACCAAGCCGAGCGCGATTTGGCGCGCTAGCGTCTCTTCGCGCATCTTGTCCCAGCCGCCGTCGAAGCGGCCCTTGTTCTTGTCGATCCATTCCTTGGGCACATGATGCGGGGCGTGGGTGGCGCCCGGTGCGAAATAGATGAAGAACGGCCTGTCCGGCGTGAGCGCCTTCTGAAACTTCATCCAGGCGATCGCTTGGTCGGTCATGTCGGTCATGAAGTTGTAGCCCGGGTAGTGCGGCGTCTCGACTCGGCTCAGCCCGTCGTAGAGACTCGGCGCCCACTGATCGGTTTCACCGCCAATGAAGCCGTAAAACTTATCGAAGCCCGAGCGCGTTGGCCAACGATTAGTCGGCCCCGAGGGGCTGACCTCCCACGCCGCCGTTTCGTGGTTCTTGCCGAACATTGCGGTGCTGTAGCCATTCAGGCGCAGCATCTCTGCGAGCGGCGCGACGTTGTTGGGTCGCTGTCCCGTATTGCCCGGAAACGCGGTGGCCGCTTCGGTGATGGCACCCATGTTATTCATATGATGGTTGCGGCCGGAGAGCAGCGCTGTGCGCGTGGGAGAGCACAGCGCGGTGGTGTGAAATTCGTTGTAGCGCAATCCTTCTTTGGCGAGGCGCTCGGCCGTGGGGGTGCGCACCGGACCGCCAAAGGCACTCGGCATGCCAAAGCCCATGTCATCCACCAAGACGATGAGCACGTTCGGCGCCCCCGCCGGTGCCTTGATCTCGAACCGCGGAGGAGCTTTGGCGTCCCGGGCATCGAGGACCGTGCTGTGTGGGTAGTTGGGTTCGGCGATCGGGAGCGTGGTGCGGTCGAGCGTCGTGTCAGGGGTCTGCCCCAAGACTTGTGGGCCGAATACGGCTGCGCACACTACGAGGCTGAATGCGATCATGGCCTGACGTGACATACGCATTCCCCTTTTTCAGGTCATTTTCGTTGCTTCGTTTCTGCGTGCCAAATGATGCGTACATGGAGTGCCTCAGACTACTCGGGGCTCTACGTATCAGCTAAGGACTACCACAGTATGCGTCAGCCATATCGGAGTAAGGTGTCGATGTCTGGTCGTACCCGCGTACTGCCGGGTGTGCCCTTCGCGGAAGCCGACAATCGGCCGTCCCGCACGCATCGGCAATTCCTTATTGGCTGCTCTACCGGCCATATGCGATATTTCAAACGTGGGTTTATGTAAGCGGCAGATCGCTCGAGGATTTTTTCGGTTGACTCTCGGCCGGGCCTGGGGCGGAAAGGCCGACGTCGGCATTACCATATAAAACACTCACGCACAAAATCTATGACCGCCGGGCGCCGCATCCATTACCGCTTCACAATGAACCTTGGACTTGGCCTCGCAGCGTCAGCGATGTTTGCCGCATGCGCGCACTTAGGTCCGCAAACCGTCGCGGTGGACCGCGCCGATTACAGTGTAGCTATCGCGGATTCATGGAAGCAGCAGACGCTTCTCAACATCGTCAAGTTACGCTACATGGATCTGCCGGTCTTCGTCGACGTTTCATCCATCGTCGCCGGCTACTCGTTGCAATCCGGTGTCAATATCGGCGGCACTGAATCGTCCAAAGGAGCGTATCAAGGGAACTTCGTGGCGCTCGGCGGGCAGGCCATCTACACCGATCGGCCTACCATCACCTACGTCCCGATGACCGGGGACAAGTTTTTGCACGAGTTGATCACGCCGATCGATCCGAAGAACATCTTCTTCATGCTCCAGGCAGGCTACGCGGCGGATTTCATCTTGGGGCTGACCGTCGATTCGCTCAACGGAGTGCGCAATCGTTCGATAGCGGCCGGTGCAGTGCGGGACGCGGACCCTGACTTTGTGCGTGTGCTGCAGCTACTGCGCGAGGTGCAGGACGCGGGCGCTGTCGGGATGCGCGTGGAGGTCGACAAGACCAAAGGTCAAAGCGCCGTCTTGTTCTTCCGGCGCGATGATGTGGCCCCCGATATTGCGGAGAAAACCGCTGAAATCCGTCGCTTGCTCAAGCTACCGTCTGACGCGACCCAGTTCACGCTCATTTATTCGCCGAGCCGCGGGGCAGCGGGTGAACTTGCCGTTCAAAGCCGCTCGGAGATGCAAATCATGGGGGCCTTCGCCAGCTATGTAGATGTGCCCGAGCTTGATCTGCTGCACCATAGCGCGGTGCCCGCGATCCAGAATGCCGCTGCAAACGGCGACACCCCACCCGTGCGGATTTACAGCGGAAAGGACAGGCCGGCGGTCGCTTTTGTTGCCGTGCATTACCGCGGTTACTGGTTCTGGATTGACGATGGCGATTGGAAGACGAAACGTGCGCTCACAGCCATCATGTTCTTCTTTACTTTGGGAGAGGGCGGCGGCACTCAGAACCTGCCATTGATCACCATTCCGGCGCAGTAATTGGCGTCCCGTCTCGAAAGCAATCCTTGGGCAACGATTGGCGTCTACCTGACCTTCCGGATAGCTGACGCTCGGCTGGCCGGAGTGGGTCGGGAAGCGAGCTTTGCCGGTGGCCGGGGTCGATGACCGCTGACCGGCCACAATCGGCCATCTTAGGCTTCAGATAAGCTACCCCAAAGCGCTCGGTTTACGGAAGCCGCGGCGAAGCACAGCATCGTTTCCGCTAATAAGGAATATCAGCAATGCCGAACCAGCAAACAACAAGCCCCTCTAACGTGGACCTGGCTCACGACCGCACAGGTATGGCGAAGTATCGTACGCAACTCGCACTCGACCGGACGACGCTGGCCTGGATTCGCACCACACTGACCATGGCGACCTTTGGCTTCGGCACCGTCGGATTCTTTCGCGCCCTGCGAGAGAAATCACCGACTCCGCTTGCCATTCACCTACATGAGAGCGCTATTCGATTTGGGATCGCTTTAATCGTTCTGAGCATTGTAGCCACGGTGCTGGCGGCTATTTCCCATTGGTCGACGTTGCGTAGGCTACGTCGGAATGAGTCTCCCGTTGTGAGTCAGTGGCCCATCAGTATCACCGTGGCCATGTTGCTGGCCGTGATTGGCTTGGTGTCGCTTTGGCTGTTAATCGCGGACACGCCCATCGTCCACTCATGAGAGTGGTAGCTTCACCGTTTAATTTACATCGCGACGGCGCGGTTCTGGGGCGTTCCGAAGCCTCGCTGGTCTACCCGACAGGCGACATTCGCGACCGTCGCAACTCACCGAAGGGATGAGAACAACGTTCCGCAGTACGAAAAGAAGCGGGGCAACCTCTACCCGGTATACGATCTTCCACCAGGGCTTGGTTTGCTCGAGCTGCGACGTAGTGATGACGTCTGGGCGGGTTGGGTCTTTGTCGAGCCAAAAGTCGTTACCGATATGCTCATCTTGTTGGGACAAAGCCAGCCATCATACCTATCGATCAACGAAAGAAAGGTCGAACGACGCCGATGGATTTGGCACCTTGCTGTGCAGACCAGTGACCCGGCGGCGGAATGAGCCATGGTTTCGTGCGGCGGCTCCCGGCCAATACAGCTAGGGTGAGGAAATGGCTGACAAAAAGCAGTCCGTCATCGCAGGCAGAATTCCGAGTCATCGCGCCATGGCGCGCCATTCTTGCTCTTTTCAATCAAAGACATACGATTCTCCTGTCACCACAATGTCGGTAGAGAGCCGACAGGGGAATCTACCAACGTCCCCGCGAACTCACGAAATGCGACGCGAACCTGTGGGGTGAGCCATGACTGTTGAGTATGTTCGGCAGCTTGTAGCGAAGTACTCGTCAATCCGCGAGGTATGGCTATACGGTTCCCGTGCTAATGGCGAAGAGAGATCAACGTCTGATTGGGACTATCTCGCCTTCGCTGACGGTGACACTTTACGTGCCTTGTCGAAAGATACGGATTTCAACTGGTCGAACATCGACTTGATGATTGTGACCGATGATGTCCTGTTCGAGAAGCCGTGGATTGATGCCGACCGCAAGAAAACTGGTACACTAGCGGACGACTTTTCCATCGGCGGTCTCGCATGGAAACGGCTGTCAGCTACCAGTGCCAAATACCGGTCAGCAAAGCGCGACGCCACCGACAAGAGCGGCTTCCGGTCAATCGTTAGAGCCTTGAAGGCACAGCGCGTTTATCCTTGAATGGTCCAGTTACTGTCAGATTAGGTCCAGCCCAGTTTGGAGGGTTCTGCATCTGGGGATTTTAGGTCGGAGAAGGCTCGCTCGTGGACAGAGGACCGGCAGGCCGCGAAGCACAAATGCCTTGTTTGAGGGTGTTTCCCGTCACTGACAAGAGTGATGGGGCACGCGTCGGCGGGCGACGAAGGGCCATTGTCCGCAGATGCACCAGAACCCCTGAGGCGCACTGAATTACTATTTGAGGAGACCACAACCATCGGTAGGAGGAACTGTGGCGCGGCGATACTCTCGAATGTTACCCCTCGGCACGCCAGCCACTCGATTTGCCTTGCGCGATACGGTGAGTGGCAGAACAGTTGCGCTCGAGGACTTTGCGTCTTCGCCGGTGCTGCTGATCGCCTTCGTGTGCAATCACTGCCCTTATGTGAAGCACATTCTTGATGAGTTCGTAGCGTTCGCGCGCGATTTGGGCCCGCGCGGCCTCGCCGTCGTGGCGGTCAACTCGAACGATGTCGAGAGTTATCCCGACGATGCGCCTCCCGAGATGGCCCGCATCGCGAGGCTCAAGCGCTTCACCTTTCCATACCTGTATGACGAGTCGCAACAGGTGGCGAAAGCGTATCAGGCAATCTGTACGCCGGATTTCTTTCTGTTCGATCGTAATCGGCGGCTTGCGTATCGTGGACAATTCGATGGTAGCCGGCCCGGGAACAATATTCCGGTCACCGGTTCGGATTTGCGCACCGCAGCCGAGGCACTGCTACGGGGGAGCCCGGTGCCCGCGGAGCAGACACCGAGCGTGGGATGCAGCATCAAATGGAAAGCCGGCCAAGAGCCGAATTGGATGTAAAGGAACCGACGCCGCCTGAACTATTCTCGGGGGTAAGTCGATGGAACGCTCGAGCGTCGACGAACGTCATGCCGAACGCTGCCGATCCGGACAAGTTAGTGTCCCTTCGGGTGTGAAGAAGCACCAGCGTTGGACGCTGTTGATGGCTGTTGAGATCCGCGCTTTTCTGGCGATGGGTGCGTTTTTGAGTTGTTGGTTGTCGCGAGCAATTCGGGCTGATTGATTTCATCGGTG
>Ga0209048_10002738_pt1 | contig 17340 bp, 15 predicted proteins | sample FrelakmetCRP12CR_FD_187146 | JGI IMG/M metagenome (GOLD analysis project Ga0209048, IMG submission 187146) | Freshwater lake sediment microbial communities from the University of Notre Dame, USA, for methane emissions studies - CRP12 CR (SPAdes)... | ecosystem: Environmental > Aquatic >... | reverse complement strand
GAAGCCATCCGCTGTGGTATGCCTTATGTCACTGAGCGCTGGCTTGGCGGGATGTTGACCAACTGGTCCACAATGCATCAGCGTATTGTGGAACTTGAGCGCATGGAGAAGTTGTTTGCAACCGGAGATATTGAAAAGTTAACCAAGAAAGAGGCCCTCCTGATCCAACGCCAAATCAGCCGTCTGAATATCCATCTCTCTGGTGTCCGCAACATGGTGCGTGTCCCGGACCTGGTTTTTGTGGTGGATGTGAGCCGCGAGTATGCGGCTGTCCACGAAGCCAATCTGTTGAAAATCCCCGTGATTGCATTGGTTGATACGAACTGCGACCCTTCCAACGTTGATTATGTTATCCCATCCAATGACGACGCGATCCGCGCCATCAAATTGCTGGTAGCCAAGATGGCAGATGCTGTTGAAGAGGGCAAGGCATTGCGTAAGGATGAGGAACTCGAAGCGGAAGCTGCAGAGTCCCGAGTTGCTGAATCCGCGATTGGTTCGGTCAAGGGTCCTGCTCATGCAATAGATACCGAAGAAGAACTCAAAGATGATGAATTGCTGGGTGAGGCCACTTTAGCCAAGCTCGCCCCGGTTCCCGAAATAAAAGAAATCATGACGGAAGAAGTTATCGTTGAAGAGACCGCGACAGAAGATAACGTGATAGAAGATGATTCTGGGAAAGAAGTAAAAGAATAATAATAGAGGTATTGGTATGGAAATTACAACTGAAATGATCAAAGAATTGCGCCAAGCCACCAAAGCCGGAGTGCTTGATTGTCGCAAAGCCTTGGAATCTTCCAATGGTGATTATCAGAAGGCGGTGGACTTTTTGCGAGAAAAAGGCATGGCAACAGCTGCCAAGCGCGCCGACCGACAAGCATCGAACGGTATAGTGGAACTTTACTCGCATGGTAATGGCCGCGTTGGCGTGATGGTGGAAGTAAACTGCGAGACTGATTTTGTGGCTCGCGCGGAGCAATTCCGGAAGTTTGCTCATGAAGTAGCCCTGCAGGTAGCTGCAGCTGCACCGAAATACGTAAAAGAGGATGATATTCCTGCGCATGTTCTTGAGCATGAAGTTGGGATTGCCAAAGCGCGCGCTATTGAGGAAGGTAAACCCAAAGCTATGCTGGAGAAGATCTCCCAGGGACGTGTTGAGAAGTTCAAGGATGAGGTGGTGTTGATGCGCCAGACCTATATCCGCGACGATAAGGTTACTGTCGGGAAGCTCCTGCTCGAGCAGATTGCCGTTCTTGGAGAGAATATCGTCATCCGGCGCTTCGCTCGCTGGGAATTGGGTGAGGTGAGTGAGTAATTGAAAAGGCCAACCATTTGGTTGGCTTTTTTCTTGCGAGATTATGAGAGGAGAAATTATGGCAAATCTCAAATTCAAACGTATTTTACTCAAGCTAAGCGGTGAATCACTCTCAGGTTCGAACGGCTTTGGGATTGACCCTGAGCAGGCCGAGGCGATTGCCGAGCGGGTAAAAGCCGTCCACAAAATGGATGTGGAAGTGGCGATTGTCATCGGGGCGGGTAACCTGTGGCGCGGCAAACAGGGCCTCGACCGCGGCATGGACCGCGCCACTGCCGATTATATGGGAATGCTGGCAACGGTGATGAATGCAATGGCTTTGATGGATGCACTGGAACGGACGGGCGTTTACACTCGAGTCCAATCAGCAATTGAAATGCGGGCTGTAGCTGAACCGTACATTCGGAGGCGTGCCATCCGTCACCTAGAAAAGGGACGCGTTGTTATATTCGGCGCAGGGACTGGTAACCCATTCTTCTCCACTGATACAGCGGCTGCCTTACGGGCAGTTGAAATTGACGCAGGTGTGCTGATAAAAGCGACAAAAGTGGATGGAATCTACGATGCTGACCCACAAAAAAAGCCCAGCGCCAAGAAATTTGATACTCTCAGCTATATCGATGTTCTCAACCGCCGCCTGGAAGTGATGGATAGCACTGCCATTTCTCTATGTATGGACAACAACCTGCCCATCCTGATTGTCAACCTTTGGGACCCATCCGCTTTGGAGCGCGCATTGCGCGGTGAAAAAGTAGGCACACTGGTCACAACTTAAAGCATCGGTTTTGAGAGTTACCTGACACATTTTGACAGGGTCGTTCAGCGATACTTCGTTACGACCCTGTTTTAGTTCTCCCTTCGTGTGGAGTTCCGAAGCCCAATTATTTATTGGCGTTTTTTCCGGTTTTAAGGTATCCTTATGAAGGACGATTATTATCTTCCTAGGAGGCCGACGTGATAAAAGATATTCTTAAAGAAGTTGAAATACGTATGCACGCCGCAATCCAGAATCTGGATGATGATTTGGCTGGCATTCGCACCGGTCGTGCCTCCCCAGCATTGGTTGAAAAACTGCCAATCGAATACTATGGTACTCCAACACCGCTGATGCAACTTGCATCCATATCAGTACCAGAGCCGCGCAGCCTGCTCATCAAACCATTTGATCCATCCTCGTTGAAGAGTATAGAAAAGGCAATCCTTGCTTCAGACTTGGGCCTCACTCCTAACAACGATGGAAAACAAATCCGTCTGAACCTGCCCGCTCTCACTGAAGAGCGTCGTCGCGAACTGGTCAAAGTTGTTCATGGCCGGTTGGAAGAATGCCGCATCGCAGTCCGTAATGTGCGGCGTGATCACCATAACGATATGCGAGATTTTGAAAAGGAGAAACTTATCTCCGAAGATGACCTGAAGCGGGGTGAAGACGAACTCCAGAAAATTACTGATCATAATATCGAAGAGATCAATAAACACGGCCAACATAAAGAACAGGAGATCATGGAGGTGTAGAGACGGTATAAATCGTCGCTACTATATTTATGGCAAAGAAAACCATAGCCTCCAGGTTGCGAATTCCCACTCACGTTGCAATTATTATGGACGGGAATGGACGCTGGGCGATTTCGCGCGGCTTGCCACGTCTGGCAGGTCACCGCGCTGGCACAGAGAATTTGCGTCGTATTATTACCGCCTGCACCGAGTTTGGTGTTAAATACCTTACCATTTACGCTTTTTCAACTGAAAACTGGGGCCGCCCGCGCGAGGAAGTTGAGGGGCTCATGCACATCCTTGAGGATGTGATTGATAAAGAGCTGGCTGAATTAAACAAGGAAGGGGTGCAATTACGTCACATTGGGCGTCTGGAAAGGCTGGATCCGAAACTTCAAGAAAAGGTACTGGAAGCCATCGAGCTGACAAAAAATAATAACCGCCTCGTTTTAAATGTCGCCTTTAATTATGGCGGACGTGATGAAATTGTCTGCGCCATCCAACGCATTATCAAAGATGGTGTCAAACCGGAAGAGGTGAATTCCGACTTGGTCAGCCACTACATGTTCACTGCGGGCGTCCCGGACCCGGATCTGATCATCCGCACTTCGGGAGAATTACGCGTCTCGAATTTTTTAATCTGGCAGGGGGCTTATTCTGAATGGTATGTCACGTCGGTTTACTGGCCCGATTTTGATAGAAAAGAACTTCAAAAAGCTCTGGACACATTTACCAAGCGTGATCGCCGTTATGGCGGTTTATCCCAGACCGTTGAGGAATAATCTTTACATGTTAATAAAACGCACACTTGCTGCCTTTGTCTTGGCAGTCATTGGCATCCCAGCCATGATTATGGGAGGGCATTTTTATTTTGCCTTGATTATGCTCCTGCTGGGTATTGCCACATGGGAATATGGACAAATTTTCCGTTCAGCTGGCTACAACGCCTCCGCACTGCTTCTGGTGGGAGGTGTTGTTTTATTAGTCACCCTGAGGGTATACTTATCGATTCTTGCGCCAACTGCCCTGACCTTGCTTATACTTGCAGCCATGATTTGGCATCTGCTTGATTACGAAAAGGGTCGGGACCTGGCTGCCACAGATTTCGCCGTCACTGTTGCCGGCATCGTCTACCTGGGTTGGATTGGAGCCTACCTCGTTGATATCCGCAATTTACCTGATGGGGTCTGGTGGCTGGCTCTTGTTTTACCGGCAGTCTGGTTGGCAGATACGGCGGCTTATTTTATCGGCAGTAGTTTTGGCAAACACCAGCTAAGCCCGCGACTTAGTCCGAAAAAAACTTGGGAAGGTTATTGGGGCGGGGTCATCTTTGGGACTATTGGCACTGCAGGACTGGCTGTTTTATATCATAACCTTGGAGGTCTGGCGGTAACATGGTGGCAGGGGGCTGCGCTGGGGGCAGCACTTTCCATCCTGACCACGCTCGGTGATCTGGGCGAGTCCATGTTTAAGCGACAAGCCGGAGTCAAAGATTCGAGTCAGATCATCCCCGGACATGGCGGTGTACTGGACCGGGTCGATTCCTGGCTGTGGGCAGGTGTACTGGGGTATTTGCTTATTGTTTGGTTTTTAATATGAATAAACCATCCAGGAGTCCTGATGTGATTATTGAGCCGACACGCAATATGGCTCTCGAACTGGTGCGCGTAACCGAGGCAGCCGCGCTGTCAGCGGGCCGATACATGGGGCGTGGAGATAAAAATGCAGCCGATTATGCCGCCGTGGAAGCCATGCGGATAATATTAAATACAATCAATATGAATGCAGTCATCGTTATTGGCGAAGGGGAGAAAGATCACGCCCCAATGTTGTTCAACGGTGAGCATGTTGGCAACGGCAACGGTGCGGAGATGGATATCGCCATTGATCCAATCGACGGCACTCGTCCGTTGGCAAAAGGAACTTGGAGTGCCCTCTCGATCATAGCGCTTGCGCCACGCGGCACTTTGTTCGATCCTGGTCCATTCCTTTACATGGATAAAATAGCTGTTGGGCCGCAAGCCAAAGGTAAAGTGGATATTAATGCACCGGTGAAGGACAATCTCACTGCGATTGCAAAAGCAGGTCAAAAATCTGTGGAAGATGTGACTGTAGTCATCCTCGACCGCCCACGTCATGAGCAGTTGGTTGCCGAAGTACGCATCGCAGGGGCACGTATCCGCCTGATCCCCGATGGGGATGTAGCCGGTGCGCTAATGACCTCTTGGCCTGATTCCGGCATAGATGCCTTATTGGGTGTTGGTGGAACGCCGGAGGGGGTGCTCTCCGCTTGTGCTCTACGCGCAATGGGAGGCGAGATCCAGGGTAAACTCTATGCCCGCAACGATGATGAACTTCGCCGCGGACGCGAGATGGGCTACAGTTTCGAAAAAGTGCTGACCATGAACGATCTAGTCTCAACAGAAGATGTTTTCTTCGCTGCTACCGGAATTACCGACGGTGAATTCCTAGATGGCGTGAAATACTTTGGTTCAGGAGCTCGCACCGACAGTTTGGTGGTGCGCGGTCAGACTGGTACTGTCCGTCAAATTATCGCCACCCATCGCTGGGACAAACTCAACCGGTTCAGCGCTATCAAGTATTAAGCAGAATACCAAGCATCCGATATAAAGGGACAACCAATTCTGCATCCTTGTCAGACATTCCACTCTCGAATATACTCTTGCCGGAGGCAAGATTACACATGGCCAAACAACGAATTTTATTGGTGGATGACCACGAAGTTGTTCGATTAGGGTTGAAATCGCTCCTGGAGCGTCATCCGCAGTTTGATGTGGTTGGCGAGGCGTCTTCGGCGCGCGAAGCGATGGAAATTGTAAATAGCGCTCACCCGGATGTGGTCGTGATGGATATCCGCCTGCCGGGCACTTCTGGTATCGAGGCTTGCGAGGAAATTACTGGGCGTTTTCCGGAAATCAAGGTTATCATGTTGACATCCTATGCTGAGGATGAGATGCTTTTCTCAGCCATCCGCGCCGGGGCTTCAGGATATATTCTGAAACAAATTGGTGGTGAGGATTTGGTCCGGGCACTTGAAGCGGTTGGGCGTGGCGAGGCCATGCTCGATCCGACGGTGACTCAAAGGGTCTTCCAGGAAGTGCGTAGGGCGGTGAAAGATGAAGAAGCTTCCGCATTCGCCCATCTAAGTCAGCAGGAAAAGCATGTCCTGTTGCTCGTTTCGGAAGGCAAAACCAACCGTGAGATTGCCAAGGCGCTCTTCCTTGGCGAAGGAACGGTGCGTAACTATGTCAGCAGTATCCTCTCCAAGCTGGGTGTTAATAATCGTGCCGAGGCTGCTGCCTATGCAGTGGGACATAACTTGCGCGAGTACATTGCAATGTAAGTGTTCGGCTTGCAGGTTGACAAAATCTTAGTTTCGGATAAAATACATCCCGCACGCCGAAGTGGCGGAACTGGCAGACGCGCTAGGTTCAGGGCTTAGTGGCCTTACGGTCGTGAGGGTTCAAGTCCCTCCTTCGGCACAGTAAATCCGCGGAAACGCGGGTTTTTATTTTCAAGTTCGCGAAGGAAATATTATCGTGTATTTTTCCAACATTAAAGACTGGGGGCAGAGAACGAATTCTATGGTAAAAAGATAGGATGGATCGCCTTAATCTCTTTCCCGATACAACTAAGATAGAAAACAGCATTTTAACTATTGGCGATTGCGACCTAACGAAACTGGCTGACCAATTTGGTACGCCACTCTACCTTTATGACCGCGTTACGTTGGATAATGCGGTTAAAACCTACCAAAATGCCTTGGCTGCATTCTATCCCGGTGCAAGCAGACTCACATACGCTGGCAAAGCCTTTTTGTGCCTTGCCATTGCCGAGTGGACCCAGTTACACAATCTATGGGTGGATTGTACCGGGTTGGGTGAAATTGCCATTGCAGTTGCCGCAGGCGTGCCGCGTGAGCGGCTGCTCGCTCACGGTGTGAACAAGTCAGCAGCGGACCTTGAAGCGGCTTGCGAACACGCCGGTGTCCTTGTTGTGGATAATATTACTGAACTCCAGCGCCTAGAAAAAATATCACACCACCGAAGTTTGCCGGACCTGTGGCTGCGCTTTCAACCCGGATTGGCGGTGGAGGCCCATGCCTACACCCAGACTGGTCAGGCTGGCAGCAAATTTGGGATGGACGCCACACATATCCTACAGGCGGCTCAATTCTGCCGGGACCATACCTTGCCGCTTAGCGGCCTCCATTTCCATCAAGGTTCTCAATTTCGCGATCCTGCTCCAATCGCATGGGGAGTTAAACATGCCCTCGACCTGGCACAGACAGTCGGTTTTAGTGACAGTTGGACAATATGCCCAGGCGGCGGCTTGGGTGTGGCTTATCACGAGGAGGAGCTACCACAGCCAGACTTGGCTGATTACATCCGTCTAGTGGCCGATACTCTGGTGCGGGGGTGTAAAGAACGGAAACTTCCCCTGCCCTGTCTGCACTTGGAGCCGGGTCGCAGTCTGGTGGGGCGGGCGGGGGTAGCACTCTACCGGGTGGGGACGGTTAAGCGGATTGCCGACCGATTATGGGTACTTCTGGATGGAGGCATGGCAGATAACCTTCGTCCAGCGTTGTATGGGGCACGTTATTCAGCCTTGCCGGTTCGGAATCCGGAGAGATCGGTGAAAGAACCGGTTTGGTTGGCTGGGCCTTATTGCGAGAGTGGGGACGTGTTGATTGAGGCATTGCCATTCCCGGAAGTTCGGGAAGGTGAATTAGTAGCCGTCCCGGTCAGCGGGGCATACCAGGTGAGCATGTCCAGCAATTACAACGGCGGTCGCCGCCCTGCTGTAGTTTGGTTGGATCATGGGCAGGTGCAAGTTATCCAGGAGCGCGAAGCGGTAGAAGATCTTTTCCGGCGTGACCACCGGCTTGTCAAACCGGCTGGGACGGGGTAAGATATTGTTATGGTGTACAAATGGCGAAATGTACTAATTATCATCGGTCTCTTCCTGGCGGTGGTTTTGCTGGTGGATTTCAACCGCCGTATGGAGGAATTGAATCGCCTGTCTACACAGTTGAAATCAGTACGCGCCGAGGCGACTGCAATCATACAGACTCAAACTGCGCTGGCTGGTCAGGTGGCTTATGCCACATCAGATTTGGCAGTAGAAGAGTGGGCTTATGAGAATAAAATGGTACGCCCGGGCGAACATCCGGTGGGGGTAGTGCCAGGTGTAAATATCACTCCTACGCCTGGATCAACACTTGTGCCGCAACTAGAGGTACTGCCCATCTGGCGGATCTGGTGGGAGTTGTTTTTCGGAAACCACCCATAAACATTCAGCCCGGACAAAAGCCCGGGCTTTTTTTATCTCGTTTGCGCAGAACTCTAGGGTGCGACGATTACGATACCTTTTTGTCCCTGCTTAGCCTGGTGTTCGGCATTATTAGCGCGGTCAATTAATGCTGACAGATTTGGTCTTTCCTCTGAAAGTACCGATACGCCAATCGAGATGGTGACACCTAGTTCCCCAAATGAAGTCATGATTTTGCTGGCGGCAATCTCTTCAACCATTCGCCGGGCAACGCCCTCAGCGCTAGCGATGTCCGTTTCGGGCAGGAGGGCAACGAATTCATCGCCTCCGTAGCGGGCAAGAATATCCACCGAGCGCAGAATGGAACGCCCGCGTTCTGAGACAGCTTTAAGAATGATGTTACCGGTAGCGTGATTGTAGGTGTTGTTAAAGTGTCGAAAGTTGTCAATATCAAAGAATATTACTGAAAGAGGACGGTTAAAACGATGGGCGCGTTCAACTTCGCGAGCGCCAAGCTCCTGCAGACCACGGAAGTTATAAATGCTGGTCAGTTCGTCAATGATGGCCAGGCGTTGGATTTCGGCGTACAACCGGGCGTTTTCAATGGCGATGGCTGCCTGGATGGATATCCGTTCAAGGATGCGGATATGATCTTCGGTGTATGCATCCGGGTGGTAATTCTGAATGGATAAGACCCCAATCACACGCTCCCGCAGCGTAAGGGGGATACCGATATAAGATCGGGAGGTTCTCTCCGGTTTAGTAGCTGATAGTTGCTGTGGATGGGTATCAGACAAGATTGCATCGTTGATAATATCGTTTAAATAAAGGGTCTTGCGTGACTCGATAATGGCTCCGATGGTACCCGGACGGTCGTTGACATCGCGGGATGGTCCAGCTTGATAAAGCCCACCCTCATAGAATAACGGAACATTAATCAGGGAGTTGCTTTCATCAAATAGCGCGACGTAGAAGATGTCTATAGGCACCAACTGGCGGCATTGCTCGCAAAGGGTTTTAAGGACGTGCTCCATATCCAGACCCGATGTGACTGCCAGGCTGATATGGTTGATGATTCCCAATTCTTTGATGGTGTGTGCTAATTCTGCTTCTGTCTGATGGCGTTTGGAAACATCGCGCAAGACAATCAATCTACCGGCAAGTTGTTTATCCTGAGCAAATAAGGGGGAAATGGATAAATGGAAATAATGGGGCGGATTTGTACCCCACCGAACCTCGGTCTCACCTTTGTTATCATTATCATGCAGGCGTTTGGCTAGCCCCGGCCAGAACTTAAGCACCTCTGTTATGGGCTGCCCAAGGCTTTCCATTGCTGTGGTACTGAGGATGCTTTGCGCTACCGGATTGATATCTACTACACGGTTTTGTACATCCAGTACTAGAATACCATCATCCAAGTTTTCGATAAGGACATGGCGGGTGAGAGGAGTAATATCGAATAAACGGAATCTAAATACACCAAAAGCAATAAACAGACTGGTAAGCGAAAAGGAAATAGGTGTCAGGTTAAAGCCAGGCAAGATACCCGGGAAGAGGATATATACGATCCCAGCGACGAATGGAAAAAGAGAACCCAGCAAAAGGATGCCTACCGGACGGCGAAATTGCTTATTTGCACGATACCAAATTTGTAAGAGAGCAATGATGCCTGTTGAGATGATCAGGAAATTGTAGAAGAACAAAAAATAATATCCAGCACCATGTCCATAAATAAGGACGTTTGGCAGGGTCGGATCGGTATTGAAACTTGTCCAAATCAGGCCATGCCATTCGTTAGTTGAAGTGAAGATGAAGCCGATAATTGGAACGATGGAAAGCAGCACCAGATATACGGGTCTCAGCCAGCGAGTCCCTTGGATGTATTGCAACGCGAAGATCAGGAAGAGGGTCGGTGCGCTGAGGGCTCCCAGATATTCCATTTTCGACCAAAATATCTTGTATTGGATTCCGACAACTGCCGCCTCCAACCCGGAAGCAAATGCCCACTCCGAAACAACAAGCATCAACAGAGTCAATGTTACAACGCCGGTTGTTTTACGGCGACGAAAGACCATGAAACCAACGTAAGCGGTTATGATGGCTGTTAGGTGTAGAATACCTGCATAAAGAGTATAAGTCCAAGTCACGTCTCCCTCCGCTCTGGACAATTTCCCCTGGAGATTGGTCTTGTAGATATTACCATATTATATATATGATAGCAGTATAGCATAACAACATTGTAATTGATTTGCGCAATGCTTTCCCCAGATGAATGCTTGACTACCCAACTAAGGATGGAGTACATTTACTAATAGCGACCCAGAAATGCTACATTCACTGCGCCAGAAGATCATTGGTCTGCTACTCTGGCTGACCCGAATTAATATTGGAATATGAAGATGTCTGCCCAAATGGGCAGTTGATTAATGGTAGTTCCCCAGAAGAAGAATGTATCCAGAGGTTATTGCTCCCCTAGTGAAATAATTATCCAGCGACTTTATATATACAGGATGGGATATGGATCCCACCCTGTCATTTTTCTACTTCTTTTCCGGAACGAGGAAGGGGAATTCCTTGCCCATGATGAGCCGGTAGATTAGTCTGATCACATCCAAACTTCCCAGAATGATGATAAGCCAGACAAGCAAGTGCACGAATTGGGACAGTAAGAACACCAGTGTTTGGGCCGCACTTGCGTCACCAAGGTTAGCGGATAAAGATTCTGCTGTGATGCCAATCAGGGACGGGCCGGCTAGCATAACTGCTGCGATGATGATGCCAATTACCTTCAAACCGATCGATGTGATGCGCGCCAGCATGTTCCAGCGGCTCATTCGCAGTAAGACAATATCCAACGTAATAGTAAGTCCCCAGACTAAAGTCATATACGGCACGAAGTAGAAGAATCTCTCGGATAGGAGTGGGATAAAGGTCCAGTTTCCTGCACCCACATACCAAGCTCCATTGGATGCAAACCCGAAGCCAATGATCTGCGGGTAGAAGTTGAAGATGACAATCGCTGCAAAACAGCCGATTATTTCGGCAGTTATTTCGCCTATCTTGACCTGGTTTGGGAGAGAAACTTTGGTGAGAGAACGCGGGTCCCATTCCTTCTCTTTCGGCAGCCCTTTGACATCCACCTTCGCTCCGGCCCGGAAGAGCGCCCATTCCAGGATGGCGAAGATAAACACGATATTTCCCAGAACCGAGACAGCTGAAGTTACTAATCCAATAATTACATAAATAAAGGTTCTGAAAACATCATCTACTGACGCAACATGTTGAGCGACATTAATGATTGCGCCGACCCCAGCAAGGATGGCGATAACAGGAAAAACAATTCTGACAACCGTCAAGAAAACCGGATACAAGCGTGGACCGATCAGATACCGTTCGCCTTGATACGTGGCTGCAACTTTTTCGGGCGCGCCATATGCTTTCAGAACATCGAGGGTCATCTCATCATCCACCGGTCTATCAGCTTTCTGGCTGCGCTCTTCGAGCATATCCTGCAGGATCGAACGGATTTCAGCCTCAATATCGGCGTGTGATTTCCTGGGAAGACGGTGTCCAATTTCAGAAACATAGGCATCAATCAAGTTCGTACTCATTCTCATTCTCCTTCTGACTTACAGCATCTTATCCATTATGGACACAATTCCGGTCCATTCTTGTTTCAGCCTTGGCAGGAGAGTCTTGCCTTCATTGCTGAGAACATAATAGCGGCGCGGGCGGTCGGCTTCGATGCGCCAGTTGGAATGGAGCAGTCCCTGGCTTTCCAACCGGCGGAGCAACGGGTATAGCGTGCCCTGGTCAATTTCGAGGCCGTGATTTTTGAGACCCTTGATGAGCGAGTAGCCATATTGCTCTTCGCCCAGGTTGATCAGAACGGCCAGCACGATCACACCACGCCGCAGTTCAAGGGTTACATTTTCAAGAGATTCGTTTGTCATAGGTTCACCATTGATGGCAGTATACTGTATAATACATAGTATGTCAAGATTAATAGTATTAAGAAAAAAGCGGTAGAGACCAATCTCTGCCGCTTTGTAGGGATTTGCCGATCTTTTATCTATATTCCAGGTTTCCGGCGGGCGTAGAAAAACCAGCGTCCGATGGCTTCTTCAGCTAAAGCGATGATAAGAATCAGGATCCAGCTTCCCATCCCGGCGCGGGACGGCCAGATAGATAGAGCCACCAAACCAAGCAAGCCTGCCAGGAGCAGACCAATTCTCCACTTACTGAGTTTTATGTTTTCGGAACTCGCGATGGCGATGGTGGATATGCTGGCTCCTGATAAAGCGAGGATGCCAACCAGAGCAATCCACACCAGGACGCTTAAAGGGGCGTTCCGGGGGAGGAGTGTACCAGTCAGCAAACATCCCAATACCACTGTGGAGATGGTGAACTCGAGCAGTGTACGTCCTGAATTCCATTCGGGTATGCTACGGAGTTGGTAGACGCGCTGCATGCTATACAGGGCAGCCAATCCAAAGAACATCGTGAGCGCGGCGAGGTTTATCCACAACGAGAAGGCGCCAATTTGGAACAGTCTTAATCCAGTAAGGATTAAACATAATCCCCCGAATCCAATTATAAAAAGGATCTCACGACTCAACCACGACTTGCGCAGGTGGTTCAGCGCCCGCCAGGCTTTTTTTGGCGTTCCAAGGTGGAACAAGGATACATACAAGGCAATAGTGATCGCCGCGCCAACGGCGAGCAACGGATTAATCGTGATCATCCCGGCAACCAGTTTATCGGTGAGCCTCCAATTGATCATGAAGATTGTCCCGAATACACCAATCGCAATTTGTGCGAGCAGGGTAAAAATAATGAGGGGAATTTCGCTTTTGGCAGTCGCATGGGGCTGTGCCGGAGAAGTTTCTTCCCGATTGCTTACGTATGTACCCTCACCAACCTGTTTTACCCCGAGGTGTGGTTTGATGACAAGATGCGGTTCTGTTCGAGAAAGTTTGGGCAGTGGGAAAGGGTGTTCCGCCCCCGGGGTTTTCCATAACACCTGTCCCCTGTCTTCTATTCCCTGGTCACTCGATTTCACCAGATTCAAACACCGCAGAGGACAGGCGGCCACGCAGGCTGGAGGGAGGTCTGCGTCGAGATTGTCATAACACAGGTTGCACTTGGTCATGTGTCCTGCTAATAAGTCGAGCTGCGGCGCATCGTAGGGACAGGCCCAAGCGCAGTAACCACAGCCGATACATTTCTGAGTGTTGATCAGAACAATACCGTCTGGTCGCACCTCATAAGCATCCACGGGGCAGACACCTGCGCATTTGGGATGGACGCAGTGATTACAGGCGATGGATAGATTGTAAGCAAAAACAGTGCTAGTCCAGGCGTCGCCGGTTTGCGTCCACTCGCCTCCACTAACCTCGTAGACGCGCCGCCAGAGCACACCAACTGGCAGGCTGTTTTTATCTTTGCATGCGACCTGGCAGGCTTTGCATCCAGAACAAGAACTTTCATCAAAATAAAAAGCGTAATTACTCATGTTCAAATTTAGGGTAACCATCGCCGTTTAATAAATGCTGTAGTGGCAGAAATAAAGGTTGAGGGAGTTTGTCCCAATCAAACCAACCAATTTCAGATGATTCATAGGGGGCAGTTACAAACGGCTCTCCAGATTGACATACACACTGCATCCAGATGGTAATGTAGTGTTTGTTTTCAGCAATAAATACATCATTGGTAATGGCTTTGAAGGTAACGTTATCAATAACCAAATCTGTCTCTTCTTTTGCTTCACGTGTAGCACATTCTTCTGGCGTCTCTCCAAATTCCAGATGTCCCCCCGGTGTAGACCAAGTCCCTGCCCCATGAACGTTCAGGCGTTTGAGCAAAAGAACCTTGTTATTCCTTGAAATGATGACCCCTACCCCGATACGGGGATTCTGGCTTTTTATCATCTCGTTTTCTCGACTTCAACCATGATCGTGTGCTGCGTTGTCCCAAATGCGAAGGGTGTCCACCTGTGGGAGGTTAATACATTGACATTGCCACCGTAATCCACTCCATCATAATCCGGCTTGTACCATGCGCCCTGCGGAATATCCACGACGCCCGGCATGATACGCGGAGTGATACGGCTGGGCAACACCAGCGCGCCACGGTCGTTGTAGACTTTGACCTTATCTCCATCTGAGATTCCCCGGGCAGCGGCGTCGATCGGGTTGATAAAAACCCGCTGAGGAAAAGCCTCGTCCAGCCAATCATTGTTATCGTGCGTGGAGTGAACTCGGTGCAGGGTATGGTGCCCCAACGCCTGGAGCGGGAAATCGCCCAGAGAGGAATTGCCCGACTTATGCTGGTCAGTCGAAAGGGAGAGAGGCTCTGATTGCGTTTCCTCTGCAGGGAGGGTATCATTTCTCCCGACTGGAAATGGATGTTCCCATTCCTGGATATATTTTGGCACGGCAGGTATTTCCTGTGGATTGCCTAAATCGTATAACTGCTTCGAGAAAATCTCGATCTTTCCGCTGGGTGTCTCTAAAGGAAATTTCTCCGGGTCCCTCCGGAAATCCGCGAACGCGATGGCGGGCTGGGTGGCGGGGCGAGTCCATGCGCCGAGGTTCTGCTCGAGAAACTCTTCCAGCGTGGGCAATTCGGGGAAACGGATCCTCCGGAATTCATCCATACAATATTTGACCCATGCCATCTCGTCGCGCCCTTCGGTAAACTCTTCGCCAATGCCCAACCGCTCTGCTAATTCAGCACAAATGCGGTAATCTGATTTGCAGTCGCCAGGCGGCTCGACCAGTTTGGGCTGGAGAATGACCTCGTCGCCGTACTTCCAACCATCCTCAACGCCCCAGGTCTCGAACTGCGTGCAGGCGGGCAGTACGATATCCGCAAAGCGCGCGCTGGAGGTCAGGAAGTTATCTTGCAGAACGATGAACTCCACCTTCTTCTCGTCGCGCAAGATCTCAGAACTTCGGTTGATGTCTGCGTGTTGGTTGATAAGACAATTCGTTGCCACGGCGTAAATCAACTTAATATCATTGTCGAGCCATTCGGTGCCGCGCACGCCTTCAGCAGAAGTCATGCTCTTGCCACGGAGACAAGCTTCGGTCCAGAGAAAGACCGGGATTTCTGCTTTAACGGGATTCTCCCCGGTTGGGAAAACCGTCCACAGCCCGCCGCCATCGGGAGCTTGTAACCCCAGGCCGCTAGCCCAGCCGCCCGGTATGCCTACATTACCTGTTATTGCTGCCAGCACACAACCAGCCCGCACCACCTGCTCACCGTAAGCACGCCGCTGCATTCCATAGCCCTGGTATAGCACTGCCGGTTTACTGGTGGCGTAATCCCTGGCGATCCTGGCGATGGTTCCGGCGGGGATGGCAGTGATGGTCTCGGCCCACTGCGGGCTCTTGGGCAAGTCATCACGTACTCCCAGAATGTAGTCGCTGTAACTCTCCGCACCCTCCACCGGCATCTGCCCAGCGTCGAATCCAACGCAATGTGTGCGCACAAAATCTGCGTCGTACAGGCCCTCGGTAATCATCACATAGGCCATGGCGTTCATCATGGCTGCATCGGTACCCGGACGAATGGGAATCCAATCGTCAGCCAGTGCTGCAGCGCTCAGGGTGTGGCGGGGGTCAATGCATACTACACGCGCCCCGGCTTGGCGCGCCAGTTTGACAAAATAATCGCTATTGGTACCGTCGCGCATCTCGGCCGGGTTCCAGCCCCACATGATGATATAGCGTGCATTTAGCCAGTCCTGGCGCTGGTTGCCGGTGACAAGCGTGCCATAGACAGTGGGTGTGGCTAGATTAGTGGCCGCCCACGAGTATGAGTTATAGATGCCCAGGCAACCGCCATACAAGTTCATGAGGCGGCGGGCGACATGCGAGCCATTTAGCTGGTTGTAACTACCGGTCCCATACGGGACAAACAAGGCTGAATTCCCATACTGATGCTTGATCCGTTCAAATTGTGAAGCAAGTGTGTCGAGAGCCTCCTCCCACGAAATGGGGTGGAACTCTCCCTCTCCGCGCGCTCCCTCCCGTTTCAGTGGGGTCAGCAACCGGTCAGGATGATACTGGCGGCGCAGGTATGACCGTCCGCGCACACAGGCTCTTAATTGTGGTGCTGCCAAAGAATCAGGGCGATCATCCGCATCCAGGCGGATTATGTGCCCGTCACGGATGTGGGCCACCAGAACACACCGACCGCCGCAATTATGCGCTGGACAACCGACGCGAACCAGTTTTTCCGGGGAGGTCGGAGTAGGGGATTTTGGACGGGAAAAAAGGCTCATAAACCAAGTGTAGAGCGTATGAGCCCGGGTGGGTAGTGTGTTATGTAATTTATTTTTTCCAAGAAGGAGGTGTTATTACAATGCCTTAATATGAAGACGATTCAAATGATCACATTACAAGCATGATCTACGCTCGAATCCTACCGTCCTTCACGACCCATAATGCCGTGGAAAACTGATTGATGAAATAGCGGTCATGAACCACAGCCAGGACCGTGCCAGTGTACCTACCCAGGGACTGTTCGAAACGGGCGCGCGAAGGAATGTCAAGGTGGTTAATGGGTTCATCCAATAAAAGGAAGGTGCAGCCCTGTGCCACCAGCAGTGCCAATTCCAGGCGGGTGCGCTCGCCATAACTCAGATTTTTTACCAGGCGAAGAGGATCATCACCGCTAAAGAGAAAGAAATGTAGGAAATGGCGTGCCTCGGTCTGTGTAAATATGCCCACATCTTGGATGGTTTCCAGAGGGGATTTCTCCAAGTCAAGGTTTTCCTGCTCCTGGGTCAGGTAGCCCAGTTTGACAGACGCACCGAGTCGGATGGACCCGGCACCTGGTTCCAATTTTCCAGCAATTGTACGCAGCAAAGTTGTTTTCCCGCAACCATTCGGACCGGTGAGAGCCACGCGTTCCCTGGCACGGATATGCAGGTCGATCCCCTCCATGAGCGCAGGAATTCCCGGGTAACCAATGGCGAGTTTTTCGGTGACGAGTACGTCGCGGCTCTGGTGTTCGGGTGCAGCAAATTCCAGTTTCAATTGCCAGCCCGGGACAGGTTTCTCAACCTGTTCTTTGGACTCAATGTAACGGTCAAGTTTCTTTTGGCGCGATAAGGCTTTCTTGGCAACCTTTTTTGCATATCGGCGCACGCCGGGTTGACGGGAGGTAGTGGTCAGTTCGATATTCAGGGCTTGCTGTTTGGTGCGGTTGATGTCCTGCCTCAAGCGGTGGAT
>Ga0209048_10002737_pt1 | contig 17347 bp, 14 predicted proteins | sample FrelakmetCRP12CR_FD_187146 | JGI IMG/M metagenome (GOLD analysis project Ga0209048, IMG submission 187146) | Freshwater lake sediment microbial communities from the University of Notre Dame, USA, for methane emissions studies - CRP12 CR (SPAdes)... | ecosystem: Environmental > Aquatic >... | reverse complement strand
CATCACAAAACGGCCCCCTGGCTGCTATTCTCTGCGCGCAGCACGATCCCTGATTTCGTATGGGCGGTCATTGAGCCAGCACATGACCTTCAGATTTCCCGGTTCGCTTGAACCTTGCGGCTGAGGACGGGGCTGGCGTGCTTCCTTGCGTTTCCCCCTGTGGCTACCAAGGACGAAGCTGTTGTCACACGAGACCGCGCCTCGCCCGCATTCTATGGACGGTCGAAATTGGCACCCGCATCTTATAACCTTGACCTCAAAGGGACAAGAGCGGTGAACGGCTAGCACGCCCGCTCAAAGAGGCGGAGCCAGGTAGGTCAGGCTTTCGAGCCTGACGTTAGCCTAGAAAGGCTGACCTACCTTGTGTCGGTTCGACAGCGACCAGGCACACTGAAGGGTTACGGCGCGCACCGAGCTCAGGAGAGGAACCGCAACTACACCGGTGAACGGCTACGAGGGAAGACCCTCACGCCGGCCACTTGCCGATCGGGCACTGTTCGTGAGCCATACGGGTTTTCACGTTGGTGAAGCAGCCGCAGATGCGGCATCGCAACCCGGTGTGATGCTCGCAGGCCTGGCAGGTCGCCATCCGGTTTTGATGGATGTCGGGCGTGGTGGTCTTCAGTCCCGTGCTGATGAATTTCATCATCGCCTTGGTGGCCGAGACGGCCATGCGCAGCAGCCCGGGACCGCTGTTCGGATCGGCTCCGGTCTGGCTGGCCGTCATGACGCTGCCGCCCATCGGCCCGCCCGGCACCACATTGCCGCCGAGCATGCCCGGACCGTTTCCTCCCAGGCCCGCGAAATCCATGCGGTACCGCTGGAGCTGGGCTCCATACCACGACGCCTCCGGCTTGCCCAGCTTGCGCAAGAGATCGACGGATTCCTGCGCTTTGGCGATCGCCTGGTCGCGCTGGTTCAGGTCGGCATAGGCGATGGCCTGGTTCCAGAGGATCCTGGTCTCTTGCTGGCGATCGCCGGCCGCGCGCGTCATCTCGAGGGCCTTGTTCGAGAGAGTCAGGGCTCCGGCAGGGTCGCGCATGTTCGCATGGGCCATCCCCAGCCGTTCCAGCACCAATTTCTCGGCATAAGGGTCGCCCTCCTGGCGAACCAGCAGCAGCGCCTGTTCGAGCACTTGCCGGGCCGACGTCGCCTGGCCAATGGCCAGAAGGGCGTATCCCAGGTTATGGAGCGCATCGACCTCACGCGCCTTGTCTCCGAGCTCGCGGCTTAGCCCCACGGCCTTGTCCAGGTGATTGACGGCTCCCTTGAGATCTCCCTCATTCATCGTCACGATGCCCAGATCGGTGAGCGCGGCGGCTTCTTTCGAGCGGTCTCCGCTCTTGCGGGCCGCCTCGAGAAGCTGCTCCGCGAGCGCGATCGGGGTGCCCAGGTCCTCAATCCCTGAGATTCCCGCCGGTCCTCGCGGAGGCACACCCTTCGTCGGGGTGCTTGCCGCGCCGGCGACAAGGAATAGCCAATCACCGATGGGCTGGAACCGCGTCAATCCCGGCCAGAGGGTCCGGACCGACTCCTCGTCCAGGGCGACTGCTCTGTCCTCGGGCCAGGCCAGCAGCAGATCCGTCCTGCGCTCGCCGCACTTCTCCGCCGGCTGCCCGTTAGGCAGCGTCCATGATTCTTCGCCGCCGGCCCCGGTCAGCTTCCGCGCGAGCTTTCCCAGCAAGCCCCCGCCCAGCCGCTGTCGCGCACGGACCGACGTTGCCGGGGTCGTGCAGATACCGTGCTCAACCTTGATCTCTCCTCGAGGCAGGGTTCCGATCCGCTCCCAGTACGCATATTCTCGATCTCGACTTGCGGGCAGCCAGAAGACCATCCGGTTGTTCTCGCGCGCGGGCTCGGAGAGGATTCCATCGCCGAGAATCAGGTTGCCCCAGTCAGGAGTTCTCATTCGACTCGCCTTGACGGATGACTGCCGCCACGGAAAGACACACTTGCTGGACCGCTTTCCTGTGATCCTGAGGTCGATTTTACCCGTCTGTTTCACGTCCGACAAACCGGAACGATCGAAAGCGCCTTTTTCGCGCGCGCTTTTTGCTCTCCAGTCCGCTCAGCGATGAGGACCCCTGGTCTCTTGCAGTGCGCTGCCAGGCTTCCAGGTATACGAGCAATGTACATGTAACAGTGCAAAAAAGCCGTTCCTTGTTCAGGAAACGAGGGCCGTTTCGGAGTCCAGGAACGCTGATAGCCTCTGGAACGGCGCACCCGCGCAGGACGAGGACGGAGGGTGCGTCATGAACCAATGGCTCGTCAGGATACGAGACAGTGGACTCATCGACCAGAAGGCATGACCCCCTGCCTGATTTCATCGTCATCGGCGCCATGAAGAGCGCGACGACGACGCTGCATGAGCAACTGGCCCGCCAATGCGGGGTGTTCATGAGTCGGCCCAAGGAGCCGAACTTCTTCAGCGACGACGAGAATTATGCCAAGGGGTTTGGATGGTATGCGTCGTTCTTCGCGGGGGCCGGCGAGGACCTTCTCCTGGGTGAATCGAGCACGCATTACACGAAGCTTCCCACCTATCCCCACACGGTCGAGCGGATGGTTGGGGCCCTGTCCCGCGTCAAGCTGATCTATGTGATGCGGCATCCGATCGACCGGCTGACGTCCCATTATCTTCACGAGGTCACCGTGGGGCGAATCTCGGTCGGCCTGGAGGAAGCCATCGAGCGGCATCCCGAGCTGGTGGATTACGGCCGGTACAGCATGCAACTCGAGCCCTATCTGCGGGTGTATGGGCCGCAGTCGGTGCTGCCGTTGTTCTTCGATCGTCTGGTCCAGCGGCCCGCCCAAGAGCTTCAGAGGCTCGGCCGATTTCTCGGCCTCCAGGAGCCGCTGCGTTGGGATCATGCTCTGAAACCCCAGAACGTCGGGCGTGAGCGGATGGGCAGCAGCCCGCTTCGCGATGCGCTCGTGCGGGCCCCCGTGCTGAGCGCGCTACGGCGAACGTTGATCCCCAGGCACTGGGCCGAAGGCCTCAAATCGCTCTGGAAGGTCAGGAGGGATCCCCCGCCAGTTCCCTCCGGTCTGAGCGACAGGCTGCGCGAGCTGTTCGACCGCGACCTGGCGCGTCTGGGTTCATGGCTGGGCGTCTCGCTGGACTGCGACTCGTTCCATGAGGTTGCCGGTACCCACCCACCTTCTTGGAGGCAGTTCAACCTTGACCCCTGCCGCCATCACCGCCGCTGATCGCCGGTGGGCAGCTCTCCCCTTCCCGACGGGGGTTATTCCGTCCACCAGGGGATCTCTCGCAACGGAAGAGGAAACCCTCGTCAGGACGCGGAGACGACGCGACGAGGGTTCTGAGGCCTGAACTCTCTGTCAATGAGCCAGTTGAAGTGATAAAAACGAGACCGAGTCTCTGGTTCTCCTGGCGACCACGCGCCAGTGCAAGAGCTTGTCCGACCGAACCCGTGAGAGGAGAGAGTGGCGTGAACTGGACCCTGTACGCCGCGCTGTCGGCGCTGTTCGCGGGGCTGACGGCCGTGCTGGCCAAGATCGGGGTGAGCCAGGTTCCTTCCAATCTGGCCACGCTGGTCAGGACGGTCGTGGTGGTGCTGTTCGCAACCGGCATCGTCACGGCATCGGGGCAGTTTCACCATCTGCGGTCGATCTCCGGCCGCGGCTGGTTGGCCCTGGTGCTTTCAGGGGTCGCCACCGGGTTGTCCTGGCTCTTCTACTTCGCCGCGCTCAAGGAGGGCCCGATCTCCGGCGTCGCCCCGATCGACAAGCTCAGCTTCGTCATCGCCATGGTCCTGGGGTTTCTCGTGCTCGAGGAGACCGTCCGGCCACTGACCCTGGCCGGCGCCGCGCTGATCGTCGCCGGCGTGCTGCTCACCCTCCCCACCGTTCAACAACGTCTCGAGCGCTTTCTCTATTGAAGATGCTTGCGCGGAGAGAGGTTGATTCACCTCTTTTGGGCTGCCTGTTGCGCACCGGCGCGCTGCCCCCACCATTCGGTCATTTTCTTGAGCCGGATCCGGTTCTGATTGCGGCTGGTCATGTTCTTCTTGATCTGGCCCATTTCTTCGTCCGAGAGATGCCAGTTCAGTGTCTCGACCTGCTGCTCGTCGGTTGACGTGATCTTGGTGTCGCAGGTGAAGACGACTGTCTTGAAGAAATCGGGGTCACATTCGACCTGGTCCCGGAAGTAGTGGTCGAGCACATCGATCTGGCCGTCGTTGCGGTAGTGCATGACGGCCTGGCGGGCCTCGGCAAGGCCGGTGACCGGCGAGGTGAGCCAGCGGATTCCACGGGCGAGGATGTTCGTCAAGTTACTGGCCGTATTGATCAACCCCTCCGACAGGATCGTCTGGTCGAGCACCTTCAACTGCTTCTCGTTCCGAAACGCGCGGATCTGAACGAGCAACACTCCCGCGGTGTTCTTGGCGATCCACTCGCGATGAGCGAAGATCAGTGAGCTGGCGAGGTCGATGCCGTAATTGTCGTAATAACCCGCGTCCACGACCAGGCGCGGTGAGTCCGTCGGCAGAACTCCAGCCGGAGTGACCACGGGGAACGTGGCGTTCATGCGAACCGCCGTGACCACGTGGAACGAGCCTCGAGCCCGGGGAAAGAGACGGAAGAACTCGACCGCGGAGATCGCGTTGATCTTGCGAAACTCCAGGCTATCGCGGGGCAACAGTTTTTCACGTGTCTCGGTCTCGATCAACTCGATGATCTCTTTGCGGTTTTCGGACAGGAGGTCCTCGCCGTCGATCGTGGTGAGATCGTCCAGGTCGAGATTGCTGATCAACAGCCGCCGCCCATCCTCGACCAGCATGGGAGAGAACACGAGCGAGGGGATCTGGCCCAGGCGTTCGGCATCAAGCAACTGAGAAAAGGTGTAATCCAGCTCGGTGAGCTTGCCATCGTCAACCATCGCGTCTTCCAGGGCATGTCCGCGATCGTACGATTGACGCCAGGGGAGGATGAAAAAGGGCAGATCCCGGAGGATGAATTGCCGCGTGATTGGACTTAGATAATCCTTCGAGAATCGGTTGGCAAGACCGCCGCCGGCAGAGGTTGTCCCCGGCGGGACGCCGGGCGCGGGGGCCGCCAGCCGCGAGGTCACGAACAGCGCGGCGCCGACCATGCCGCCCGATGCGCCGGTGACGTAGCGGACATGTCCAGGAAACTCGGGCACCTCGTTCTCGATGGCATCAAGAACTGCCGCGGTCCAGAGCCCAGCCCGAAGGGCGCCGCCACAGGCTGCAACGGCGACCAGGATCGGCCTGGCGGAGGCTGAGTGTCCCTGGTCGGTCTGGCGCCCAAGACCGTCCTTCCAGGCATCGAGAATCTCCGTCCGGCTTTGCACCGCGGTCTCCCGGCCTCCTCTCTGGACCTTCTTCTCCTGGTAATCGACAAGATTGACCGGCGTGTTGTCGTCTCTTGCCGAGAACGGGGAGGAAAGCCGGATGAGCCGGCGCAGTGGGTCGGGCGGATAGTAAGCCGTCAAGCCGCGATAACAGGGGTCATAGGTCTGGATACCATTGAGCACGACGACGCTCAGCACCAGGATCAGGGTCCAGATTCGCGCGGGCCGGCTGCGGAACGAGAGAAAAAAAGCGACCGAGACGGCTATCATCGCCAGCAGCAGGCAAAGAAGGGCTGCGGGCACGACCCAGCTCGGCTGGAACCGATCGATGATCAGCGCGGCCACATAGACCAATCCCAGCAGCCACAGCAAGACGCCCGGATGCCGAAAAACTTCTCCGGTTCCGTTGGGCGGCATGGGCTTGCCAAACACGCTTCGAATCTGGGTGACGAGGAATGAGATCGGCCGGGTGTACAGCAGGACCGGAGAGACCGCCAGTCCCATCATCAGGCCTGCCAGCCAGGTCCATTCCACGGTCCGCGGGTCGCTCGACGGACGGATCGCCGGCAAGAACGCCGGCAGTGCCAGCAGGAACACCCCGGGCAGGCAGGCGACCGCGATGAACCAGCCCAACTGCCAGCGGGGAGAGACGTCATGGGTCGCCAATTTCAAGAGCTGGGGAAGCCCGGAATCCACCACGACCGGCTCCACCCGGTCCCATGCCAGCCGCCTCCGCCGGCTTCGGGTCGGCCGTGAATAGTCAACCAGGTAGATGGCGAACCATGCCAGCTCCAGAAACACTGTCGCGCTGAAGCCCGCGACTCCCACGGTGATCGTGGAGTCATCCCAGAACAGCTCCGGCACGCCAAGGCTGCCAAACGCCCCGTAAACGATGGCCAGCAAGAGCACCATTTCGGCACCGATGATCCAGTTGCGCCCCGCCAGCTTGAGCAGGAATACCAGCACCCGCCGCTGGTGCCAGGCGAACAGACCCACCATGACGAAGAAGGCCAGATGCTGCATCGAGACCAAGAGCGCGACCGTACCCGCGGAGACTTGGGCTTCCGCTCCGGCTGACCGCGTCCGCACGATCGCGACACAGCACGTGACCGAGGCCAGAATCACCACGATCAGCACGATCGGCCACGTCTTGCCCGCTTGTCCAGACTGCCCAGGCCTCATCGGAAAACCCCCTCTCGGTCGCGATTGCCTTCTCGCCACACAAAGCTATATCAGCAAAAGGCCCGCCAATGCGCAAAGGTCCCGTCAGAACGATGCAGCCGGGCGAGCCGACGATTTTGAGATGGCCGAGACCCGGGGCGCGGTCACGGGGGAAACCAAGGCCCCGAAGTCGGGGACGGAGCCGCGAGCCGGAGTCTCAGACGACGTCGGGGCGGCGGGCGCGTTCGATGGTTTCGGCAAGTTCCTCGGGGCGCTGGCTGCCGATCAAGAGCTTGGAGCCGTCGGCCAGCTCGAGCCGGACGCCCCGATCACCGCGGGCATTGAGAACGCGCTCGCCGTCGCGGCCGGTCCGGATGCCCCAGCCGCCGTAGTCGGCAATCGGCCGGTACTCGACCACGTGGTAGCGCTGAATGCTGGTGATCGCGACCACGCGGCGGTAGATCGGCACCCAGCCGAACCAGACGCGAATTTCGGTCGGCGTCACCTCGGTAGTCATCTGGAGCAGGCAGACCGCCATCAGCAAGGGCAGCGCCAGGGCAACGAGCAGACCGAGAGAGAACTCGAAGGACCACCTGTGAGCCAGCAGGGCGCCGACAGGACCCCAGTTGCGGGTCACCCACACCAGGCAGTAGCCCGCGACCAGCTCGAACGCCGCGATCAGAGCGTACACCCGCCAGTCAAAATACTGCTCCTCGCGGAACACGGTCGCTGCGGGTCGCATGGTCGCCACGGTCGACACGCTCACGCTCCTCCCCAGGTTTCCGGCGGGTACTCGTTCCATTGCCCCAGCACCCGGCAAACCGCCTGATGGCCCAAATCGGCAACCCTCTCAGCGGGAACCTGCCAGAGCTGGGGGTTAAGCACCTCGAGCGAGACGTGTCCGTCGTAGCCGATTCGTCCGAGGTGATCGAGGATCGGCTCGATCTGGAAGTCGCCCTCACCCGGCAGGATCCGGTCGCTGTCGCCGGCCAGCTCACGGGGAGTGCCGCTCAGGTCGCAGACCTGGACCCAGGCCAGGTTATCGCGGGAAAGGTAGGCCAAGTCCTCGAACTTGCTGGGGCCAGTGTAGTAGTGGAATAGGTCGAGACAGGCGCCGACACGATGCGAGCCGCACTGGCCGATCAGGGCCAGCGTCGTATCCAGGCTGGCGCAAAACCCCGAGGTTTTCTGGAACTCGAGCGCGAGCCGGACGCCGAAACTGCCGGCCAGCTCGGCAGCCTCGCCGAGCATGGCGGCGGCCCGGCCGTAATCCTCGCCCGTGGGCTCGCGCGTGAAGTCGGACGCGACGACCAAGATCGGGACTTGCAGCTCCTTCAAGATCGCCAGGCGGCGGCGAAAGTGGCTCCAATGGATCTCGCGCTCGGCGCCCCGGGAGAGCAGCAGGCCCCCTTGTCCGGCGGCCGCCGCCGGCACCAGGGCATGAGATTCCAGAAGCCCGCGCAGGTCGTCGATCGTGTGCCCCTCCAGGTAAGATTCCAGCTTGGTCAGCCAGAGCTCGACGGCCCGCCAGCCGCCACGCTGGAATGCCGGGAGATCGGCTTCCAGCGGCGTGCTCATGGTCGTGGCTTGGCTGATGCAGGGTTTCATGAGTCGAGTCGGTGCTGGGTTGGTTGGCGGTGCCATCAGGGGAAGATACTCCGAACCGACGCCCGCCCCACGTTCTTCCTGGCGGATTCGCCGGTCGGTCCGGAAAGTGGACTCAGGAACTCGCCGGGATCGACTGGCCGTCGAGCAGATCGCGGAGGGACTGGGCGATCCCGGCACTGGGCACGCGCCACTGGCGGCAGCTATCGCGGTCGCGGACGGTGACGGTGTCCTCGGTCAGTGTCTGGCTGTCGACGGTGATGCAGAAGGGTGTCCCGGCCTCATCCTGCCGGCGATACCGCCGGCCGATTGCCCCCTTTTCATCATAGAAGACGTTGAAGTGCCGTCTCAGCTCGCGATGGATAGCCTCGGCCTTCTCGGGCATGCCGTCGCGCTTGACCAGGGGGAAGATCGCGGCCTTGATCGGCGCGATCCGGGGATGGAACTTGAGCATGGTGCGGGTCTCGCCTCCCACCTGGTCCTCGGTGTAGGCCTCGCACAAGAAGGCCAGGGTCGCGCGGTCGGCGCCGGCCGAGGGTTCGACGACATGGGGCATGAACCGCTCCTTGCGCTCCTCGTCGAAGTAGCTGAGGTCCTTGCCGCTGTGCTTCGTGTGCTGGGTCAGGTCGTAGTCGCCCCGATGGGCGATCCCTTCCAGCTCGCTGATGCCGAACGGGAAGGCGAACTCGATGTCGGCCGTGGCCGTCGAGTAGAAGGCGAGCTCTTCGGCGTCATGGTCGCGGAGCCGCAGCCGGTCCGATCTCAGACCCAGGTCGACGTACCACTGGAACCGCGTCTTCCGCCAGTAGGCATACCACTCCTTGGCCTCCTCGGGCCGGCAGAAGTACTCGATCTCCATCTGCTCGAACTCGCGCGAGCGGAAGGTGAAGTTGCGGGGGTTGATCTCGTTGCGAAAGCTCTTGCCGATCTGGGCGATGCCGAAGGGAAGCTTGACCCGGCCGGTATCGACGACGTTCTTGAAGTTGGCGAAGATCCCCTGGGCGGTTTCCGGGCGGAGGTAGGCGATATTCGATTCGTTCTCCAGGGCGCCGACGAATGTCTTGAACATGAGGTTGAACGATCGGGGCTCGGTCAGCGTGCCCCGCTGGTCGGTCGACGGGCCGATGACCTTGTCGCGGTCGGCGAGGTCGAGCTGCATGTAGGGGATGATCGTGGCAGGCGCGGTCGGCTGGCCGAGCTTCTTGGCAAGCTTGGCGGCCTTCTTCTCGGCAAGCTCGGCGGCCTCCCCAGGAGAGCTGCCCAGGCCGGCAAGCCAGGCCTCGGCCGGCTCTCCCTTGTGATTCACGGCCGGAAACACATACGCGAAGACGTAGAGCTGGTCGGCGCGGTAACGTTCCTTGGTGTCCTTGCAGTCGACCATCGGGTCGCTGAAGCCGCCGACATGGCCCGAGGCTTCCCAGACCCGCGGGTTCATGATGATCGAGCAATCCAGCCCGACCATGTCGTCGCGCATCTGGACGTTGTCGCGCCACCAGGCCTCCTTGATGTTCCGCTTCAGTTCGACGCCGAGCGGTCCGTAGTCCCAGAAGCCGTTGATCCCGCCATAGATCTCGCTGGAAGGGAAGATGAACCCTCGGCGCTTGCACAGCGAGACCACCTTGTCCATTTCCACGTCCATCATCAGGCCTGCCTTCCCATCCCAACTGATCCACGCATCTGGGGCCTACCGCGGGGCGGTTGCCGGGTTTCCTGTCGTCTCGTGTCTGCTTCGCCTCGGTATCCGGGTCAGGGACAGGCCACGATTCGCAGCGGGTCTCGCCGGAGCTCGGCGACGATCTGGTGATCGGGCCGGTTGAGGCGACCGGCGTCGGCGATGTCCGCACTTCGCCCCAACTCTACCACGCGGCGCCCTCCCTGTCCCCGGGTCAAATAGCGAACCAGAGGGTTGGCGTCCTCGTCCTGCACCCGCTTGCCGCTCTTGAACCAGATCGAATCCTCGACCCTGGCCCAGAGCCCGGCCGCGATCTCAGCCTCGTCGTTGGCCATGCGGTGGTCCAGGTCCTTGAAGTGCTTGGCAAAGGCGCCGGCCAGCAGCGTGTCCTCATAGCTGATCTGTCCCTCGGTGCCAGCGCAGACCAGATGGATCGGCCTGTCTTCGTGGAGCAGCCGCTGCGAGGTGGCCGCGAAATTGACGAACGAGCCGATAACGACGGGATCGGCGTCGAGGCACGCCAGAAGGGCGCGGGTGCCGTTGGTCGTGGTGATGACCAGGGTCTTTCCCTGGCAGACCGCCCTTGTGCATTCCCCTGGGGAGTTTCCCAGGTCAAAACCCTCGATCGGCACCCCGTGCCGCTCCCCCGCCAGGAGCGCCGAGCCCTCGGGCAACGACGACGCGACACGACGGGCCTCGTCGACCTCGCCACAAGGGATAACCGCCCGACAGCCCGCCACCAACGCATGGACCATCATGGTCGAAGCGCGGAGCACGTCGATCACCACCGCCATGCCTCCGCAAAGACCGCCCGGTGGTATCAAGCTGGGGAGCAGATGCACGAAAACCATGGCTCACTCCACCCGGATCATCGGCATCGGCGGGGCAATTCCCGCGTCCAACCGCCGGTTCTCGTTCCCTGGCCGTTCCCGAAAACGTTCTTGATTATGGCATAGCCCGGTCAATCTGGGGAGACCCCGCCGATCGACGGACAGGGCGGTTTCCTTGCCTTGACTGTCGAGGTGAAGCTTGCGCGCCTTAGCCGCGACCAAGCCATCGTCCGGCACGGCAACGGGCGCACTGGCCGCCGCTCCGGGTGATGGAATTCTGGATAAGAGCGGCGCAACCCTCACATGAGATCGAATGATCTAACGATTTCAACGAACCGATCGGTCCTTTGATTCTTGATCCGCGTTTACCCGCGTTCATCGGCGGCTCAAATCCGCAGGAATCAAGGAATCGTTCTTTTCCATCCGATCCGCGTTTACCGCCGGTCATCGGCGGCTCAATGTCTTCCAGCCGTCGGGCGAGGATTAGCCTCACCATGATCGTTCGCGACGAGGAGGCCAACTTGCCTCATTGCCTTTCGTCCGTGGCTGGGCTGTTCGATCCGGAACGTCCGACGAGATACCGCCAGTCCCGCTCTGAAAATGAAACGGCCCTGGGGTGACGGTCCGCTACTTGGTCGTCTCTGGCCGGCGTGAATCTCTGTTCAGCCAACGTCGTGCCAATCGGCCCAGCTTCGCCTTCCCTCAACCGATGTTTTCTTGTACGCTCCGGCCCTCTTGGTCTGATGAAGACCTACCTTCCACGGACCCAGATGGTCCGGCGGCGAGGCCAGGCCGGGCTTACGCTCGGGGTCGCCAGCGATCCCGACACGTCTCTTCTCGAGGTGCACGGATGCACGAGCCGAAAGGACGTTACCTTTCCCTTAATGGACCACGGCGGTTCATCGGCGACCTTGTTCACTTCGCACACAAGGTCCCCTCGGCGCCGGTCAGCCGGTTGATGGATGTCTCGGCGCTTCTCGAAGCCCGCGCCGGGCAGCCGTTTCGCCCCTCCTGGGCCTGCCTGTTCATGAAGGCTTATGCCTTGGTCGGCGCCCAGCACACCCCACTTCGCCGGTCGTATCTGGAGTTCCCCTGGCCGCGGCTCTACGAGCACCCCTGGATGAACTGCGCGCTGGCGATCGAGCGTGAATATCTTGGCGAGGACGGGGTCTTCGTCGGCATCTTCCGGGCCCCGGAACACCAGAGCTTGGTCCAGCTTCAGCAGGCCCTTTCGTGGTACAAGAACGAACCTCTGGAGAAGGTCGGGTTCTACCGCCAGGCCTTGCGCTTCAGTCGCGTGCCGACGCCGGTGCGGCGGATGTTCTGGTGGGTCACGCTCAACATGTCGGGCTACAAGCGGTGCAAGCGGTTCGGCACTTTTGGGCTCAGCAGTTACGGCAACCTGGGGGCCGAAAACCTGCACCCCATCTCCCCGCTCTCGACGACCTTGACCTACGGACCGATCGACCCTGCCACGGGCCGGGTCGTCGTCAAGCTGATCTACGATCACCGGGTACTCGACGGCGCCTATATCGCCCGCCGCCTGCGCGACATCGAAGACGCACTCCGCGGCCCGATCCGGGACGAGTTGCGACTCGACCAGCACGGGACGCGAGACCATCGGGACGGCCCCCCTCCGAACGTCGAGCCCCTCTTGAAACCCCACCTGCCGACACTCGCCCCGAACCGCGAACCGAGCGAGCAACACGCGGACCGAAAGTTGTAGGCAGCCCGGCTCCGAATGCGGGCCGCGACACCGCCAGAGTCTCTTACGCGTCGCGCTCGCCCACTTCTTGGTCGGTCGTGATGCGGACCTCGAGCCGGCTCATCAGCTTCTTGAGCGCCTCTTCCTTCGTGTTGATGAACAGGACGTTGTCGAGCACCAGCGACTTCTCCACGTTGGGAACGTGCAGCACCAGCCGCCCCGCCCCGAGCAAGGCGTACTCGAGCACGTCCGGGATCTCCTTGTCGAATTTCAGGTTCAGGGTAGGGAACCGTTCGAGGTCGCTCAAAGGGCCATGGTGGTGGAGGATCTCGTTGGGCATCACCTCCCAGTAGTCAAGCCAGCGCGTGACATAAACGACCAGCAGCAGGGCCAGCACGATCAGGAAGTACATCAGGTAGAACCCAGCGTTGGCGAAGGCGTAGATCGATTCAAACAGCGTGTGGATCGGCTTCATCAGGTTCAGATCGAAGAATGCTCCCAGCCAGAGCACAAAGAAGAGGCCGAAGAGGACGAGCAGGATCACGCCGACCAGCTCGAACCTGGGAAAGTCCAGCGCCATCACCAGCAGGTTGAACGCCAGCACGGCCAGGAAGAGCAGGCCCAGCAGGTTCTGCGGTGTCCGAAACCGATCCAGCTTGCTGATCGGCACCGCCCCGGGCGGCACGGTCCCATCCGCGGCCGGCGCGGCCGTGGTCGCAGCCGGATTCCTGACGCTCTGGTCATAGGTTTTGTCCCGGAGCGAGTACATGCCGATCGCGCAGATCAACGCGACGATCGCCGACGGGAAGATGTAGATCATCTTGGGCCACATGAAGATTCGGATCCCCTTCTCCCGGTGCTTGACCTTGGCAGGCGTCGAAGGGGTGGTCACGGGCGGCTTTGCATCCATCGACATGACAGGGCATCTCCGAGCAAGAATATCGAGTCGCTCTCACGACGAGAATCGTTGATCGCAAACCAAACCGTGATCAAGTTTAGCGAACATTTTGATCAGGAGGCAAGGGGGTCATCGTAACTCCCGGCAGACCCTGGGTAAAGTCCCTCGAGCCGACGAGGCTGCCGCCAGCTTGCCGGTGCCAGCATACCGATTCGAGGCTTCCCTCCGCCCAAGGATCTTCGTCCGATCCCGCTCAACCTTGGGGCCTTCGCGTTCGGTTACTCATCGAATCCGGAGCAAGGCGCATCAAATGAGCCACCTCGCCTGGGGAGGTACGTCCTGTTCACGCGTTGCACCTTCACGACATGCAACACGGGTGTCTGGAATCCTTGGCCTGACCGTCGTAAACTCAAAAATTGGTTCGATCTTGCTTGCGTGTTATCAGTGATTTTGGTCACGAAAGGTCAACGGTCATGATGTCTCTCGCCCGCCGGTCTGTTGCAGTCGTCGCCAGTGCCGCGGCGATGACGCTCTTGACGACAGGAGGCTATCCTCTTGGTGCCCAGGAGAGCAGCGCTGCGAAGTCGCAGACGAGCAAACCGAAGCAGTCCAACAAGGCCGATGCTCCTGCTCCCACTCCCCCGGAGAGTAGCACAACCACGAAGGCGACCGGCAAGACGGCTCCACCCGATGTGACTCACCGCGTTCCGTCCGGGTACTCGAAGCTCGGGCTTTCCGACCAGCAGAAGGAAAGGCTCTACAAGATCCAGGCCGAGTATTACCCCAAGATTCAGGCTCTGGAGAAGCAAGTAGCCGCCTTGCGGGACAGGCGAGAGAAGGAATTCGAGTCCGTCCTGACCGCACAGCAGAAGCGCTTGCTGGCCGAGCAGGAGCAGCAGAAGAAGACGGCTTCCGAGGCCCGGAAAGCGGCCGCGGTCAAGGCCGCCGCGAAGGAAAAGGCTGGCAACTGAACGAAAGCTCTCCAGCTTGCGGGAGCGGGCCGCCAGATCGACCGTGAGGGCCGATCCGCCCGCTCCCTTTTTTTAATCCGCGCCGTTGCTTCTCATGCCGGGGCATCAGGGCCCTTTCGTCCCGCTTCCGCAGGCCTCGAAGAACGACCGGAGCATCTCGGTGACTCGCCGGGGGCGGAGCGTCTTTGCATCAAGGGCCACCCAGACGCTACGGACGCTGGCCAGTACCTCGCCGTCGCGGGACCTGCGGATCTCGATGAATCGCTCCAGAGTTGCCCCGCTGGGGGCGCCGACCCAGGTACGTGCCACCAGTTCATCGTTTTCCAGGGCTGGTTTCAGGTAATCGATCTCATGCCGGCGGACCACCCAGACCATGCTGTCGCGAGGAGGCCGCTCATGGCTTCTCCTCTCTGTTCGATCCTCGTTCCACGTTGTTCACGACCCGCACCATCGCAGCCGCCGATTCCTTCCCAAACCGCTTCTGGAGCCATCGCATGTACGGATACCCCAAACGGGTCAGGATCCAGCGCGGCCGGGAGAACGCCAGGATGTCGTACCAGACCTCTCCGCTCGCACGATCCCATTCGACAAGAAAACGCTCCTCACCCGTTCCAGCGTGATCCGGCAGCGTACCGTAGGCGAAGCCGAAGCGCCCGATTGGTCCGGGATCATCCACGACGTAGACGATCCGGCAGGCGTTCAGCCACCAGAGTCCGAGCTTCCGGGCTACAACCGCCACGACCTCACCGGTCTCGATCGGCGTCTCGGGTGACCACACTTCCACCCAGCCCAGGCGGAACTGCTCCCAGCGCCCGAGACCAGCCTTGGCCTTCATGAAGACCTCCTCACCCTGTCCCAGCTTGATCCGGGTGTGATCCACCACATAACCAGCAGGAGGCAGGCTCGCTGTCGCCCCGACCGCCGTGTAGGTGAAGCCGAGCTTCGCTTGCGATGTCAGGAACTCACGGATCGTCTCGGTCGAAGGTCGTCGTAGCGACACCATCATTCGCCCCCGGTCGGTCATCGTCTGTTCTCCGCTCGATCCACCGAGACATAATACGAAATTGCCAGTCTCCTTCCGAACCGTGGCAGTAAGGGGTCAGAAACGATGCCAACCTCTGAAAGCGTTGACCAACCGACCATCCTGGTCCTGGTCACCGGTGGCACAGGTTACATCGGAGGTCTCCTGATCCCCCGGCTCGAAAAACAGGGAGTGAAGCTCAGGTGTCTGGCCCGAAATCCCGACAAACTACGATCCTATGTGCAGGCGGCTTCCGAGGTCGTGCAGGGGGACGTTCTTGATCAGCCTGCGCTGGACCGGGCGTTGCAGGGCGTTCACACCGCCTACTACCTCGTGCACCTGATGTCCGGGGCGAAGGACTTCGAGCGGCAAGACCGGCGGGCGGCGTTGAACTTCGCCGGGGCGGCAAGACAAGCCGGGGTACGACGCATCATCTACCTCGGCGGGCTGGGCGACGATGCCGACCCGGAACTCTCCCCGCACCTCCGCAGCCGTCACGAGGTCGGCAAGATCCTGAGGGATTCCGGCGTGGAAACCATCGAATTCCGGGCATCGATGGTGGTCGGGGCGGGCAGCCTGTCTTTCGATCTGATGAAGTCGCTAACCGACCGGCTGCCGGTGATGCTCTGCCCTCGCTGGCTCTCGACGCCCACCCAGCCCATCGCCGTGGACGACGTGCTGGCGTACCTCTTGGCGGCGAAGGACTTGCCTCCCGGCGAGAGCCGCATCTTCGAGATCGGTGGCACGGATGTCTCGACCTATGGCGACCTGATCCGAGAGTACGCCCGGCAACGACGGTTGCGGCGGTGGCTGATCTCGGTGCCGGTGCTGACGCCGTATCTGTCGGGACTTTGGCTGGCCTTCGTGACGCCCACCAGTTTCGAGGTCGGAAGGCACTTGATCGAAGGGCTGAAGAATCCCATGGTGGTTCGGGATCAGACGGCGCTGGACGTGTTCCCGATCCGCCCAATGGGAGTCCGGGAGGCCATCCAGAAGGCGCTCGCCGAGGCCGGAGAATCTAACCCTCGATAGTGTTCTCGGGCACCACCAGGAGATCCACTCGAAGGAACGTCCGTGCCCACCGATCCACGAACGGGTTGTCATCATGGCACTGAGCATCCCCCTGATCCTCCAGGCCGTCCTCGAAGAGTACGTTCTGTGCTGGGGGTGCTCACGGTGTCGCCCACTGGGCCAGGGTGCTGGAGAACCGGCTTCGTTTGGCCGGGGAGACGGGACGGTGATGACATGCCCCCGGTTGAAGTCAACGGCACCCGGTTGTCTTACGCCGACGATGGCCATGGCCGTCCGCTCGTCTTCATCCCCGGCCTGGGAGCCTCCCACGGGATGTTCGATCCGCAGTTGGAACCGTTCCGGGCGACACACCGCCTCATCCGCCCCGACCCGCGGGACAACGGGGATTCCGGTCGGCTTACCCGCCCCGTCGAGACGATCCTCGATCGCCAGTGTGACGACGTCGCCGACCTCCTGGATCATCCGGGGATCGAGGAGGTCATGATGATCGGCGTCTCTTATGCTTATGGCGGCGTGGTCGCCATGCACTTTGCTCTTCGGCACCCGACCCGGCTGGCGGGGTTGATGATCGTGGATACGTTTGCTGACATCGACAGGACACGGGTCATCGAGTTCTTGTTTCTCGTGGCCTCGTATCTCGGGCTGTGGGTGTGTTACCTCCCAAAACCCATCATGAAGGTCCTGGCCCGCCGGCTGTACCGCCGCTGGAGAAAGAAGTGGAAGCGGGTCTGGGATCAGGTGATGTATTGCAGCGATGCCTGCCGCAGCAGAGGCAGGAGGTCCAGCCCGGACGAAAGATCGTGAGCGAGGGATCCCTATCGTCCTCAATCCCTGCGGTTACTGCCCTGCTTTCCCGCCCAGAACGGGCAGAACGGGCAGTCCTCGCCCAGCGGGAAGTCCTCACCCTCCTCGTGCGGGCAGCCCATATTGCCCGAACTGGCGGCGACGGACTTGACCCCGTGCTTCTGGAAGAACTCGATCATCTCCCACTGGATCTTCGGGTTCGTCGTGACATCGGTCGCTACCCATCGCTGGATGATCGGCTCGGCGGTCGGCGACATGATCACCCCGGCGGCGATCTTGGTCGTGGTCTTGTCGTCAAGGCCGTAGAGAG
>Ga0209048_10002736_pt1 | contig 17350 bp, 15 predicted proteins | sample FrelakmetCRP12CR_FD_187146 | JGI IMG/M metagenome (GOLD analysis project Ga0209048, IMG submission 187146) | Freshwater lake sediment microbial communities from the University of Notre Dame, USA, for methane emissions studies - CRP12 CR (SPAdes)... | ecosystem: Environmental > Aquatic >... | reverse complement strand
GGCGGGACAGAGGATCACCCCGTCACCAAGCGGCAGGATTTTATTTTCAATGCTGTCATAGATTTTTTTTGCCATCTCCGCTTTTCGTTCCTGCCCGAAGAAGTCAGTCCGGGCAATATCACCGGCAAAGAGTGTATCGCCGGAAAATACCATATATGGCTGATCAGCAACCTCAGTGTCCCGCAGCACAAGGGAGATACTCTCTTCGGTATGGCCCGGGGTCTCCAGAACCGACAACACCAGCGACCCCAGAGTGAAACTGTCGCCCTCCTTTACCGGTTTTCCATAGGCAAACGCCATCTGTGCGCCATGAAAAATCTCCGCTCCGCACCGTCCTTTGAGTTCCAGCGACCCGATAGTGTAGTCCTCATTCCGGTGCGTCTCGAAGATATGGGTAATAACCAGTTCATTCCGGCTGGCAATCTCAAGATAGATATCGCAGTCCCGGCGCGGATCTATCACCGCTGCCCTGCCCCCTGATCCGATAAGATAGGAATTATGAGCGATTCCCTCAGACACAATCCGTTCGAACAACATTTTGTCTTCCCCTCTACCGTGGAATTACACCCTCGGTCTGTATATAGGTTATGAACGGAAAAAATAGGGAGTGAAATGTCCCATCATTCCGAACGATAGGGATACTTCAGAAGGATCGGTGTCATGTCTCCACGGGATATATGATCGTGAATGAGCTCACAGATATCCTTCAGGTTTACCGGAATATATCCGATCACTTCAGCACTCACGTTAATCCGCCGATGCTCAAAATCGATGAACGGGTAGTGGCGGAGATCATTGTTGTGATGGTGACCGTGGATTATCCATCCATCAAATTTTTCCGGGGCAGAGGACGGGTCATGGACCAGCAGGAACCGGAAACCACCGTAATCAATCAGGGATGATGGAACTGCCGCCAGTTCCCAATCATCGTGATTCCCTGCAATAAAGGTAATGTGACCTTTGAGTTTTTGCCGGTACTGCAGCGCGGGCAACGCATCTTTTCCATAACGTAAATCTCCCAGATAATATACACGGTTTGCGGGAGAAATGGTATAGTTCCAGTTTTTTATCAGCACATGATCCATTTCCCGGACATCGGAAACTATGAACGGGCGTGAACAGTAGCGGATGATATTTGCATGACCGAGATGAAGATCAGCAATCAGATAAATATCATCAGGGTGTGCGGGGAGGGGATCCAATCGTTCAAATCCCGATTGCTGCCGGAAGAGCGCGAGTGTTTTTTGCCAGGATTTACTGGTATGACTGTGATCCCCCGTGATCCACCGTTTCTCCAGAAGATCATATTCAGTGAGGATTTCTTCCCCCTGCATTACCGTAATCCTGAGTCCTGCATCATCAAGGGTGACTGGCCGGACTGCCTGCCCTTTTCTGTTGCTGATCACACACTGCAGCAGGTGTTTCAGCCTGCCAAGAATTCCCGGCGGAGATTCCTCCTGCGGCCGGCCGGTGAGTATAGAAAAAACAGTCGATGCCTGCCGTTGATCCATCCGGTTTGCTACGGTAACATGAAACCATTTGTTTTCAGGATTGGTGTCCCATATATTGTGGCTGTACGCGATGGGGGACAGCATATCTGCTATTGAAGATGTGAGTTTTTTTAAGGAATCTGAGGGTCTGACCGGGAATGCAATCACACTACCGTGAATTCCCTGACGCATCTCCCATCCTTCAATGGTAAACGGGATGGGATCATACCCGGTAGCCACCTGACCGATGGTGTCAATGATCTGACGGGGGGTGACACCTTCATTCAGGATAAAAGGCCCAAACAGTGTGACATGCGGATGATATTCAAGGAAACCTTCTAAAGCGAATAACCGGCCGACATAAGAAATTGTTTCCCTGATCCGCCATTTTGTCATTGCGAGGCGGATCTCAATGAGATAGATATCGTCCATAAAGTGCAGCCTGTAATTAATTTCTCTATTGGGTCTCTGTGGTTAAATCTTTGATTTATATTTTTTTTAAAAAAATCCCCGGATCCCCAATGAGCGATCAAATGCTTTTCAAGGGAGGAGTAAAAGGCGGAATATGCAGACCATAGATTATTTGCAGGTTTCTCTTTTTCCCAAACCTTGGGTCTTTTATACTCCTACACGCGTATAGAACGACCATGAAACATGCTGCATATGTGCGGTATCAACAGCAGCACCTGCGGCGAAAATTATCAATCCTGTTTCGGTTCTGCAGACATGAAGGAATTGATGTGTCAGTAGTGCCCGATCCCCACAAATGGATACTAAAAAGTGAAATTAAGAAAAAGAATGATAAAATTAAACGGAAAAAAATGATACTGGGACTTATTCCGCAATTTGAAACGCACGAATGTAAAAAAAATACTCCTGAAAATGCAGGTGACAAAAAAGGATCCGGAAAAAAGGTTACTATACTTCCTGAAATAAGCCATCAGATCATTGTAACCAGTAAAAGAAAAAATATAGAATTTGTCCTCTCCCATGAAATCGGGCATTACCTGGCAAAAAAATTTTTTAGCGATGAACGCCTCCAACAGAATGAAGATTTTGCAAATGGAATTGCGTGGTGTATCATGAACCAGTGTCTGTACCGGTTCGATATCAATGAAGATTGCGAGGAATACACAAAAAAAGCACAAACCTGTTATGAATATTTTTTTGATACCACACGTGCCGGTACATCACATTGAATTGTAGTACACTCTTTTTTAACGCATTTCAGTAATGCTGCTGCAGGAATCTGCCCTCACCATTACACTCTTGTTGATGGGGAGAGTATAGGATAATGTGAATCAACATAGTAATCCTGTAAAAAATCACAAGACTCCGGTAACTACTCTTCTCTTTGATATGGACAACACCCTCTTTGACCTTGTCGGTGCCCAGATTACCGCATGCCAGGCTGTGGTACAGCAGCTTGGTCATTGTGACGGGGAGGAATTATTCTCCTATTTTTTAACCACCACCCACGGATTTGAATCCCATGAAAATATCCGCCAGTACATGAACGAAAGGAGCATTCCTGTTGAGGGTTTGTTTCGAAAAGCCTGTCAGGAATATGAGACCGTAAAACTCCAGCACATTTTTCCCTATGAGGGTGTTACCGAAACACTGCAATCGCTTCAAAAACATGGATATGGTATGGGAATTGTGACTGACGCTCATTCCCGGGATGCGACGCTTCGTCTTGAAAAAACCGGGTTGCTACCATTTTTCTGCTGTATGGTTACCTACGACATGGTAAAAGTGAAAAAACCGGCACCAGAGCCATTCCTGTTCGCACTTGAGATGATGAAAGCAGGTAAAGACGAAGCAATTTTGATCGGTGACAGTCCACGGAGGGATATTGAGCCCGGCCACTATCTCGGCATCCGGACGGTGTATGCGAGGTATGGGGACCGATTCTCTGATGACCGGTCACACATTCCGGCAGATTTTGTCATTGATGCGATTGCTGATCTACCTGAAATTCTTTATGGCCTTTAAAAAAAATACAGAATAATTCTTTTTTTGGCTCTGTCAAATTTTGTTTTGGCGAAGATAAAAAATTACAAGAATAAGAATGGAAAGGACAGTGCCTGTCCTATTTTATCACTGCCGCACTTATAGATACGATGACGTTGTACCTCTTTGGGAATTATCATATTTTAACGGGAGCCAGAGAAGTGCGGTGAAATTGGATGAATGTTCGGTTTTATTGAGTAATTCTTCAGATCCCTTTTATATATCATGGAAATCTCGGGGGGAGTAAAAAACTGGCACAATTGGATATATCCCGTATTTACCGTGTGTATTTTGTTTTTATATCGTTATTGACCAAACCTTAAAGAAATAAAAAGATACAATAAAAAATTATGTATGTTCCGACCAGGATCTTTTTCACCAAGGGGGTTGGTGTGCATAAAGACCGTCTTGCATCCTTTGAACTTGCGTTGAGAAAGGCCGGTATTGAAAAATGTAATCTTGTCTACGTTTCGAGCATTTTCCCACCGAAATGTAAACAGACATCAAAGCCAGAAGGATTGAAATGCCTCCAACCTGGCGGCATTACGTTCTGTGTTATGGCAAGGAACGAGACCAACGAGCCCAATCGACTGGTCTCCTCCGCAATTGGCCTTGCCCTCCCCAGTGATTCCGATGAATACGGGTACCTGTCCGAACATCACGCCTTTGGTGAAACGCAGGAAAAGACCGGAGAATATGCCGAAGACCTTGCGGCAACCATGCTTGCAACAACACTAGGTATCGAATTTGATGTAAATGCCGCGTGGTCAGAGCGCGAGCAGACTTATAAAGCGAGCGGTAAAATCATTAAAACCCAGAATGTCTGTCAGTCTGCTGAGGGAGATAAAAATGGTCTCTGGACAACAACGATTGCTGTGGCAGTATTTTTATAACTGACTATTTATCGAGGAAATTGTTATCATACCTTTCTCCAATTTTTTTATTAGACAATTTTTTTAAAAATTACAAAAAAGTGGGGGGATTACGAAAAACAAGTATTCTGGTTTTTCCTCATTTTCGTGCGCACATTTTTGGATTTTCTTTTCGAGATTCAGCACAGCAATCCGGGCCGGACTGTCAAACGGAATCTCTGAAACCGGTGTGGCAGCAAGATCCGTTGCTTCGACCTGGTTGTCATCAGGGATTATGGCTGGGGGTATATCCTTGCCAATGTCAACCGGTGCAGTACCTGATTTGATACGGTTGAAAACAATCTGAATTCGTCCCGGTTCGAAAACCAAGCTGCGTTGCGATCTCCTTAATACGGGCTGGTGTACGCAGTCCCCGTGCACCAGGATCACTCACGATAAGCAGCATGTCAGGTTTCCCCATCGTTCCCCTGCTAATATGCTCCATGCCAGCCTTTATATCGATGACAAAAAAACGGTAGTCCTGCTCAAGCTGAATCATACATTCTGATAACAGGTCATTGGCAAAACAATAACACCCGCCTCTCTCCAAGCGGCCCATTGCTATAAGATCTACCTCTTTCCTTCGACAAGAGCCACGAAACCGGAACCTGACATGGTTATGGCGATTCATACCCGGGGGGATTATGACGGGTGAATGCCTCCTCCCGCATGTTTCCCAGTGTTTCATGAACAGGTACATCAAGCGCTTCATGAGGGGTGGCATTCGGGTTTGCATACACCGCGAGAACGGGGGTTTGCCCCAGATCAATAAACGAACGGATCATCAGGGAACTAACCGTTGTCTTGCCGGTCCCTCTTTTTCCTGATAGATAGTAAAGGGATGTTTTTGCATGATATGTCCCTTTTAGTCCTGACGTAGGGTCATGCTCCGATTCCTTTATCTCTGATGAGTCTGGAGATCTCCGCTGCGGTTTTCATGATGGCAAGGGCACCATTCCGGTTAGCAAAACGTATCCCGCAGCTGGGCGTAATAAGGGACTGTGCATCAAAAAGGTGTTCCGGCATGCGTGTGCAGAGCTGGGTCCTGATAGCAAGATACCGTTGATAGAGGGAGTCGTTGTTCTCTGTGGCAAAGATTTTGTATTCTGCCGGGACAATGCCCCATGCCACAACCCCTCCCTGCTCCATATAGGCAACGATGGAATCAGCATACAGCAAAAATTCCTTTGCTGTTGTGTAAGCATCGATGGAGACAACTGAAGGATTGAGCCCCAGTACGAATTCCCAATCCGTATTCGAGCAGCAGTGAATGCCAAGCCCTCCTTCAACCAATGCAGCAATGTCCTCCCAGCCCGCTCTTACCGTTTCTTTATCAACCGGCACCACTGATGATCCCAGTGATGCAAGGTATGGCTCGTTCAAAACAACGAGTGTTTCTGTAACGCCGGTTCTTTTTTTCATCTCCCTCTCACACCACCGTGCCTTGAGTGCAATCATTTTCGAAAGCACATCTGTAAGCTGTTCATCATAATAAATCGGGCGTTTGTTTGCATCGACCACCTGCATGCCAAATGTGACCGGTCCGGTCACCTGGCATTTCAGTACCTTCGCACGAGAAAACGTATGGGTCATCATTTCGATGAAACCGGATGCATATTCCTTCTGGAGTCCATAGGAGGAATAATTGCCCTCAACATAATCCATGTATACCTTTTCCAATGATTCAGTCTGGTCAGTTGTACTGTCAAAAAGAAGCCGGTCATCCTTTATGATCCTTCCTGGCAACTGCTCGGAATCGTTGAAGACAATACTTTCCAGTTGCCCCCGGTCCGGGAGCGTGGGTACATATGGGAATTGGGGGAATATTTCCAGAACATCATTACATGCTAACACAGGATCCGTATGAGGAAGTGCGCCAATACCCGTTGCCAGAGAGTGGGGTGAAGGGATCATCTTTGCCATGTATTTACCCCTTCCTGAGCCGACAGGTTTCTAATAGTTCCTGGACCCTGGGGAACAATGTGAGATCCGTGTGAGGTAAAAATGTACTTGAAGTATACTCATCCATAAATGAGGCTTCCGCGTTTAATTCGATGTATGCGATTTTACGGGCAATCTCATCGAGTGTTTTTCTCTCTCTCCGGTTAATAAGCGCAAGATTTGCACCCGTCACTGCCCCGTTCCCGATATTTTTTATCCGGTCTAATTTGATCTCCGGGATAAGGCCGATAATCGTTGCGTTTTTCTTGTCCAGATAATTCCCAAATGCGCCGGCAAAATATATGGTAAAGATGTCATGCCGGGTTACACCAGCTTCCTTCATAAGCGTTACACAGGCGGCATGAATCGAGGCCTTGCTCATAATCAGATTTTTAATATCATTTTCCGTGATCACGATATCCTTCCCTATATCAGTCTCATCGGCCAAGGCCACAACAAACTCCGGGAAGTGAGAACCTGTTCGGACTCTTTTATTTTCTATACTGGTATTTATCCGGCCGGTTCTGTCAATAACACATGCGGAGATGAGTTCTGCAAGCAGATCAATTAATCCGGATCCGGTAATGCCCCGTGGTTTGATATTGTTGATTGTACTGTAAGTGGGATTGAGGGTCATCGGATCAACCGTAATCTTTTCTATGGCACCGGGATTTGCCCTCATCCCAAAGAGCACTTCTCCACCTTCAAGTGCCGGTCCGGCAGCACCGGCACAGGAAAACATCCATTCTTTGTTTCCGAGCACGATTTCAAAGTTGGTGCCGATATCAATCAAAAGCGAAATCTCTTCACGTTCACTCATGCCGCAGGAAAGGATATCAGCAATTATATCACCACCGATGAAATCGCTGACAGCCGGGAAGACAAAGAGTCCACAATTCTGATTACCGGCAATTCCAATCCTGTTTGCCGCGACGGACAGTGCCCGCTGGACCACCGGCACATACGGTTCTGCGATGATATACGCAGGGTCAATTCCGAGAAGCATATGCGTCATCACCGTATTACCCGCGACCACTACTTCGTAAATATCTTCGCGGTCGATTCCAGCAGAATTTGAAGCAGATGTCAGTGCTGCATTGATGCTCTCTGCAGCGAGTGCCTGGAGTTTTGTAAGCCCGTTTTTCCGGGCAAAATTCACACGGGCGAGAATGTCTTCACCACAGCTAATCTGTTTGTTGTAATTCGAGGCAACTGCGACAACCCTGCCGCTGACCAGATTCCAGAGATAGGCAACTACCGTAGTAGAACCGAGATCTACTGCAGCACCAAAAATACGTTCTGATGTGTCATTCTCCTGGAGATCGATAAGACGGTAACCCCCCGGAACAAGGGCAATGGTGGCGGTTACTTTCCAGTCACTATGACGAAGAAGCGTGGGAATTTCACGCATTACTTCCAGCGGAACGTAAATCTTTTCCGCAACAGGTCCACCTCTTTTCTGGATACCCCATAACAACCGGGTTAGATCCGGCGATGGATCGGTGAGTGTGGGGTGCAGGAGTTCAACGTAATATTTCCTGACAGAAGGATGGAGTTCAATTTCATCATCTCTGCCTTCGACAAGGATTTTTTGTTCCTGGATAAGGGTGCTTTCAGGAATAAACACCAGTAAATCACCCTGAACCGTTGTCTCACAGGCCAGGCAAGCACCTTTTTTTAGTTCATCCTCATTAAAAAACTGCGAATATTTCTGCCGGTCAAATTCCGTTTTTCCTGATTGTATATAGACAACACACTTTCCACATTTGCCCTGCCCGCCGCAGACAACGTTGATATTCAGTCCTGCTCTCTGTGCAGCTTCAAGAATGGTACTACCACGTGCTACTTCAATTTTGCGATAACTCGGAAGAAATGTTACCGTGCGCATGATGATCTGTCCTTAACACTACCATTGGTAAGAGAGATAAGAAATATGCTATGGTGATTATCCCTACCAGATTTTCGGAATATGACGTTAATGAACTACTGAAAAATTTTTTTACTGGATTTCAGGATTCGTGCTTCTTCCACTCCTCATGCAGGTATTCTCCTATCTCTGCTGCATCGCGGGGTCCGACCATCACCCTCCAGCCGGTTGCTTCTTCAATCCTGCCTGACAACGGTGCGGAATAACCCGGGATAATCAGCGTTTTGTGAGATACTTCATGTTCTACTTCAAATTTCCTGATCGAATCACGTACCAGTGTTTCATTCAGTTTTCCCGCAGCAACAGCAGTCAGGACTGAGAGCCCTTCCGTGTCGACAATCAACATGAAACAGGGAATGCGGGTTGATTCTAAATATCCCTGAAGTGTAAAGAATGTCAGAGAGAAGTTCACCGTGAGGAGTACCGGGGCATCTTTTCCCGGGGTTCCAACACGGTACAGGCCAGGGTTCATCTGGATCGGTTTCTGGGGATCCGTGTAAATATTCTGGCGGAGCGTGAGTGCGGCTTTTGCAGATGCAGGGGAAAGCGGCGGTGTAATAATTACCGATGCATATTTAACAATGCCCAGTGCGATTTCAGCATCCTGCAGAGGAGGATGCGTTGCATCAATAAATACCGGATAACCCAGATCCGGAACTGCACGCGTAATTGCAAGCTGCCGAACAGCGGTTGATGTAATAATAAAATCACCAAGGGATTGCGGGCAAAGATCCATGACCAGTTTCTTTGCGCCTTCAGCCACACAGTTTTTTACAAGACCGGTGAGGTCATTCAGCCCATGAGCCTTAATGACAAGGGGACAACTATGTTTTTTGGCGAGTGCAGACATTTCCCTGAAATTTTCATTCGTCGCTGCGTGGATCAGGGGCTGATAGCTACCGATCTGAATAAGTGCCGCATTAAACGCTTCGATGTTCTTAGCTATCAGGACGAGGGGGAGATCTGCAGATTCCTCGACTGTCGCAACAGCTTGTGCAAATGTATCCGGCGAATCGCTTGTATTTTCAATCGCAATACCGTTAAACCGCAGATCGGTACCGATACGGGTGAATGATTCGTCCCTGACCCTGAGAGTTACAGCAGTGATCTCTTCAGGTGTCCATAAATCTGACACTTTGAAGAGAATACCCGGGGGATGATTGAAGGTCTTGTCATGGCGGTAAAGAACAAATTCCTCTCCAACGGCAAATGACCGTTCTCCCACACCAACTTTTACCAGCCGTATGGGGGGTCGCGTTGTTGCACCCAGCACTGACTTTGCGTGTTCGTCAAGATACGGGCAGAGATCCACATCCGCTTTTCCACTGGCGAGTTTCATGGCAAATGTGAGGCAGGTGGGATCACCGCATTCCTTGCAGTTCTTTTTAGGCAGAAGTTTGTAGACATCAAGCGCCTTGAGTGCCATCGTTATTTCACCTCTGAAAAAACCGCACCGCTTCTCATGCCGGTAAACGCATTTTTAAGCATACTGATCGTCTTTGGATGGCGGACACAGATAATCTCAGCACCGGCAACGGCAGCGGCAATCCCTGTATAAAATTCCCATTGTAGTGCAATCTCATCCTGCAGGGCAGGCTCAGCTTCCCTGACTTCTTTTATGGTCAGCGAATCGATAGCAGAACAGATTACCGGCATGGCAAGATCGGTATCCCCTTTCAGCGCAGAAAACCGGATCCGTTCCATGGCTGAATAGGAATATTCAAACCCATAGCCAAGTGCACCAGTGTAGGGATCGATCATGATATGATCGTGTTGCACACCGATCTCCCGTAAAAGGATATTAAGTTGTTTTGCAAGGTTGACATCAATAGGAGACTGGGCGATAAGTGAATGGTTATAGGCAAGAGCTGCAGCAGCAATGCTCCGGTACCTTCCTGCCTCTGCGGTTCCAAGGAGAAGTCTTTCTCCTTTTGCAGTCTCACCACACTTCAAAAAAACATCGCTGTCAATTTTAGGCTCATTGCTGCCCTCAATGATCAAAGGGAGACCGGTCGCTGAAAGAACGGATTCCACGGTTTTTCCGACTGCGGAAATATCAGAAAAATTCCTTTGCCGTGTGCTGGTCAGGTACAAGCGAACCAGATCAGCTTTGTAAACCTTTTCAGCCGCCTTTGCCCATTCATGCACATTATGTACCAGATCGCCACAGTAATTTTTGATGATCGGCGACCAGTATTCCGGGTTATCGCAGATTTCTAATGCAACAAGCGGTGAAGGGGACGCCGGATTTCCGTCAAGGAATTGGAGGGTAGTTCCACCACCTATGCGGTAGGATATGTTTCTTGTCCCCCCTTCTGCTTTGGTTGCTCCAAGAATTACCTGACCGATAGCACCATTCCAGCCGAAATTAAGGTCATATCCCATACAATCTCCTCACACGAGCGGTTTCATATGTAGTGCTGGATGTTTTACTCGTTCAAGGCAGGAGATCAGGTCTTCAATCGATGTTGCAGCAATCTCATCCGCGATCTTTTCAAAGAGATCCGATTTGTTCTGGTCAACAAGTTTTTTTATCAGCTGGGTTTTCAGCTCCTCTTTGAGCTGTGAAGGCATCCAGACAAGGCGCTCGATACCTCCGTCGCCCTGCAAAAACCGGTCAGAGAGAATATAGTTTTTTGAGATGCCGGCAAATCCCGGTGTCTGTGCCCCTCCACCGATAGTTCCGGCAAGCGTGGAGAACGTCATACCAGATGGTGTGATACCTTTAAATTCCCGGTTGACAATCATAATGCCGTTCACTTCGGGAAGCATAAGGGCGATACACTCAAAACACCCACAGCACGTCATTGGATATTCCATCACGCTGTAGAGCGAGCACCGGTCAATCTCACCATGACTTGCCTTTTTAACAAATTTGTTGATACCTTCAAATTCCCCGTTCTGGGTGTTTATGACAGCTCCCTTGTCAATCGGCTGATTGGCACCGGAGGGCGCTATCTCAAATGCAATTTTTCCATCGAGCCAGCTGATCGCTCCGCAGAGCGCGGGGTGTTCAGGAGTTATGACACAGACATGGTTTGGGGCAAAGGTCTGACATAGCGTGCAGGAATAATAGATGTTTACATCTGAATCGCGCATTCCTTTGATACGTGCATCCCGTTCGGCATATACCATCTCTGCATCTTTTTTTGCTGTTAGCACCTTTGCTTCATCGGTGATAAGCGTAACAGAAACTGCATCGAGCAGCTGGGGGAAATCCATGCGGAACTTGCTTGCCAGTAGCTTACCGATATGCTCAATTTTTACCCCTTTTGCGACAACCTCTTTGGAGATTCTCACCCAGATGATATCCCGCTGGGCAACATGCCAGGATCCTTCCCCATAATTGACGAAGTTATGGATCCGCCGCTCGAGAACCGGCTCGTAATCTTTTTTCATCGTCTTTCCGGCTACGTCAATGATGATTGCAAGCGGGTAGGCACCACCCTCCTTCATCGTACCGATCTCAGGACCGATAACGGTCACCTGACCATCTGTTATCTCATCCGCGGAACGCATGCGTAAAAGTTCAAAAGCAGGGGATCTTCCCCCACCAAATTCAACATACATCTCTTCTTTCCGGATGCTCTTTCCTTCAAATGCAGGTGAGCACCCCATGGGGATCGGGATGGCAGTTACATTAACCTTTATTCCTTTTTGTTCCATCCCCAGACGGACAACCACTTCTGGAGTTGCGGGTATCCAGTCCCCTCCCTGATAATCCCCGAGTGAAAGGATGGGAAAACCAAGGACTCTCATCCCATCAATAAATGCAATTTCCTGGTCAGAAAGCCCGGGAAATACAATCACGATCGCTTTTGCCCGTTCTTTGGCGTACGCGAGGAGACGGGATATATCGCCGGGAGTAACACCCCCAAACATCATTGCAACCCTTGCAATGATATCGACAAAATGAATCCCATATGTTGGTGTCGAACCAAGAGGGATAAGACGGTATTCGAGTCCGAGCTTCACTCCTGCGTGGGAAAGTGATGCGACAACATCACCGGCAAGGAATGTAAGCATGTACTTTTCCTGCAATTCACGGCAGATAGCAGCAGCACTATCTGCACTTGGAGGGGTGCCGACAACCAGTGCAAGCCCAAGAATACTGCCATCAACAAGGGAGTACCCAAGTTTCCGGATTATGGTATCATCGATAAAACCGGTATAGGGTGCAGGTTCCCTGCCTTCAGCTGCTGTTTTCTCCGCAAGAATGCATTCCGAAGCAATGAGGGGGTTACTGTCAGTCTTTCCAAACACGTCAAGTGCTGCCTTCTGGTCATGAACCGCTATTCCGGTAAGTGCAAACGAGATAGGCAGGTGATATGCGGTTTCATCATAAGAAAATGAGTGTTTTATTGTTGTGATCATCGTTTTCAGATGAATTTCACCTTTTTTTTTCGCTATTTCGATGTCAATCATCAGGTTATTCCCTCTTATGATGGGTTGCTTGGTAGAATAGATATAGTTTCGTCAAAAGGTAAGACAGTACAAATTTCCCTTTAAATGGTAATTCATCAGCAATAAGGGAACAAAAATATTTATCCTCAATAATGATATCTGTTTAACAAGAGGCACGAAATGGATATTTTGCGGTTAAATAATTATTTCTACTCCTTTATCATGGTCATTGCTGTCATAGGTATCATTCAACCAGTGCTTGCACAAGGAGGAAGTATGACAATCTCGTATCGTGGGGCTGGGGGATATTACATTGGAGATACGATCATATTTGATGGAGAAAATACTGTCGGAAATACTACATTATTAAAAATTTCAGGTTCTGGTCTTCCTTCTCAGGGTGTTCCTGCCTATGACCTGAATGGTATCCCCGGTTCTGGGAATACTGCCCCGGTAAGCCAGGACGGCTCGTGGAAATTTATATGGTCCAGTTCAAACATTCTTGGAGTGGAAAAATTAGTAACTGCCCGCTACACAATCACTGCTTGTGATCTCACAAACCCGGAAAAAACGGCATCAGTTTCAATTCTCATGAAAAAACCCGAATTTTATATCAATCCACAACAAAGTCAGGTAAATCCGGGAGATTATGTACAGCTGAACGGGAATGCAGAAAGAGGTGTTACAGAAGTGAAGATTACTATTGCCGATTCCAATGGAACAATTCTGCGTTCATACACTTCTTCCGTCAGCGGTTCCGGTTACTTTAATTATGGATTCCGTGCGGACATGCAACCGGGACAATATATTGTGAGTATCACCAACCCCTCTACGAAGATTGTTCTCAGGACGAGTATCACGGTTGTGCCGCCCAAGGAGTCCGCTCCGACTACAACTATACCCTCCCAGATTTCAACCCCATCAGAAAGTATATCGGTACCCCCTGTACCTTCATATACTCTTACACAAACGGTCTCTTCCTCTCCTTCAGCGATCCTGTCCCCGCTCACTGCAATTGCAGGACTAATTATTTCCGTTTCCATTGTTCTCGTACGGTCAACTGGGCGCAGGGTATAATAACACCAAAAATATCTTTTTAGCTTTTTTTTGGTAATTTCTCTGTAAATGATTAAAGAGAGAGATTATGTATTTTTTTGATTTCTACCGTAATGTATATCGGAACTTACATCCAAGGATAAAAACACATTTGGTGGATATCTTTGAATAAATTCTCTTTTATCGCCCATATGCCAGATATTCCGGGATCACTTCACCGAGCTGCTGAGATCATCAAAAAATATGAAGGTAATATTAATCGCTTACAGTATGATCGGCGCATTGATCCCGCAACTGTGTTTTATGAAGTTACTGCTTCAAAAGAAGCGTCCGGGGAAATTGCCCGGGATCTTGCTCTGATAGGGTACCTTCAGACGTCAATAAAACCGCTGAACTTTTTAAAGTTATATGTTTATCTGCCGCACCAGCCCGGTGCACTCTATGAATTCCTGAACATTACAACATCGGGGGGAGCCAACATAGCGTTCATCGATTTTGATGACAAGGGAAGACATCCGGACCGTCTCACCGTCAGCCTGAACCTTGAACAGAGCTCAGTTGTTGACCAGCTTTTAAATCAGCTGAAGTCATGTTACCATCTCGAAATCCTTGAATATGACACTACCGGAAAACACTTGGATGATACGGTTTTTTATGTCAGATATGCTCAGGCAATACGTGAACTCATCGGGGAATCGGAGGAAAATTTTTTACTCGCATTCCTTGCTGATACAAATCACATCGTGCAGGAACTGATGGCACGGGGGAATGATCCACGGAAAGTCTTCGAGAGCGTTCTTGTAACCGGTCAGACGTTGTGGGCAACAACCCGGGACAGGTTCTATGCTGATGTCCAGAAATTTCAGATTACGGAACATTGCACCCTTTTTTGTTTTCAAGTGCCATGTGGCGGGAATATTTTTTTGATAGACACTACCACTGAGAAAGTCCTGATCGATACAGGTTACGGGATTTATCACCATGATGTTCTGTCAATGCTTTCGCGGTATGGTCTGGGAGATGAACGGCAGGTATCACGAATCATTGTTACCCATGCAGATGCTGATCACTGCGGAGCTGCAGGGTATTTCACAGCGCCGGTTTTCATGCATGAAGGTACTCTTGCAATCATAAAGAAGAACAATCGTGCATACGGCTCCCGAAGCGAACACTCTGTTCTTGAAGAGTTCTATACAAAGATGATCAACCTTTTCTCAAAGTTTAATTCCCCAGCCAAGATAGAATGCTTCTCTAAACACGCCGTCACGATGCGGGGGATTTTTCCGGTAATAGGTTTGGTCAATATTGGGGATCTTGAGCTGGAAGTCCTGGAGGGACTTGGTGGGCATACCTATGGACAGATCTATCTGTATTCTCAAAATCGGGGGTTGATATTTGCAGCAGACAGTGTAATCAACTTTTCGAGTCTCACAAAAGAGCGTTCTGATTACAGCTCACTTGCTGCTTTTCTGGTAACCTCGGTTAATGTAGACAGCGATCTGGCAAAAAAAGAGCGAAAGGCACTGCTTGAAATCGCTTTTGAAACTGATAAGGCACTTTTGACAAAAGGTAAGCGATGCCTTATTTGTGGGGGTCATGGTGCAGTATCAGTTCTTGAAGATAACACTCTTATTACGTATGGAGCCATTGAGCGGTATCAACCTTACAATTCATGAGATCCGGGGGCATGATAGGAGATATTCGGGAAATAGGTCTTTTTTTTGCATTTCCGAAAGGGTATCACCCCTCCTCATAGTTAACGTAGGAAATTATTGCATGGTTTTCCTCATGTATGAATGGTTAAAAAAAAGGGGCGGTGTAGCAGACCAGATACTACGAAATTCTCATCTACTATGTGATTACATCTTTTGTGAGAGAAGCATGGAAAGTCACAGAGTTCAGGATATGATGCGGCTGATGGCATCAAATATCCGGGCAATCGCCAATACCATTTCAGACAGAGATGTCGAAAAATTTATCACGGAACTGCTCAAAGCAAAGCGTGTCTACGTAATGGGGGCGGGACGGTCCGGACTCGTTGCAAAGGCATTTGCCATGCGTCTTATGCATCTTGGGTTACAGGCATTTGTTGTCGGAGAGACAATCACCCCGTCATTGAACAAAGGGGATATTATGGTCGTCTTCTCAGGTTCTGGCCGGACTAATACCGTCGCCGATATTGCGGAAACTGCAAAGGAGATTGGTGCGAAAATCTGCCTGATAACTTCAAACGCGGAATCGAGAATCGGAAAGATATCAGACTGCATCGTGATTATCAAACACCACCGGGACGAGGTGGGGGATGATGCCATTGAATTTGAAATCCGGCAGATGATGGGGGATCACAAGTCGTTCGCACCACTGGGAACTCTTTTTGAAACGACTTCCATGATCTTTGCCGATGCAGTTATTTCCCGTCTGATGGAGATCACCCAGACTGATGAGATTGCACTTAAGAACCGTCACACAAATATTGAATAAATAAGGAGTACGACAAAATGAAATTGAAATTTGCAGAGCGGGTACAAGGTATTGAAATATCCGGGATCAGGAAAATATTTGAAGCTGCGGGTCCTGATTCGATAAACCTGGGTCTTGGACAGCCGGATTTTGATACCCCGCAACATATAAAGGATGCAGCGATTGAAGCGATTTTAGAAGGAAAAACCGGCTATACAAATAATACAGGAATTCCTGAACTAAGGAGTGCAATCTGTAAAAAATTTAAAAAAGAGAACAGTATCTCCTATGATAAGGATCAACTGATTGTGACTGCCGGTGCAAGCGAAGCACTCCACATCGTAATGCAGGCGCTGGTTAGTGAAGGGGATCGTGTTCTCTGCCCGGATCCGGGATTTGTCTCTTATGCAGCTCTTGCAACCCTTGCGGGCGGGCGCCCGGTAAGTGTGCCACTCACCCAGAACCTTCAGGTAGATGTGGAGAGGGCAAAAGCGCTGATGGACGATGCACGGATCATGGTCCTGAATTCCCCGGCCAATCCAACAGGGGCTGTTGAGAATAAAGAATCTGTCCAGGCCCTTGTCGAATATGCAAATGATGCAGGTGTCACGGTAGTTTCCGATGAGGTATATGAACATTTCATCTACGGTAAACAGCATTGGAGTGCTGCCCGGTTTGGTGAAAATGTGATTACTATTAATGCAACAAGCAAGACCTATGCGATGACCGGCTGGCGATTAGGATACCTCGCTGCTTCTGCAGAGATTGTGGCACAATGCATGAAGGTACACCAGTATTGCCAGGCATGTGCTACCTCGATTTCCCAGTATGCTGCTCTCGCAGCCTACGAAGGGGATCAGAGCCCGGTAACAATGATGCGCGACGAATATAAGGTGCGACGGGATCTCTTCTGCAAAGGACTGGGAGCGTTGGGATTTTCATTCCCGGTTCCCGAAGGTGCATTCTATGCGTTTGTACCGATGAAGCCGGAGCTCTCCCAGAGAATTATCGAAAATGGCATTATTATTGTCCCGGGAACAGCATTTGGCGTGAATTCCCCGGAGTATGCCCGTTTCAGTTACGCAACCTCCCGGCAAAACCTGAACCGGGCTCTTGACAGGATACAAAAAGTAATGAGTGATTGATAT
>Ga0209048_10002735_pt1 | contig 17352 bp, 12 predicted proteins | sample FrelakmetCRP12CR_FD_187146 | JGI IMG/M metagenome (GOLD analysis project Ga0209048, IMG submission 187146) | Freshwater lake sediment microbial communities from the University of Notre Dame, USA, for methane emissions studies - CRP12 CR (SPAdes)... | ecosystem: Environmental > Aquatic >... | reverse complement strand
CGAGCACGATCTCGAGGTGCTCCTTGAGCCGGTTCTGGCCCACGAAGTCCGCCAGCGTGCGGGGTCGGAGGCTGGCCTCCTCGGCCACCTCGACCGGGTCGGCGACCGGGTCGAGGGGCGAGAGGAGGCCAGCCTCCGACCCCGCACGCTGGCGGACTTCGTGGGCCAGAACCGGCTCAAGGAGCACCTCGAGATCGTGCTCGAGGCAGCCCGGCGGCGCGGTCAGGCCGCCGACCACCTCCTGTTCTGCGGCCCACCCGGTCTGGGGAAGACGAGCCTCGCGGGGATCGTGGCCAACGAGATGGGGGTCGGGCTGCGGATCACGTCCGGGCCGGCGCTCGTCCGGGCCGGCGACCTGGCGTCGATCCTGACCGACCTCGCCGAGGGTGAGGTGCTGTTCATCGACGAGATCCACCGCCTCGGGCGGGCCGTCGAGGAGATCCTGTACCCCGCCATCGAGGACTTCCAGCTCGACGTCGTCCTCGGGAAGGGCCCGTCGGCCCGGTCCCTGCGCCTCGACCTGCCGCGGTTCACCCTGGTCGGTGCCACCACCCGGACGGGCCTGATCACCGGCCCGCTGCGTGACCGCTTCGGGATGGTGGAGCGGCTCGACTTCTACGAGCCGGGCGACCTCGAGGCGATCCTCGTCCGGGCCGCCCGGATCCTCGGGGCGACCCTCGACCGGGCCGGTGCCGTCGAGATCGCCGGGCGGTCCCGGGGCACGCCCCGCATCGCCAACCGGCTCCTCAAGCGGGTCCGGGACTTCGCCGAGGTGCGCGCCGACGGCAAGATCACCCTCGCGGTGGCCCGGGACGGGCTCCATCTGTTCGGCGTGGACGACCTGGGCCTCGACAAGACCGACCGGGCGATCCTGTCGATCGTCTGCGAGCGGTTCGGGGGCGGCCCGGTCGGGCTCTCCACGCTGGCGGTGAGCGTGGGCGAGGAGACCGAGACCGTCGAGGACGTCTACGAGCCGTTCCTCCTGCAACGCGGCCTGCTCAAGCGGACCCCACGTGGCCGGGTGGCCACCGCGTCGGCCTGGACCCACCTCGGCCTCGACCCACCCGAGCCGGGCTCCCCGGGCTCGTCGACCCTCTGGTAGGCGGGGCCCCGGTCCGGCAGGGTGCCGCCGGTCGGCGTCGCTCCGGCGTCGCTCCGTGGCGGAGCCGTGGGTCGGATCCGATCCGCTGGCCCTACGCTGCGGGTCCCGTGGTGGCCCCTCCGTTCGGATCCCGGTCGATGGCCGACTACGACTACGGGCTCAGCGAGGCGGCGATCGCCCAGGAGCCGGTGGAGCCTCGTGACGCCGCCCGCCTTCTGGTCGCCGTCGACCCCGGCGGCGCGCCCGGCCACGCCGCCGTCCGCGATCTTCCCGCCCTGCTCCGTCCGGGTGACCTGATGGTGGTGAACGACACCCGGGTGCTCCCGGCGCGCCTCGCCCTGCGCAAGGCCTCAGGCGCCAAGACCGAGGTCCTCCTCCTCGAGCCGGTGGGCCCGACCCCCGACCACTGGGAGGCGCTCGTGCGGCCGGGCCGGCGCCTGGCGCCGGGCACGATCCTGCGTGCGCCCTCGGGCGAGGCCGTGGTCGAGGTGGGCGACCGCCTCGGCGACGACGGCACCCGCCGGGTGCGGTTGCTGGTCGAACCGTGGTCGTTCGGCGAGGTGCCGCTTCCGCCCTACCTCCACCGGCCGCTCGAGGACCCCGAGCGCTACCAGACCGTCTTCGCGTCGAGGCCCGGGTCGGTGGCGGCGCCGACGGCCGGCCTGCACCTCACCCATGCCCTGCTCGAGGCCTGCCGGGACCGGGGAATCGGCCTGGCCACGGTGGAGCTGGTGGTCGGCCTCGACACCTTCCGCCCGGTCACCGTCGACGACCCCGCGGCGCACGTCATGCACACCGAGGCCTACCGCGTCCCGTCCTCGACCTGGGAGGCGTGCCGGTCGACGCGGGCCGCCGGTGGCCGGGTGGTGGCGGTGGGAACGACCACGGTGCGGTCGCTCGAATCGGCGGCGGCGAGCGGTCGCCTCGAGGGGCGCACGGACCTGTTCATCCGTGCCGGCTTCACGTTCGAGGTCGTCGACGTGCTGCTGACCAACTTCCACCTGCCCCGCTCCACCCTGCTGCTGCTCGTGGAGGCCTTCACCGGCGAGCGCTGGCGTGAGCTGTACCGGCTGGGGCTGGCGCAGGGCTACCGGTTCCTCAGCTTCGGGGACGCCATGCTGCTCGGTCGATCAGGAGGGGGACGGTGACGCTCCGGCTCGACATCACGGCGCGCGACGGCGCGGCGCGCACGGGGGTCGTCACCACCGCCAGGGGCACCTACCGCACACCGGTGTTCATGCCGGTGGGCACGCGCGGCTCGGTCCGCACCCTGTCGTCCGACGACCTCGAGGACCTCGGCGTCGAGATCATGCTCGGCAACACCTACCACCTGATGTTGCGGCCCGGCGCCGATCTGATCGAGCGCCTCGGGGGTATCCACGGGTTCGCGGCGTGGGACGGCCACGTCGTCACCGACTCGGGCGGGTTCCAGGTCTTCAGCCTGGAGCCGCGGGTCGACGACGAGGGGGTCACGTTCCGCTCCACCTACGACGGCTCCTCGCACCGCCTCACGCCCGAGTCCGCCGTGCGCATCCAGGAGCGGCTCGGCGCCGACATCCAGATGGTGCTCGACGTCTGCCCGCCGCTCCCGTCGGCACCCGAGGCGGTCCGGTTGGCGATGGAGCGGACGGCCGCGTGGGCGGCGAGGGCACGCGACGCCCACCGGTGGGCCGACCAGTCCATCTTCGGCATCGTCCAGGGTGGGACGGACCCCGATCTGCGGGCGGACAGCGCCCGGCGCACCGTCGCCCTGGGGTTCGACGGGTACGGGATCGGCGGCCTCTCGGTCGGGGAGCCGAGGGAGGCGATGCTCCCGGCCCTAGCCGCGGCGGTCGCGGAGCTTCCCGACGGCCGGCCGCGCTACCTGATGGGCGTCGGGGACCCGGTGGCCCTCGTGGAGGCGGTGGCCCTCGGCGTCGATCAGTTCGACTGCGTCCTGCCGACCCGCCTCGGACGTCACGGCACCGTCCTCACCTCGACGGGGCGGATGCAGCTGCGGAAGGCCTCCAACGCCGATGACGACGGGCCGCTCGACCCGCAGTGCGGGTGCCGGGTGTGCGCCCGGTGGTCGCGGGGCTACCTCCGCCACCTGCTGATGGTGGCCGAGCCCTCCGCGGCCCGGCTGGTGTCGGTCCACAACCTGGCATGGACGCTCGCCCTGATGGACCGGATCCGTGCGGCGGTGGCGACGGGGACCGTCGGCAGGCTGCGGGCGGAGGTGGCCGCGGTCTGGGACGCGCCGGCCGTCCGGCTGCGCTGAGGCGCAGCCGGACGGGACCGGTGGAGCGGCGCCGGGCAGGGACCTCGGGGCGGGCGTCCGAGCCGACGATCCCGGCTGTACCCGGTCCGCGCCCGGTGGTGCAGTACGCTTCGTCGCTGGCCCGTTGCGCTGTCGCGCCCGCCGCCGTTCGACCATGGCCTCCTTTCTTCCCATCCTGCTCATCTTCGTCGTGCTGTACCTGCTGCTCCTGCGGCCGCAGCGCCAGAAGGTCAACGCCCAGCGTGCGATGCTCGCGTCGCTGGCCCCCGGGGACCGCGTGGTCACGGCCGGGGGGCTCGTCGGCACCCTCGAGTCGGTCGGGCCCGAGCACTCGACCCTGGAGGTGGCGCCCGGCGTGGTGATCGAGGTGCTGACGCCCGCCATCGCCCGCCGCCTCGAGGCGGCCGAGCGGGCGGCAGGGGCCCAGGAAGGGTCCGAGGAAGGGGCGCGAGCGGAGCTCGAGGACGGCGGCGAGGGCCGCTTCGGGGACGCCGGGGAGCACCCGTCCCACGACGCGGGGGCCGGCGGCCACCCGTCGGGTGGCGAGGCCCGGGCCGGCCGTGAGGTGGGGGAGCGGCAGCCCGGCACGGAGGACCGCTCGGCCGGCACGGCCGAGCCTGAGGCGCCCCACGACGAGGAAGGCTGATGCGCCGTTCACTGATCGTGTCGCTCGTGGGCATCGTGACCGTCGCCGTGACCGCCCTCGCGGCCACGCTGCTGTCGGGCAACTCGCCCCGCCTCGGCCTGGACCTGCAGGGCGGCGCGTCGGTGGTGCTGACCCCGGTGAAGACCACGGCGAGCGGGACGCTCGACCAGGCGGTGAAGATCATCAGCCGTCGGGTGGACGCCCTCGGGGTGGCCGAGCCCCAGATCACCCGCCAGGGCAACAACATCGTCGTCGAGCTCCCCGGCGTGAAGGACGCCAGCACGGCCGTGCAGGTGGTGGGGCAGACGGCCGAGCTGCAGTTCCGACCGGTCCTCGCCACCTACGCCGGGCCCGGGCCGGCGCCGGCGGTCACCTCCGGTCCCACGTCCACGACCGCGCCCGGCACCTCGACCCCACCGGCCAGCAGCGTGCCGACCACGACCGCCCCCACCGGCGCGACCCCGACGACGCCGGCCCCCCCAGCGGGCACAACCCCCACGACGAAGGGCGCGCTGAGCGCCGGGTCCCGGGTGGCGGCGGCCGCGCTGGGCGCCGCCGTCCCCGTCGCGGCGCCGCCGCCGTCGGCGCCCACCGCCGCGAGTGCGGCGCCCACCGCGGCGTCCGCGGCGCCCACCGCGGCGTCCGCGGTACCCACCGCCGGCGCGACCGGAGCCAGCTCGCCTGCGCCCGGGGGGACGACGGCGGCCACCGTCGCACCGGGGACCACGGGGCAGCCGGCGGCCCCGACGGCGACGGACACGACCGGTCCCCCCCTCACCCCGACCAGCCAGATCACGGACACGGCGACGGTGGTCCTGCCGCACTACGCCAAGGACGGGACCATCGACTCGAGGTACGTGTGCGGCCCGGTGGTCCTCACGGGCAACATCGTGAGCGGGGCCAACACCCAGGTGGACAGCGCCGGGCAGTGGTCGGTGCTGGTCAACTTCACCGGCAAGGGCGGCAACGAGTTCGACAGCCAGATCGCCAAGCCCTACTACCAGAAGCAGGTCGCGATCGTCCTCGACAACAAGGTCGAGTCTGCCCCCACCATCAACGCCCAGCAGTTCAACGGTCAGGCGACCATCAGCGGCGGGGCGGCCGGCTTCAGCCACAAGGAGGCCAGCAACCTGGCCCTGGTCCTGCGGTACGGCGCCCTGCCGGTCCAGCTGACGCAGAGCGACGTCCAGACGGTGTCGCCGTCGCTCGGCCGGGACTCCCTCCGTGCCGGCCTCATCGCCGGGCTCATCGGCCTCGCCCTGGTCCTCGTCTACATGCTCTTCTACTACCGGGCCCTCGGGGTCGTGGTCATCCTGGGCCTCTCGGTGTCCGCCGCCCTGCTGTACTCGATCGTGACCTACCTCGGGCAGTCGAGCCTGCACCAGTCCCTCAGCCTCGCCGGGGTGGTGGGGATCATCGTGTCGGTCGGCGTGACGGTGGACTCCTACATCGTGTACTTCGAGCGGCTCAAGGACGACATCCGGGCGGGCAAGTCCGTCCGGGCGACCGTCGACCGGAGCTTCGGCCGGGCCTGGCGCACGATCTGGACCGCCGACCTGGTCTCGATGATCGCCGCCGCCCTGCTGTTCTGGCTCACGATCGGCGCCGTCCGGGGCTTCGCCTTCTTCCTCGGGCTGGCGACCCTGCTCGACCTCGCCGTCACCTACTTCTTCACCCGTCCCATGGTCGTCCTGCTGGGCCGCAACCGGACCTTCACCGAGGCCCGCTTCTTCGGCGTCGCCCGGGGGCTGGCTGCGACCCCGGCCGGCGGTGCCGGATGACCAGCGTCACCGAGCCGTCGCCGACGGCCGCGCACGGGCTGGGGTGGAAGCTCTACCACGGCGAGACGAACTTCGACTTCGTCGGGCGGCGCCGGCGCTGGTTCGCCTTCTCGGGCGTCGTCATCCTCATCGGCATCCTCGCCCTCGGCGTCCGGGGGCTGAACTTCGGCATCGAGTTCAAGGGCGGCACCAACTGGGAGGTGCCCGCCAACGGGACCAACCTCCCGAACGTCCGCGACGCGATCGGACGGGCCGGCGTGCCCAACGCCACGGTCCAGACCATCAAGAGCGGGTCGAAGACCCTCGTCCGGGTGCAGGCCGACGTGAAACCCGGCGACGTGACCAAGGTCACCCACACCCTCGCCGTGGTGACCAGGAACCCCGACAACACCGTGTCGGTGAACTCGGTCGGCCCCAGCTGGGGCCGGGACATCTCGCAGAAGGCCATCCGCGCCCTCGTGGCGTTCTTCGTCGCCGTGTTCATCTTCATCGCGCTGCGCTTCCAGTGGAAGATGGCGCTGGCGGCCATCCTGGCCGTGATCCACGACATCCTCGTGACGCTGGGCCTCTACGCGGTGTTCGGCTTCCCGGTCACCCCGGCGACGGTGATCGCCATCCTGACGATCCTGGGGTACTCGCTCTACGACACCGTCGTGGTGTTCGACAAGGTCGACGAGAACACCAAGGGCCTCGCCGCGTCCGGGCGCATGACCTACAGCAACATGGTCAACCTCAGCATGAACCAGGTGCTCATGCGCTCGATCAACACCTCGCTGGTGGCGGTCCTGCCGATCTTCTCGGTCCTCGTCATCGGCAACGTGTTCCTGGGGGCGACGACGTTGAAGGAGTTCGGCCTGGCCCTGTTCATCGGCCTGCTCACCGGCGCCTACTCGTCGATCTTCATCGCCGCGCCGATCCTCGCCGTTCTGAAGGAGCGGGAGCCCCGCTACACGACGATCCGCCAGCGGCTCGAGTCCCGCGGCCAGGCCGCCGCGGTGCTCACGCCCCGTGCGGCGGCGGAGGCGGCCGGCAACGTCAGCCGTCCCGGCGGGGCCCGTCCCGCCGCAGCGGCGCCGACCCAGGACGAGGTCGAGACGGAGGCGGAGCTGTCGGGCTCGGTGCCGATCCTGCTCCCGGGGGGCGGACGCGCGACCGGGCCGGCCGCGGCGGGCCGATCGACGCCCGTCGCCAACCGGCCCCGCCCGGGTGGCCCCCGCCCGGCCCCGCGGGGCCGCAAGAAGGGCGGGAAGCGCCGCTGACCACGGGTGCCGGTGTGCACCATGGAGGGGCGCGGCCGGTACCCTTGGCCCATGGGACCATCCGTCGCGCACCGTGGTGAGCACGGCGATCACGGCTGGCTCAAGGATCACATCCGGGACATCCCCGACTTCCCGCAGGCCGGGGTCGTGTTCAAGGACCTCACCCCGCTGCTGTCCCATCCCCAGGCCTTCTCATCGGCGGTGAAGGCGCTGGCCCTCCCGTTCGAGACCTCGGGCATCACCAAGGTGGTCGGGATCGAGGCCCGGGGCTTCATCGTGGCGGCACCCGTCGCCATCGCACTCGGCGCCGGCTTCATCCCGGTCCGCAAGAAGGGGAAGCTCCCCTGGCGGACGGAGGAGGCGAGCTACGAGCTGGAGTACGGGACCGACGCCCTCGAGATCCACGGCGACGCGGTCGACCGGGGCGACCGGGTGCTGGTGGTCGACGACGTGATCGCCACCGGCGGCACCGCGGCGGCGACGGTCGAGCTGGTGCGCCGCCTCGGAGGCGACGTGGTGGGACTCGGATTCCTGATCGAGCTGGGGTTCCTCGGCGGCCGCGAGCGGCTCTGCGTGACGGGCGCGGCCCGAACCGAGGACGTGGTCGCCCTGGTCGCCTACGAGTAGGGAGGGAGGCCGGGTGCCCGTCGGTGATCGTCTGCTCCTGCCGTGGCGGCGGCACACCCCCCTCGAGGGGACGGAGTCGACGCGGACGGCCACCGAACCCGTCGAGCGGGAGCGGGGCCGACGGGTCCGGGGCCGGGGGAGCGAGGAGCAGGCCGGCCGTTCGGAGACCGGCGAGCTCCACCAGCCCGGCGACCCGCCCGGTCTGGTCCGGCTCCTCGCCGCCTACGGCTCCCGCCGGGCCGAGCCCAGGGCCGAGGCCGTCGACCTGATCCGCCAGGCCTTCGCGGCGGCCGCCGTGGCCCACGCCGGCCAGTACCGCAAGTCGGGCGAGCCCTACATCAACCACCCCATCGAGGTGGCCACCATCCTCGCCGAGCTCGGCCTGGACGACACGACCCTTGCCGCCGCCCTGCTCCACGACGCCGTCGAGGACACCGGGATGACGATCGACGACGTCGCCGCCGGGTTCGGGCCCACGGTCGCCTCCATCGTCGACGGGGTGACGAAGCTCGAGCGCCTCCGCTTCGACTCCAAGGAGGCCCAGCAGGCGGCGACCATCCGCAAGATGATCGTGGCCATGGCCAAGGACTGGCGGGTCCTCGTCATCAAGCTGGCCGACCGGCTCCACAACCTGCGCACCGTCGCGGCGATGCCGGAGTGGAAGCAGCACCGCACGGCCAACGAGACGCTCGAGATCTACGCCCCGCTGGCCCACCGCTTCGGCATCGCCGACGTCAAGTGGCAGCTCGAGGACCTCGCCTTCGCGTGCCTCCACCCCCGTCGCTACGCCGAGATCGACCAGATGGTCGCCACCCGGGCACCGGAACGGGACATCTACCTGGCCCAGGTCCTCGAGGCGGCCCGTGAGCAGCTCCAGCACGCCGGCATCGCCGGGGAGGTCACCGGGCGCCCGAAGCACCTCTGGAGCATCTACGAGAAGATGGTCGTGCGCGGGAAGGAGTTCGACGAGATCTACGACCTCGTCGGGGTCCGGGTGATCGTCGACTCGGCGGCCGACTGCTATGCCGCCCTGGGCGCCATCCACTCGGTCTGGACGCCACTGCCGGGCCGGTTCAAGGACTACATCGCCACCCCGAAGTTCAACCTCTACTCGTCGCTGCACACCACGGTCGTCGGGCCCCAGGGCAAGCCCCTCGAGGTCCAGATCCGCTCGATGGAGATGCACCGGCGGGCCGAGTACGGGATCGCCGCCCACTGGGGCTACAAGGAGAACGCCACCGCCTCCGACATCGCCTGGCTCCAGCGCATCGTCGACTGGGAGCCCGAGACGTCGGACCCGGCCGAGTTCCTGGACTCGCTGAAGCTCGACCTCGAGCAGGGCGAGGTCTACGTGTTCACGCCCAAGGGCCACGTCATCACCCTGCCCGTCGGCGCCACGCCCATCGACTTCGCCTACGCCATCCACACCGAGGTCGGGCACCGCTGCATCGGGGCCAAGGTCAACGGGCGCCTCGTCTCGCTCGACGCCGCCCTGCACTCGGGTGACTCCGTGGAGGTGTTCACCGCCAAGGTGCCCTCCGCCGGCCCGAGCCGCGACTGGCTGAAGATCGTCGTCACGCCCAGGGCCCGCAACAAGGTCCGCCAGTGGTTCAGCCGGGAGCGTCGTGAGGACGCGATCGACAACGGCCGCGAGGAGCTGACCAAGGCGCTGCGGCGCGAGGGCCTCCCGGTCCAGAAGATCGCCCACGACGGTGTGCTCAAGGGGTTGGCGGAGAGCCTCAACTACCTCGACCTCGACGCGCTCCACGCCGCCATCGGCGAGGGTCACGTGTCGGCCAAGTCCGTCGCCGAGCGCCTCGCCCGGGAGCTGCGGGGCGGCAGCCACGACGTCCAGCTCCCGACGACCGCCCACCGGCGGCGGCGCCCCAGCCGACGCGAGACGACCGGCGTGTTCGTCGAGGGGCTCGACGACATGATGGTGCGGCTCTCGAAGTGCTGCACCCCGGTGCCGGGCGACGCGATCATCGGCTACGTCACCCGGGGTCGCGGCGTGAGCGTCCACCGGGCCGACTGCGCCAACGCCGCCAACCTGGTCGCCAGCGGGGCGGGACGCCTGATCGAGGTCGAGTGGGACCGCGAGTCGGCGGGGGTCTTCGTGTGCTCGCTCGAGCTCAAGGCCCTCGACCGCACCCGGCTGCTCACCGACGTGACCCGGGTCCTGTCCGAGCACCACCTCAACATCTTGTCCAGCTCGACGCACACCGGCACCGACCGGATCTCCCGCATGCGCTTCGAGTTCGAGCTGGCCGACCCCGCCCACCTCGACTCGCTGCTCGCCGCCCTGAAGCGGGTGGACAGCGTCTACGACGCCTACCGGATCCTCCCCGGCAAGGGCTAGCAGGGTCGGTCGCGTTCGCGGCCCTCCGGTAACCTCCCGGCACCGTGCCCGAACCCGTCTCGTTCCAGGCCCCGAAGGGCACGTTCGACGTGCTCCCGCCCGCCTCCGCCGGCTACGAGCGGCTGACGGCGGCCTTCGCGGCGGTGGTCGAGCGGGCGGGCTACAGGCTGGTGATCAGCCCCATGTTCGAGGACATCGGCGTGTTCCAGCGGGTCGGGGAGACCACCGACGTGGTCCGCAAGGAGATGTACGACTTCCGCGACAAGGGGGGCCGGCACCTGGCCCTGCGGCCCGAGGGCACGGCCAGCGTGGTGCGGGCGTGGGTCGAGCACCGGCTCCCGCTCCCGTTCAAGGCCTGGTACGCGGCGCCCTCGTTCCGCTACGAGGCACCCCAGGCCGGCCGCTACCGCCAGCACCACCAGCTCGGGGTCGAGGCCCTCGGGACCGAGGACCCCGACCTCGACGTGGAGGTCATCGCCCTGCTGGCCGAGTTCTACGCCGCCCTTGGCCTGACGCGGGTGGTGCTGCGGCTCAACTCCCTGGGCGACCGCGTGTGCCGCCCGGAGTACCGGGCGCTGCTGGAGGCGTTCCTGGCCGGCCGCGCCCAGCAGCTGTGCGAGGAGCACCAGGGCCGCTTCCGGGAGAACCCGCTGCGGGCCCTCGACTGCAAGAAGCCCGGGTGCGTGGCGGCCACGGCCGACGCGCCCGTCCAGGCGGAGCACCTCTGTGCGCCCTGCGCCGACCACTTCGCCCGGGTGAAGGAAGGCCTCGCCGCGTTGGGGATCGCCTTCGCGCTGGACACGCGCCTGGTCCGGGGTCTCGACTACTACACCCGGACCACGTTCGAGTTCGCGGCCGAGGCGCTCGACTCGGCCCAGAACGCCGTGGGCGGGGGGGGCCGCTACGACGGTCTCGCCGAGGAGCTCGGGGGTCCGCCGACGGCGGGGATCGGGTTCGGCTGCGGGATCGAGCGGGTGCTGCTCGCCTGCGCGGCCGAAGGGGTGGACCCGGCCGGGCGCCCGGCAGTCGACGTGTTCGTCGTGGACACCACCGGGGGGGGCGTCGCCGTGGTGCTCACCCACGAGCTGCGGTCGGCGGGCCTGTCGGCCGACCGGGCCTGGGACCAGCGGTCGTTCAAGGCCCAGTTCAAGGCGGCCGACCGCTCGGGCGCCCGGGTGGCCCTGATCGTCGGGCCCGACGAGCTGGCGCGGGGTGTGGTGGGGGTCAAGCCGCTGCGTGGCGACGGTGCCCAGGCGGAGGTGGCCCGCCCCGACGTGGTGGCGCACGTCCACACGTTGGTGACCGGGGCTGGGGACGTGGGCGAGCAGGGGCCGCGGTCGGGCCCCCCGAACGGGAAGTGATCGAGACATGATGCGCACCGACCACTGCGGCAGCCTCCGGACGGCCGACACCGGCCGGCGGGTGACCCTGTGCGGCTGGGTTGCCCGCCGGCGGGAGCACGGCGAGCACCTGGCGTTCGTCGACCTGCGCGACCACACCGGGATCGTCCAGTGCGTGGTGGACGGCGGCGACGACGTGCGCAGCGAGTGGGTCCTGCAGGTCACGGGGACCGTGGCCGTCCGCCCCGACGGCACGGCCAACGCCGAGCTGGCCACGGGGCAGATCGAGGTCCGGGACTGCACCGTCGAGGTGCTCTCCCAGGCCGAGCCCCCGCCCTTCCACCTCGACGAGCGGGTGCCGGTCGACGAGACCGCCCGGCTGCGCTACCGCTATGTCGACCTGCGGAGGGAGCGGATGCAGCGAAACCTCCGGCTCCGTGCGCGGGTCAACAGCGCCCTGCGGGCCGCCATGGAGGACCAGGGCTTCGTGGAGGTGGAGACGCCGATGCTGATCGCGTCGACGCCGGAGGGCGCCCGCGACTTCCTGGTCCCCTCCCGCCTGCAGCCCGGGTCCTGCTACGCCCTGCCCCAGAGCCCCCAGATCCTCAAGCAGCTGCTCATGGTGGGCGGTGTCGACCGCTACTACCAGCTGGCCCGCTGCCTGCGCGACGAGGACCTGCGGGCCGACCGTCAGTTCGAGTTCACCCAGCTCGACGCCGAGCTGAGCTTCGCCGACCAGGACGACGTGCTCGAGGCGATCTCGGTCGCCGTCGCGGCGGCCACACGGGCGGCGACCGGCGCCGACCTCGACCCGGCCGCCATCCCCCGTACCTCGTGGCGGGAGGCGCAGGAGCGCTTCGGGTCGGACAAGCCCGACGTGCGCTTCGGGATGGAGCTCGTCGAGCTGACGGAGGTGTTCGCCGCCACCGGGTTCAAGGCGTTCGCGTCCGCGCCCTGCATCAAGGGCATCCGGGTCCCGGGGCAGGGGGACCTCGGCCGCAGCCGGCTCGACGCGCTCACCGACTCGGCCAAGCGGTGGGGCGCCAAGGGCCTCGTGTGGATGCGGGTCCGCCACGGCGGCGAGCTGGACTCGCCGGTGGCCAAGTTCCTCTCCGAGGTCGAGCGGGCCGCCCTCGTGTCGAGGCTCGAGGCGTCGGCCGGCGACCTGCTCCTCCTCGTGGCCGACGAGCGCCCGATCGTGTGGCACGTGCTCGGCCTGCTGCGCCTGGAGCTGGGCCGGCCCCCGGTGAACGAGGGTGGCCTGCACTTCCTGTGGGTCACCGAGTTCCCGCTCTTCGAGTCCATCGACGAGGCGGGTCGCCCCGTGCCCGCCCACCACCCGTTCACGATGCCCGTCGAGGAGGACCTCGCCATCCTCGAGTCCGAACCGCTCGCCGTCCGGTCGCAGGCCTACGACCTCGTGCTCAACGGCTGGGAGCTCGGGTCGGGCAGCGTCCGGATCCACCGTCCCGACATCCAGGGGCGGATCTTCTCGCTCCTCGGCATCGGACCGGAGGACGCCCAGCGCCGCTTCGGCTTCCTCCTCGACGCCTTCCGCTACGGGGCGCCGCCCCACGCCGGGTTCGCCTTCGGCGTGGACCGCCTCGTCGCCCTGCTGGCGGGCGAGGAGAACATCCGCGAGGTCATCGCCTACCCGAAGACCCAGAGCGGGCTCGACCCGATGATGAACGCGCCGTCACCGGTGTCGGACGCCGACCTGGCGGTGCTCGGCCTGCGGAAGCTGCCGCCCCCGGCGAAGGGGTAGGCGGGCCCGGGTCACCGCACGCGTCCGACCTCGGGTCGAGGGGGTAGCGTGCCGCGGCGATGGGGCCGCCCGAGGACGACCTGTTCACCGCCGGGCTCCGCCACCGGCTGGCGGCTGCCGGTCCGCTCGCCGACCGTCTGCGCCCACGGACGCTCGACGAGATCGCGGGCCAGCGCCACCTGCTGGCACCCGGCGCCCCGCTGCGCACGCTGATCGAGGCCGACCGGCTCTCGTCGGTGATCCTCTGGGGCCCGCCGGGGACGGGAAAGACCACGCTGGCCCGGGTGATCGCCTCGGCCACCGCCAAGGCCTTCGAGTCCCTGAGCGCCGTGACGGCGGGGGTCAAGGACGTGCGGGAGGCGATCGAGCGGGCGACGCGGCGGCTGGCCGAGCACGGCCAGGGGACCATCCTCTTCCTCGACGAGGTCCACCGCTTCAACAAGGCCCAGCAGGACGCCCTCCTGCCCGCCGTCGAGGAGGGGGTCCTCACGCTCATCGGGGCGACCACGGAGAACCCCTACTTCGAGGTGAACGCGCCCCTCCTCAGTCGCTCCACGCTGTTCCGGCTCGAGGCCCTCACCCCCGACGACCTGCGCGAGGTGCTCGACCGGGCGCTGGCCCGGGAGGGTGCCACCGCCGACGGCGAGGCCGTCGTGTTCCTCGCCGACCGGGCCGGCGGCGACGCCCGGGCTGCGCTGACGGGCCTGGAGGTGGCTCTCGTCCTCGCGGAGGGCCACGTGACCCTCGCCCACGCCGAGGCGGCCCTGTCCACCCGGGCGCTCCGCTACGGCCGGGACGAGCACTACGACGTCATCAGCGCCTTCATCAAGAGCATCCGGGGGTCGGACCCCGACGCCGGCCTCTACTGGCTGGCCCGCATGCTCCAGGCGGGGGAGGACGCACGCTTCATCGCCCGGCGCCTGGTGATCCTGGCCAGCGAGGACGTGGGGATGGCCGACCCGATGGGCCTGGTGGTCGCCGACGCCGCCGCCCGGGCCGTCGAGTTCGTCGGGCTCCCGGAGGCGGCCCTCAACCTGGCCCAGGCCGTCGTCCACCTGGCGACGGCCCCCAAATCGAACCGATCGGCGATCGGCCTGTGGCAGGCCCAGGCCGACGTCGGGGAGCGCCCGCACGGGGAGGTGCCGGTCCATCTGCGTGACGCCCACTACCAGGGCGCGGCCCGGCTCGGCCACGGCGCCGGCTACCGCTACCCGCACGACGAGCCCGCCGGTTGGTCGGCCCAGGCCTACCTCCCCGAGGCCCTCGTCAACGCCGGCGGGGGCCGCTACTACGCCCCGAGCCGGCACGGGCGGGAGGCCGGCGTGGCCGACCGCCTCCGGCGCCTGTGGCCCGAGCGCTACCCGGAGGACCCCGGGGAGGGCCCGGATCGTGCCGATTGACGGTGGCGCTCTGGTCACCGAGCGCAGTGGCCGCTAGCCTTCCGTCATATGACCGTGCGTCGGTGTGTAGCTGGGGTCCTCGCGTCGGGTCTCGTGGTCACCGGAGCTGCGTTCGTCGTGGGGGTCGCCCCCGCGGGCGCGGCGGTCTGCATCCTCCCGAACGGGACCATCGGACCCTGTCCGACGACGCCACCCACGCAGCCCGCCCTCCCGTTGCAGCCACCTCCGACCCAGGCCCCCGTCACGTCACCACCGGCCACGTCGGCACCGGTCCACACGCCGGTCACGAGGCCCAAGGCGTTCTTCGTGACGCCGGCGGCGCCGGCGCCGGCCACCAGCCCGCAAGGGTTCGCCGCCGTGACGCCTCCCCCGACGGCCGACACCACGCCGGCGGTCACGGCCGTGACGACCCCGGCCCCGGCCCCGGCGCCGCCGACCACGGTGGCGGCGCCGACCACCGTGGCCGGTCCGCCTCCGACCCTCGGGCCCCAGGTCGGCCTGGCACCCGTCTCCCACCGGTCCGACAACCTCCCCAACGCGCCGATCGTCGTGGCCCTCCTGGTGGCCCTCGCCATCATGGTTCCCGGGGCCTACGCCTGGTGGTACCGGACGCGGGGTCGGGGGAGCCCGCCCGACCAGATCCACGCCCAGGCCCACTGACCCGTTCCGCCCGGGCGGCACGGCGATCTGCCGGGGGGCTCGGCAGCTGACCCCGAGGCGCTGACGCTGCCGGCGGCGGCCGTCAAGCCCGCCGGCTCCGTCCCGCCGCGATGCCCCGGCGTCGGGCCACGCCACTACCCTTCGGCGTGTGCACCGGGCTGGACCCTCTGTCGGTCGCCGCTGGGATGTCTCGCCGTCCCGGCGGGTGGAGCCGGTCGGAAGAACGTGGAAACGGGTGTGGCGACCACCCTGGGTGACGGCTACGGTTGGTGGTCGATGATCACGCGTCGAGGTCTCGTGGCACTGTCCGTTTCCGTCTCCGCCGTCGTGCTCGTCGGCCTCGCCGGCACGTTGGGCGCCGGTCCCGCCGGGGCATCGCTGTGCATCTTCGGCGGCCAGATCCTGGAGTGCCCGGCCACGCCGCCCTCGACGGCGCCGGCGTTGCAGCCGCTCCCGCCGGCCGCAGCGGCCCCTGCGCCACATCCGGGCGCCGCACGGGTCTCCCGGCCGAGGACGGCGTTCGCACGCTCGGTCGCCCCGGTCCCGGCCCGCTCGACCGCCGCCCCCGGCGTCTCGGCCCCGATACCCGCCGCGCCCACGACCGCGGTGTCGGTGCCGACGTCCGCCGCTCCGGGGCCGGTTGCCACGGCGCCGCCGGCGACAGCCGTGCCATCCACCGTGCCCCAGGCGACCCAGCCGGCGGTCACGGCGCCGCCGGCGAGCGCCCTCGTCACGGCCCCCCTCCAGCCGGCCACCACGGCCCCGGGCGGCCGCTCCTCCTCGGGGAACCACTCGGGCCGGGCCGCCATCATGCTGTTGATCGACGCCCTGGTGGGGATCGCCGCGGTCGGCTACTACGGGTTCTGGCAGCCCAGGCAGCTCGGCTCGGGCCTGCCGGCCTGAGCGGCCCGCAGGCCCTGGCCGTCGTGCGCCGCAGGTGAACGCCCCGGCGAGGACCGGTTACCGCGTGACGGGCTGGTAGGCGGCCGACACGATCGGCCGGTTGAGGTGGATGTTGCCGGTCGAGCCGTAGAAGCCGGCGTCGCCGAAGCTGAAGATCCCGCCGTCGGAGGCCACCAGCCAGTAGCCCTGGCCGGAGGGCGTGGAGAAGCCGTCCACGATCGGCCGGTTGAGGTGGATGTTGCCGGCCGATCCGAGGAACTGGGCGTCGCCGAAGTTGAACAGCCCGCCGTCGGCGGCCACCAGCCAGTAGCCGCGTCCGGTCGGGTCGGACATGGCCGCCACGATGGGCTGGTTGAGGTGCAGGGCGCCCGTGGAGCCGTAGAACTGGGCGTCGCCGTAGCTGAAGATCCCGCCGTCGGAGGCCACCAGCCAGTAGCCGTGCCCGCTGAGCGTGGCCTCCGCGGCCACGATCGGTCGGTTGAGGCGGAGGTTGCCGGCCGAGCCGTAGAACTGGGCGTCGCCGTAGCTGAAGATCCCGCCGTCGGAGGCCACCAGCCAGTAGCCCTGGCCGGAGGGCGTGGCCATGGCGGCCACGATCGGCTTGTTGAGACGGACGTTGCCGGTCGACCCGTGGAACTGGGCGTCGCCGAAGGCGAAGATCCCGCCGTCGGAGGCCACCAGCCAGTAGCCCTGGCCGGTCGGGGTGGCCATGGCCGCCACGATGGGTTCGTTGAGCCGGTACGACCCGGTCGAGCCGAAGAACTGGGCATCGCCGAAGGCGAAGATCCCGCCGTCGGAGGCCGCGAGCCAGTACCCCTGGGCGACGGGCGTGTAAGGCGCCGTCGGGGCGGACTTCGGGCTCGACCCGAGGCTGGTGTTGGCGTTGACCTGGAACTGGTAGCTGACGCCGTTGCTCAGGACCGTGAAGGTCTCGTTGAGGGTGTTGCCCGGGACCGAGGAGGTCGCGCCCGACGGCAGCAGCGTGACCGTGTACGAGCTGATCGGCAGGCCACCGTTGGAGGCGGGCGGCAGCCAGCTCAGCACGATGGTCTTGCCCACGAGCTTGGCGTTGACGTTGCGCGGCACGGTCGGAAGCGTCGGCGTGACGTTGAGAGTCGCGTGGGCGGGGGTGGCGCCGGGGAGGGTGGCCGTGACCGTATGGGCCCCGGCCGTGCCGACGGGCAGCGTGGACGGGCCGACCGTGCAGGTCGCGGCGGTGCAGCTGCCGTCGGGCGTGATGCCCACCTTCA
>Ga0209048_10002734_pt1 | contig 17354 bp, 18 predicted proteins | sample FrelakmetCRP12CR_FD_187146 | JGI IMG/M metagenome (GOLD analysis project Ga0209048, IMG submission 187146) | Freshwater lake sediment microbial communities from the University of Notre Dame, USA, for methane emissions studies - CRP12 CR (SPAdes)... | ecosystem: Environmental > Aquatic >... | reverse complement strand
GCGTTGATCCGCTGCGCCCGCGTCTGCCCTCTCCGCCCGCGCTGGTCCCTTGTACTTGCGGGAGTTATGCGGCCATACGCCGAGTAACTCCCGCCGGAACGTCGCTACAGAGGACGGAGGAGCTCGGGTGCGACCGGGCAATCGGGCTTTCGGAGGAGATCGAGCGCGACGCCGGCACCGGCCGGCGTCGCGACGCGGGTCGTCGGTCCGATGGCGACGCTCCCGTGTCCTTCTCCGGCCGCCAATGCGGCCGCGGTGAACAGCCGATCCGGAAGGAGACGCCCGGCGGGGACGACGTACCAGTTCTCGCTACCCGCCGACGCAAGGCCGTCGAGCGCGGTGACCGCAGCGAGCGGGAGGAGCGCTGCGGTGGACGACGCGGCGGAGACTTCGACCAACAGATGAGTGGGTGCCAGATCGTCGACCTCATCGGCGCGAACGACCGTCACGGGTGGCTCGGCGAATCGCAGTCGGCGGCGTAGTGCGTTGCGCCGCGGCGAAAAGTCCACGGCCACGACGTCGAGATCGGGCCGCTCGGCCAGCGCGGCGGTGATCGTGCCTGGCCAGCCGAGCACAGCGATCGGGTCGTCGTGGGGAAAGGGGAGCGCACCGGCGAGCCTCGGCGCGGTCTGATCTTCGCGCAGCACACGCGCCGCGTCGCGTGCAGCTCGTCCTGGTCGGTCGGCGGTGCAGACGCGTGCGCACATCCACCACAGGGATCCATTCGCCGGATGGTGCACGAGCAGCTGACGGCAGGCCATGACGAGGTCGATCGGATCGTGCTCGAAGGCGGCGAGGCACTCGGCGACCTCCTGGAGCAGTTCCCCATCGCCCTCGCCCTCCCAGCGGGCGAGGTGGCGCAAGTACTCGAGCGGCAGCATTGCCGCGACGCTACCCGTGGTACGAGCTCCCGGCGGCCCGCCCGATCACGGGAAGCGGAGGGAGGTCCGGGCGGCCCGCCCGATCACGTGACGTGCAGCGAGGACAGGAACCGGGCACGCGCCGCCGCGGGAGCGTTCGCGACCGATCCGATGATCACCGAGTGGTCCCCGAACACGACGAGCTCGGTGTTCGGTGTTCCGCCCACTGACGTTTCGGCGTAGAGCGCCGGGAGGCCGTCGTGGTCCTGTCTCACGGGGACAACGCCGAGCACACGGCCGGTCGAGAGGACCGCGATGGCGCTGTCCCGGGTCACGCCGTCGGCGTACTCGGCGACGACCAGGTGGAACACGCCGGTGTCCGAGTACGTCCAGGCCTCGACGATGTGGCCGAGATGTTCCTGATCGAGGAGGCCCTGGACGAAGGTGGCCGTGGCCGGATCGTTGACCGGAGCGGCGGGGAAGTCCGCGCCGGCGCCCATGGCGGCGGTGAAGAGCGAGGCGGGCGCGCCGCCCGCGTACGCGGCGATCCGATCGGAGGTGGGGCCCGATTGCTGATCGACGGTGGATCCGGATGGCTGATCGACGGTGGATCCGGATGGCTGATCCACGGCCGAGTCCGGCGTGGACACCTCAGTGCCGAAAGCCGTCGTGGTCGAGGAGTAGTCGGTTGTGAACAAATCCGTCGATGTGGACTTCTTGTTCTGGTTCGCGAGTGCGATGAGCGCGATGACCACGAAGACGACGACACGGACGACGCCGGGGCCGCTCTTGACCGACTGCCATTTCGACGGCGGATCGGGCCACGTGTACGGCTGCGTCAACCACGGGTCATGGGTGCCGGCGGTCGCAGCCGCGGATCGAGAGGGCTTCGGTTTCCGTGTGAAGCGAAGGACGGGACGGAGTGCCGATCGAACGATCGGCGATGCCGGGGTCGGCGCCGCGCCCGTGGCACGAATCGGTGCCCCGGGTCCAGCCGGCTTCGAACTGGGGGTGAGGCGGTAGTAGGGCCCGGCCGGGGAATTCGAGTGCGCGCTCTCGATCGCGTGGGGCAGGCCGTCCCACCACGCGACGAACGCGTGGCACGTGCCGCACTGGCTCGCGCCACTGGCGAGTTTGGCCCCGCACCTCGGGCACACGATCGGATCCGTCATCAGGGAACCATGTCGGCCGGAAGTGGTCGCGACGTGAGTCCGGCGCTACCTGTACCAAATGTCTGGTATCAGCCTAGCGGAGCGTCATCGACTCAGGAGCCGAATTCACCGACGCTTCCTGGGGCGAATGGCCGCATGCGTATCGTGGGCGGATGGCGTCCGCCCCCGAGCGCACCGATCCATCGAAGACCTCCGAGCGCACGATCGAGCCGCCGGCGAGCTTGGCGCTCGTCGGTTCGCGGGTCGAGCGGCGGGTGACCGCCCTCGTGGAGGTCGAGATCGAGCGCTGGCGAGCGGTGGACGCCGAACTCGAGGCTCCGCTGGTCGCACTGCGGGAGCTGATCGCGGCCGGGGGCAAGCGCCTCCGCCCGGCCTTCTGCTACTGGGCCTTCGTGGGCGCCGGTGCCGACCCCGACGACCCGGTCATCGTCGACGCCGGCGCGGCGCTGGAACTCCTGCATACCTTCGCGCTCGTGCACGACGACGTGATGGACGCGTCGGACACCCGCCGGGGCCTTCCCGCCGTTCATCGTCGCTTCATCACACAGCACGCCGACGACCGGTGGCGCGGCGAGGCCCGCCGGTACGGCGAGGGCGCGGCCGTGCTCGTCGGCGACTTCGCCTTCGTGTATTCCGACATGCTCGTCGGCGGTATCTCGGCCGAGGCCCGGGCGATCTACGACGAGCTGCGCATCGAGTTGTGCGTCGGGCAGTACCTCGATCTCGTGGGAACGGCGGGCGGAACCCACGACCGTGAGCGGGCCCGGCGCATCGAGCGGTACAAGTCCGGCAAGTACACGGTGGAACGGCCGTTGCATCTGGGTGCCGCGCTCGCCGGCCGGTTCCCCGAGATCCGCGACAGCCTCAGCGCGATCGGCATCCCGCTCGGCGAAGCATTCCAGCTCCGCGACGATCTGCTGGGCGTGTACGGCGACGCGTCCGTGACCGGCAAGCCCGTCGGCGACGATCTCCGCGAGGGCAAGCTCACGCCCCTCGTGGCCGCGGCCGCGGCGCGGTGTTCGGGTGCGGAGCTCGCTCTCCTCACGCGACTCGGCTCGGCGGATCTGTCCAGCGACGAGATCACCGCGATCCAATCGTTGCTCGTGGAATCGGGAGCCCGCGACGAGATCGAGCGGGCGATCGCCGAGCTCGTCGGTGAAGCGATCACCGCCGTCGAAGCCGCGCCCCTCACCGGGGAATCGCGTGCCGCGCTCGTGGACCTGGCCACGTTCGTCGCGTGGCGAGATCGCTAACGACGACCACTAGGCTCCCGCGCCGTGAAGCAGACTGCCGCCGCGATCGAAGTGATCGACCTGGTCAAGCACTACGGCGCGACTCGCGCCGTCGACGGCGTCTCGCTGACCGTCGGGGCCGGCGAGGTCTTCGGGTTGCTGGGCCCGAACGGCGCCGGCAAGACGAGCACCGTCGAGATGCTCGAGGGCTACCGCAAGGCCGACTCGGGAACGTTGCGCGTCCTCGGGCTCGATCCCATCGACGACGGGCCGCAGCTCCGGGGCCGCATCGGGGTGATGCTGCAGGAAGGCGGGCTGTACCCGGGGATCAAACCGCTGGAGGCGCTCGAGCTCTTCGCGTCGTACTACGACAACCCCGATGACCCGGCTCGCCTGCTGTCGCTCGTCGGCCTCGACGACGCGCAGCACACGCTGGTCCGGCGGCTGTCGGGTGGCCAGGCGCAGCGCTTGTCCCTCGCGCTGTGCCTGATTGGCCGGCCCGAGTTGGTGTTCTTCGACGAGCCGACCGCCGGCATGGATCCGCACGCGCGCGCCACGACGTGGCAGCTCGTGCGGGAGCTCCGCGAGAGTGGCGTGACCGTCGTCCTCACGACGCACGCGATGGACGAGGCCGAGCATCTCTGCGATCGGGTGGCCATCATCGATCACGGTCGCCTCGTCGCCTGCGACACGCCCGCCGCGTTGTCCGACACGCACACGGCCGACGTCGTACAGTTCTCGACGCGCGCCGGGCTGGACGTCGCGTCGCTCGCCAACTGGCTCAAGTTGTCGCCGGCCGCGGTCGTCGAGACCCGTCCCGGCACCTACACGATCGCGGCGCCGAGCTCGCCGACGCTGATCGCCGACGTCGCGGTGTGGCTGCGCGACGAAGACGAGATCCTCGGCGAGCTGCGGGCGGGCCGGAGCTCGCTCGAAGAGGTCTTCCTGAAGCTGACGGCCGAGGGTCGCTCGTGAAGCGATCCGCCGTCATGGCCCAGACGAGGGTCGAAGGATTCCTCACGATCCGGCGAGGCGAGAGTCTGCTCGTCACGTTTGGGATCCCCCTCGGTGTGCTCGTGTTCTTCTCGAAGGCCGACACGGTGGCAAGCGATCTGAAACGCCGGGGGTACGCGCATCCGGTCGACTTCCTCGTCCCCGGTGTCCTTGCTCTCGCCGTGATGTCGACGGCGATGGTGAGCCTCGGGATCGCCACCGGATACGAACGTCGCTACGCGGTGCTCAAGCGGCTGGGTTCGACGCCGTTGTCGCGCGCCGGACTGCTCACGGCGAAGACGATGAACGTGTTGATGATCGAGGTCGTGCAGGCGCTCGTGATCATCGCGACGGGTCTGGCCCTCGGGTGGTCGACTTCGGCGCGGGTGCTGCCCGCGATCGCCGTGCTGCTCCTCGGCACGGTGGCGTTCGCCGGCATCGGCCTGTTGATGGCCGGTACCCTGCGCGCGGAGGCCAACCTCGCGCTGGCGAACGGGTTGTTCCTCGTGCTGATGGCGTTCGGCGGGGTGTTCTACTCGCTCGATCGGCTCCCGGCCGGGCTCGAGGTCGTCGCCCGCGCGCTGCCCGCTGCGGCGCTCAGCGAATCCCTCCGCGCGATCCTCGAGCCGGGGCACGCGTTCCCGACCGGGCCGCTGCTCGTGCTGACCGCGTGGGCGATCGCGATGCCGTTGCTCGCGGCGCGATTCTTCCGCTGGGAAGAATGAGGCCTCGACCGGCCGTCTACGGCTTGGGCCGCGTGATGATCCTGGCCACGTTGGCATCGAGCTCGCTCGACGAATGCAGGCCGAACACGCGCGACGCGACGGTGCCGTCGGACCGGAGGAAGAACGTGAGCGGGATGGCTCGCACGCCGTAGGCCGTCGCGACGTCCCCGGACTCATCGGTCCCGACCGGCCAGTCGACACGCAGACGTTTCGCGAATTCCTTCGAGTCGTTCGGCGCGTCCTGGTAGGTCATGCCGACGATGCGCACGCCGCGGGCCGCGTATTTCCGCCGGCCCTCGCGCAGGATGGGCTGTTCCTTCTCGCACGGATGACACCAGGAGGCGAAGAACGTGAGCACGACAGGGTGACCTCGATACGCAGCGAGGTCGACCGGCCCACCGTGCAGCCCGGGCACGCGGAAGCTCGGGGCGGTCTTGCCGACCTCGAGCGCGCCGTGCACGATCGTCGCCTTCGGATCGGCGGTCGTGGACGAGGAACCGCGCGTCGCAACGTACGCGGTGATCCCGCCGATGACCGCGACGGTGGCCGCGATCATGGCGAAGACGAGCCGCCGACGCCGTCGGAGGACCGCGGGGGTCGGCCCCCTCGTTCCGCCGTCGACTGCGATCCCGGGATCGGACGGCTCGGAGACGTCAGATGGAGCGGACAAGGACGTCGACCGCGACCGCGGTGAACAGCAGTGCGAGATAGGTGTTCGAGAACATGAAGAACGAGATCGCTCGTTCGGGCTCGGGGTCCCGGGCCAGTGCGACGGACTTCCATACGAACGCAGCGCCCAACACTCCGGCGCTCACGCCGTAGATCCACGACACCGGCGACGTGGGGAAGAGCCCGAAGCTCACCGCGACGACGATCACCGAGTACACGACGATCTGGCGAGTGGCGGCCCGCATGCCCTTGACGACCGGCAGCATCGGGATGCCCGCGGCCGCGTAGTCGTCGCGGTAGCGCATCGAGAGGGCCCAGAAGTGGGGCGGGGTCCAGAAGAAGACGATCGCGAACAGCACCCAGGCGGCCGATGCGAGACTGCCGGTGACGGCGGCCCAACCGACCAGCACCGGCACCGCACCGGCGGCCCCGCCGATCACGATGTTGTGCGGCGTCCGGGGCTTCAACCAGATGGTGTAGACGAAGACGTAGAAGAGCATCGCCCCGACGGCGAGGTTCGCGGCGAGGAGATTGACCGTGGCCCACAGCCACGCGAACGCCACGGCTTCGAGGACGAGCCCGAAGACCAGCGCCGCGTTGGGATCGACGTCACCCGTCGGCAGTGGTCGGTGACTCGTGCGCCGCATGAGGTGATCGCGGTCGCGTTCGATCCAGCAGTTGATGGTGTTCGCGCCGCCGGCGGACAGCGCCCCGCCGAGCAACACGGCGCCGATGAGTGAGAGCGACGGCAGCTCGCCGGCGGCCAGGATCATCGCCGGCACGGTCGTCACGAGGAGCAGCTCGATGACGCGGGGCTTCGTGAGCAGGAAGTACGCGCGGGCCCGCGCGCCGATCCGACGAGAGCTCACGGGCGGAAGCGCCGCCGACACCGACTTTGACACCGCCTGAATGTACCCGAGGTCTCCCGGTGGCTTCGAAGCAGGTCGGGACGCCGGGCAGGGATAACGTGGCGCAATGGCCGCCGACGTCGAGATCCCCGAGACTCCCGAGACCGCCCCGGACCCCGGCGAAACGAGCGCCGAGACCGAACCGGCTCCCGCCGCCGAGGACCCGGGTGCCGCGAAGAAGCGGGCCGCGGCGAAGAAGGAAGCGAAGCAGTCGATCCGGATGACCGCGGACCGGCTCCTGGTTGCGCCGTCACGCGAGCACGGTGAGCGCAAGTCTCGCTCGGGCATCCTGATCCCGGCCACGGCCAACGTGGAACGCCGGTTGGTGTGGGCCGAGGTCGTGGCGGTGGGGCCCACCGTACGCAACGTCGAGGAGAGCGACCGGGTGTTGTTCGCCCCCGACACCGGGTTCGAGGTCGAGATTCGCGGGGAGGAATACCTGATCCTGCGCGAGCGCGACGTCCACGCGGTGGCTTCGGAACGGGTTGAGAGCCAGACGGGTCTCTATCTGTGAACGGTCCGGAGTCGCCGCCCGAGTACCCGAGCTTCCGCCTCGATGGCAAGGTGGCGCTCATCACCGGGGGTACCCGTGGGATCGGCCGGGCAATCGCCGAAGCCTCTGTGCACGCCGGTGCCGCCGTCGCGGTCGTGGCGCGCAAGCAGGACGAGCTCGACGAGACCGAGCACGCGCTGAGCGGGCTCGGTGGTCGTGTGATCACGATCGCGGGATCGACGGGCGATCCGGATTTGATCGAGCGCGCCGTTGCGACGTGCGTCGAGGAGCTGGGCTCGCTCGACGTGTTGGTGAACAACGCGGCCACGAACCCGGTCTTCGGCTCCACCATCGACGTCGAACCGCGCGCCGTGCGCAAGATCCTCGAGGTCAACCTCGAAGGTCCGCTGCTGCTCATTCAGGCGTCGTGGCGGGCCTGGATGCAGGAGCACGGCGGCGTGATCGTCAACGTGGTGTCGGTCGGCGGACTCGTGCCCGCGCCGTTCATCGGCATGTACAACGTGTCCAAGGCGGCGCTGGCTCACCTGACCAAACAACTCGCGCTCGAACTCGCGCCGGGCGTTCGCGTCAACGCGATCGCACCCGGACTCGTGAAGACACACATGGCGAAAGCACTCGTCGACCTCGGTGAGGAGCAGATCGCGGCGCGGACGCCGATGCGCCGGATCGGAGCGCCCGTCGACATCGCCGGCGCCGCGCTGTTCCTCGCTTCCGACGCGTCGTCGTGGATGACCGGCGATGTCATCGTGATCGACGGCGGCGCCCGCCTCGCCTGACGCACCTCCGAGTTTCCCGTTCCGTTTCAGGATTCTGACGCTCTGGCCCCGGAATTCCTCACCGGAACGAATCGGGATGGGTCGGTCAGTCGCGGAGCCAGTGGACGCCGGCGCGGTGCCGCTGGGCGAGCTCCTGATACGCACCGGGGTTCACCGACACCCAGAACTCGCTGGGCGAGCCCACGACCGGGCGTTTCACCACGGCGGGGGCACCCGCGGCGAGAAAGCCTTCGGGAATCGTGGCGCCCGCGGCAACGACCGAACCCGCGGCCACGAGCGCGCGGGCACCGATGGTCGCACCGTCGAGGACGATGGTTCCGTTCGCGATGAGACATTCCTCGCCGAGGATCGCTCCGTGCACCACGCAGTTGTGCGCGACGGTGGCGCCCGCACCGACGTCGGTCGTCAGACCGGGCGGGCCGTGGAGTACCGCACCGTCCTGGATGTTGGCGCCGGCCCGCACGATCACCGGGGAGTAGTCGGCGCGGATGATCGCGCCGTACCAGACCGACGCTCCCTCCTCGATGATCACGTCGCCGACGAGCGTCGCCGTGGGCGCGACGAATGCGCTCGGGTGCACCTGGGGCTCGAGACCTTCGAACGCATACTGCGGCATGCGCGCCTCCTCGGCGGGTTGGAGCGGGCGACGATTCGTTCTACAGGAAGGCTCGCGCGACCTCGAGCGCGGCGTGCGCGCCGTCGCCCTCGGCCTCCAGGGTTCGGGCGTCGGCGAGACGAAGACGATGGACGAACAACCGGCAGAACTCCCCGGCCGAACCCGTGACGACGTTCGGCGCGTCGTCGGGTCCGAAGTTCCAGACCCCGCCCGAGGGTGCGTCCAGCGTCACGCGCAGCGCACCAGCGGGTCGTTCCCGTCCCGCGAAACCGAAGGCATAGGGGATGGCGCGGACCGAAAGCCAGGCGACGTGGCGCAAGCGATCGGTGTCGGTCGGCGTCGAACCGAGCGACGCGTGGACGTCGAGCCCGTGGGCCCAGCACTCCATCAATCGGGCCTTCACGAACGACGCCGGACGCATCCCGAGACCCCACGGCACCCGGACGTCGGCATCGAGCGTTCCGAGGACCTCGCGTTCGTCCGCGGACGTCCGCTTCCACCACTGGAGCACCGCGGTGCCGGGCATGGCGCGACCGCGGAGCACGCCCCAGGCGGTGACGTCTTCGGCCGATGCCAGCTTCGACGCGAACGCGTTGAGCGACCGCGGGCCGTTTCGGCAGGTGTCGATGGCGAGCTCGTCGGTGTCGGCCAGGTGGGCGACGGTGTCGCGAACGTCCCAGCCCTTGGCCGGGGTGGCCCGGAACCAGGCGTCACCGTCGACCGTCGCCAGTCTCGCCTGGAGGCCGGTCTGCTCGGCTTCGAGATCGGCGACCAGTTCTTCGAGCTCGTCGGGCGCGTTCACCGCGCCGGGCGTGTGGCCGACAGGGTGACCGGTGTCGCCGCGGGATGCCGTACGGGAGCCGGTGTCGCGCGTTCGCGGGCGTCGAGGTACTCGGCGACCTGCTCGTAGAGCACAGCGCCGAGCATCTTGCGCAGCTCGGGTTCGAGACTGCGGTAGACGGGTTCCTTGCCCGTGAACGCCTCGCCCGCCTCGGTGCACCACCAGGCGAACTCCTCGCCGCCCTCGCCCCAACCCGTACGCGCGAACTCGCCCAGCACCGCGGTCGTCGTGCCGTCGTCCTCCGAACGGTCCTCGCGGTGCAACGGCAACTGCCAGCACACCTCGGGCTTGATGTCGCTGTGGTGAATGTCCGCCTTCATCGAGTGCAGGTGCAACGCGCAGCCGGCGCCGGCCTCGAATCCGGGACGGTTCAGGAAGATGCATGCGTCCTCGACGAGACGCGTGCGCCACTCGTCGCCGTCCTTGGCGTAGATGCCCTTCTTGCGGCCCTGCTTCGCGAACTGCCATTCGTCGTCGGAGAGCTTGGCCGCGGCGCGCACGACCTTGTCGCGGTCCTTCTTGCTCGAGAAATACGCGCCGTAGGAGCAGCAGCCTTGGGAGAGCTCGGGAGTCGGCTCGGTGAGCACTCCCTGGCAGCAGTCACCGAAGACGCAGCGCCACGACGACGTGAGGAACGTGACGTCGATCTGCCAACGCAGTTTCTTCTTCTTCGGGTCGGCGAACGTCACCCATTCGCGTATCGGTTGCGTCATGGCGTCCTCCATTGCGTCTTCCAGTCCGGTTCGTCGGCGAGCAGACCGAGCTCGGTCCAGAGCTCGCCGACCGCGAGTACGCCCCGCCAGAGTTGCGACAGCACGGCGCGTTCGTTGGGTGCGTGGATGCGGTCGTCGGGGAGACCGACGCCAAGGTAGATGACGGGCCGCTCCAGAATCCGAGCGAGAGCTTCTTCGGGGCCGGATCCGCCTTCACGCGTGAACAACGGGGCTCGTCCCCAGACGCGTTCGATCGCGCGGGCGGTGGCCGCCACCGTGGGGTGGGCAACGGGCGTGAGTGCCGGCGCGACGGCACCAAGTGGGGCGACGGTCACGTCGACGCCGGCGCCGGCGATCTCCCGCACCCACGGTTCGAAGCCCCGGGCGATCGTCGAGGGGTCCTGGTCGGCGACGAGCCGGAACGTGACCTTCAGCGACGCGGTCGCGGGAACGATCGTCTTCACGCCGTCGCCCGCATAGCCGCTCCCGATGCCGGTCACCTCGGCCGTCGGCCGCGACCAGATGCGTTCGAGCGTGGTCGCCCCCGCTTCGCCTTCGAGTCGGTGGACGCCGGCGACTCGCGCGAACTCCTCGTCCGAATGGGGAACCGCCGCGAAGGAACGACGTTCGGCGTCGGTGAGCGGGCGGACGGCGTCGTAGAAGCCCGGGAGCGCCACCCGCCGATCGGCGTCGTGCAGGGCCGCAACGAGATGCGCCGCAACGTGGGCCGCGTTCGGCACCGCGCCGCCGAAGCTGCCGGAGTGGAGATCGGCTTCCGCGGTCCGGATCGTGACGTCGAAGGCGAGCAGCCCCCGCATCGCGGTGCAGATCGACGGTTCGTCCTCACCCAACATGGCGGTGTCGGAGACGACCACGGCATCGCACGCGTAGCGTTCCTGCTCGCGTTGGAGCAGCGTTTCGAAGTTGCGGCTGCCGTCCTCCTCCTCGCCCTCGACGAGGAACTTGACGTTGACGGGGAGTCGTCCGGTCTCCTGGAGGAGGCCGCGTACCGCTGCGAGGTGGTAGAGGACCTGGCCCTTGTCGTCGATCGCGCCGCGGGCGAAGAGCTGCCCGTCACGCACCGTGGGCTCGAAGGGCGGTGTCGTCCATTCCGGCAACGGGTCGACGGGCTGCACGTCGTGGTGTCCGTAGACGACGATGGTGGGTGCCCCTGCAGCGTGCAGCCAGTCGGCGTAGACGGCGGGGTGGCCGGCAGTCTCGAGGATCTCGACGTGTTCGAGACCAACGGCTTTCATGTGGGCCGCGCACCACCGCGCCGATTCCCGAACGTCCGCGGCCCGCGCCGGATCGACCGAGATCGACGGGATCCGCAACCATTCGGTGAGCGCGCCGAGGATCGATTCGCGTTCGCGATCGAGGAATTCGTCCAGCACCAGTCCGCCCACGAACCGCGAAGCGTAGTGGAGGTGACGCCCGGATCGAGACAACGGATGGGCATCGGTAGGCTGCGAGGATGGCCGTGTCGTCCGCGCTCCTGCAGGATCTACATCTGGCGGTCGGCGCCGATCGCGCCCGTGCGCAGCCACTCGAACTCGCGCTCTACGCGCGCGACGCCGGTACGTCGGCGGGAGCCGCGGGCGCCGTCGCCTTTCCGCGCGACACCGCGGAGGTCGCGGCGATCGTGCGGGTTGCCGCCACCCACGACCGGCCGTTCGTGGTGCGGGGGAGCGGCACCGGCCTCGCCGGTGGAGCCACGCCGGTCGACGATTCGATCGTGATCGTCATGACGCAGATGAACCGTCTGCTGGAGGTCGACGCCGTCGAACGGATCGCGTGGGTCGAACCGGGCGTGCTCAACCTCGACCTCACCCGGGCGGTGCGGCACCTCGGCCTCCACTACGCGCCCGATCCGTCATCGCAGCAGGCGTGCACCATCGGCGGCAACGTCGCGACGAACGCCGGAGGTCCCCACTGCCTCGCGTCGGGCGTGACCGCGGCGCACGTGCTCGCGGTCGAGGTGGTGCTGCCCGACGGCGAGATCACGATCCTCGGAGGTCTGGAACCCGACACGCCCGGTCTCGACCTCCGCGGCTGCTTCGTGGGCGGAGAGGGAACGATGGGGATCGCAACGCGGATCGCGGTGCGGCTGATGCCCGATCCGCCCGCGGTGCGGACGATGCTCGTCGACTTCCTGTCGATCGACGACGCCGCGGCCACTGTGAGCGGCATCATCGCGGCGGGGATCGTTCCGGCCGCGCTCGAGATGATGGACGCGCAGATCACCCGCGCGGTCGAGGACTTCGTCGGCGCGGGGTATCCTCGCGATGCGGCCGCGGTGCTGCTCGTCGAGCTCGACGGGTTGCCGGTAGGAGTCGAGATCGACGCGACCTCGGTCCATGGGGTGGCGATGGCCAACGGCGCGCGGTCCGTCCGCGTGGCGGCAAGCGATGCCGAACGGGCATTGCTGTGGAAGGGCCGCAAGTCGGCTCTGGGAGCCGTCGCCCGCATCGCCCCCGACTATTACCTCCACGACGCGGTCGTTCCCCGCACCAAGCTGGTCCAGGTGCTGCGACAGGTCTACGACATCGGCGCGCGGTACGAGCTCACGATGATGAACGTCTTCCACGCCGGCGACGGCAACCTGCATCCCTTGATCGTGTTCGACGCGCGTGAGCCGGGGATCTGGGAACGGGTGACGGCAGCCGGCGACGAGATACTGCGCGCCTGCGTCGACGCCGGCGGCGTGCTCTCGGGTGAGCATGGGATCGGGCTGGAGAAGCGCGACGCCATGCCGATGATCTTCGGACCCGACGATCTCGACGCGCAGGCGCGGCTCCGCGACGCGTTCGACCCCGGTGGTCGCGCGAACCCTGGGAAGGTGCTGCCGGCCGGAAGTCGCTGCGGTGAGTTGCACCGCGCGCCGGAGGGCACGTGGATCTGATTCAACCCGCGGCGGTCGACGAGCTCTGTCACGCGGTTGCCGCGGCCCATGTGGTGGTGGCCGTCGGCGCCCGGACGCAGTGGGACGTCGGCAATCCCATCGACGGCGCGATCCACCACGTCACCGAGGTCGGGGCTCCGGCGGGTGTCATCGAGTTCGACCCGGCCGAGCTGACCGTGACCGTCGGCGGGGGCTCGTCCGTCGCCGAGCTGCAACGACTGCTCGGCGCCGCCGGGCAGGAGTGCGTGTTGGACCCGCGTTCGGCCGACGCAACGGTCGGCGGTGTGCTCGCCGTCGGGTTGTCGGGGCTTCGGCGGCTGCGGCACGGTCCGCTGCGTGATCGCGTGCTCGAAGTGCGCTTCGTGACCGCGGACGGGCGGTTGGTGAAGGGTGGCGGACCCACGGTCAAGAACGTCAGCGGCTTCGATCTGCCCCGCCTCCTGGTGGGATCGATGGGAACGATCGGTGTGATCGTGCAGGCCACGTTGCGGTGCCAGCCGATCCCGCCGGTCTCGCGGTGGTTCAGCACCGACGCGCCGCCCGAGGAGGTACGCGCTCGGCTCTTTCGACCGTCGTGTCTGGCGTGGACCGGACCGACGCTGCACGTGCTGCTGGAAGGTCACGAGGAAGACGTCGAGCAGCAACGCCTCGATGCCGGTCTCGACCCCTCGGCGCCGCCCGATCTGCCCGACGGCACGTGCCGCGGCCGTGTCTCCGTCGCGCCGGATCGCATCGCTGCACTGGCGGATGCCCTGGATGCGATCGAAGCGCTCGAGTGGTCGGCCGAACTGGGAGTGGGCACGGTGCACGTGGCCGCTCCCACCGGGGCGTCGTTGGCAGCTGCTCGTCGCGCCGCTGAGCCCCTCGGGGGTTGGCTGCTCCGCGAGCGGGGTGCCCCGGAGCTCGACGGTTGGGGACGAGACCTCCCGAACGCCGCGCTCCACCAACGGATCCGCGATGCCTTCGATCCCACCCGCAAGCTCTCACCGGGGAGGATGCCGGGATGAACCTCGGCCTCGACGGCGATGAGCTGGTGGCGTGTGTGGCGTGTGGACTGTGCCTTCCACACTGCCCGACGTATCGCGTGACCGGACTCGAGTCCGCATCACCCCGCGGCCGCATCGCCGCGATGCGGGCGGTGCAGACCGGCATCGCACCGATGAACGAGACCTTTGTTCGTTTCATGGAGGAGTGCGTGCAGTGCCGCGGCTGCGAAGCGGCGTGTCCGTCCAACGTCCCGTTCGGCCATCTGATGGAAGACACCCGCGCCGCGCTCCGGGATCACGGTGGCGGCCGGCGGTCGGCAGTGCGCCGGGCTGCGGAATGGTTCGGGTACCGCGTCGCGCTGCCCCGGCACTCCGTGCTGGTCGCTCTCAGCTGGGTCCTCGTCGTGCTCCAACGCGCCCACTTGCTGCCGACGCGTGCCGCGGTACCGGCGATCTCGGCGCGCGACTTGCGTCGTCCGCTGATCGTCCGCGCGTCCGCGACTCCCGACGCGTATCTGTTCCCGGGCTGCGTGATGGACGTGTGGCAGCGTGAGGTGCACCGGGCCGCGATCCGGGTGATGGAGGCGTCCGGTGCCGCGGTCGCGCTGCCGACGCGGGGAGCCGACTGCTGCGGCGCGCTGCACCTCCACGCCGGTCGCCGGGACGAGGCGCGACGCCTGGCCCGGCGCGTCATCGCGTCGATGCCGGGCTCCGCCGCGATCGTCGTCGACAGCGCCGGCTGCGGCGCGGCGATGAAGGACTACGGGAGGCTGTTGGGCACCGACGAGGCCCGAGCGTTCTCGGCGCGGGTTCGCGATTTCTCCGAGTGGATCGTCGAACGCGGCTGCCCACCGCTCCGGTCGAGCGGCACCGCGGTGGTGGTCCAGGATCCGTGCCATCTCCGCCACGTCCAGCGCCGCGCGCACGATGTTCGGACCGTGCTGGCCGGCGCGTACGAGATCCGGGAGACCGACGACGAAGGGCTGTGTTGCGGCGCGGGTGGCGCGTACGCCTTGACGCAGCCGGGTTTGTCCAACGAGATCCGCGACCGCAAGGTGCGGGAGCTGCGGGCGGCGGGGGGCAACGAGCCGCCGGTGGTCGTCTCGGCGAATCCCGGCTGTTCCCTGCACTTGCGCGCCGCGGGGCTCACGGTGAAGCATCCGGCGGAGCTGTTGGCCGACGCGTTGGAGGAGCCACCTGATGGTTGATCGCGAACGACTCGTCGAACAGCTCCGAGGGATCGAGGACGAGCTGCGGGATCTTGCCTACGAGCTCTTGCGGGCGGCGGCCGAGAACGACGACGAGGATGCCGAACGGGAGGAGCGCAAGATCCAGCAGGCGCGCCGGGGCGTGGAGAAGGCGATCCGGGCGTTGTCTCCGCAGTCTGCGCCCGATGACTGGGTCTGACGCCACGCCGCGACCGGACTGACTATCCGAGCGACGCCAACCCGTTCAGGGCGTCGATCATCAGGTGCAGTCGGGCCCAGCCGTGCCGGTCGAAGCGGAACGCGAGGCGGGCGAGATCCAGTTGGTCGCCGTCGTTGATCTCGGGCTGCGTGACCTCGATCACCTCGATCTCGCCGCGCACGACGATGTCCTTGTACGACTCGTTCAACGCGCCGAGCTCGTCGGGCGTCGGCGCGCGGCGCATGCGCAGCACGAGGCGGCCGTCCACGAACCGGGCCGAGTGGTAGTTGCGGTAGAAGCCCACGAGATACTGCACCGCTTCGGCGACGTCGTCGGTGATCTTCACGAGGTCGAGGTCGCCCGGCGACGTGTAGCCGTCCCGCTCCACCGATCCGGCGATGAAGTCGCGCCAGCGCTCCCAGAACGTGCCGCCCGGGACGTCGAGCGCGACGATCGGTACGGGGTTGGCCTTGCCCGTCTGCACCAGGGTGAGGAGCTCGAAGAGCTCGTCGAGCGTCCCGAATCCCCCGGGCAGCAGCGCGAAGCCGTGGGACTCCTTCACGAAGGAGAGCTTGCGCGTGAAGAAGTACCGGAAGTTGATGAGCTTCGGGTCGTCGGCGATGAACTGGCTGGTGGCCGCTTCGAACGGGAGCCGGATGCTGACACCGAACGAGTTCTCGGGCCCGGCGCCCTCGATACCGGCCGACATGATGCCGGGACCCGCTCCGGTGATCACCATCCACTCGTGCGCCGAGATCGCGGTGGCGAAGCGGCGCGCCAGGTCGTAGAGCGGATCGTCGGGCCGGGTGCGGGCCGAGCCGAAGATCGCGACCTTGCGTTCGGCTCGGTACGGCTCGAACACATGGAACGCGTAGCGCATCTCCTTCAGCGCGGCATTGGCGATCTTGAGATCCCCGCGACCGGCGTGATCGCGCGCGAGACGCAATGCGGAGGCGACGAGCTCGAAGATCAGGTCGGGATCGTCGCCTCCGGCCTGGTTGACGAGCGCCAGCGCGGCGTCGTCGAGCGCAGCGTCGCCGGTGCGGTACCGAGGGAGCTTGTCGAGCGGTGCCATCAACCGAGCAACGGCTGCGCCAGCGCCGCCAGCGACACCTCGGGACGGGCGCCGAGGTGGCTGATCACCTCGGCCGACGCCAGCGAGCCGAGGTGCCCGCACGTCGCGAGATCCTGATCGTGCGTGAGACCGAAGAGCACGCCCGCCGCATAGAGGTCCCCGGCGCCGGTGGTGTCCACGACCGCGGCCGCCGGTGCCGGATCGATGACGTGCACCTCGTCGCCGCTGACGATGACCGAACCCTTCTCGCTGCGGGTCAGCGCCGCGACGTCGCAGTGGTGGCGGACGCGCTGGAGCGCCTCGTCGAACTCGTCCACCTCGTACAACGAGCAGATCTCGATCTCATTGGCGAACAAGACGTCGATCTCGTGCTCGACGAGGTGGAGGAACTCGGCCCGGTGCCGGTCCACACAGAACGGGTCCGAGAGGGTCAACGCCACCTTGTGTCCCGCGCTGTGTGCGGTACGGGCCGCGTGACGGATGGCTTCCTTCGCGGCGGGCTGATCCCAGAGGTAGCCCTCGAGGTACGTGATCGCAGCGTCGGCGACGAGTGACTCGTCGACGTCGCCGGGGCCGAAGTCGCTCGACGCGCCGAGATACGTGCACATCGTTCGCTGCGCGTCGGGGGTGACCATGACGAGACACCGACCGGTCGGGGGACCATGACTCGCAGCCTTGGCTTCGAAGCGGACTCCGAGGGCCCGGAGATCGTGGGCGAACACCGCGCCGAGCTCGTCGTCGCGGACGCGACCGACGTAACCGGTCTGCGCGCCGAAGGACGCCAGCGCGGCGATCGTGTTCGCGGCGGAGCCACCCGAGATCTCGATGGCCGGTGGCAACGCGTCGTAGACGCGCTGCGACGTAGTTTCGTCGACCATCGTCGCGGCGCCGCGCGCGAGGCCGTGCGATTCGATGAAGGCGTCGTCGGCATGGACGAGGACGTCGACGAGCGCGTTGCCGACGCC
>Ga0209048_10002733_pt1 | contig 17356 bp, 13 predicted proteins | sample FrelakmetCRP12CR_FD_187146 | JGI IMG/M metagenome (GOLD analysis project Ga0209048, IMG submission 187146) | Freshwater lake sediment microbial communities from the University of Notre Dame, USA, for methane emissions studies - CRP12 CR (SPAdes)... | ecosystem: Environmental > Aquatic >... | reverse complement strand
CCCGTTCCGGCCCCACCCGCCGCGCCCGCCAAGAAGCCGATGGCGCAAATCGCCCAGGACCGCCGCCTGCACCTGGAGGACGTCCTCAAGCTGATGGTGGCCGACGGCCTCGTGCCTGCGGCCGGCGCAGAAAAGCTCGCGCACGCGCGCGGCGGCCGCGCCGAGCACCCGCTCGAGTTCATCGCGGGACAGAAATGGAAGTCCGTCGCCCTGCCGCACAACCTGCTCACGCTCGAGTGGCTTGTCGAATGGCTAGCCGGAAAGCTCGGCGTGCCCTACCTTCACATCGATCCGCTGAAGATCGACCTCACCGCGGTGACGGCGACGATGTCGAACGCCTACGCGGAGCGCTTCCGCATCCTGCCGGTGGATGTCAATCGGTCGGTCCTCACCGTTGCGACCGCCGAGCCGTTCGTCCGCTCGTGGGCCGACGAGCTCGAGAAGATCCTGAAGCTGGAGGTCAAGCTCGTATTCGCGAACCCCGTCGACATCCGCCGCTTTGTGGGGGAGTTCTTCAACCTCGCGCGCTCGATGAAGAAGGCGCAGGAATCGTCGAAGGGCCAGATGTCGCTCGCCGGCAATTTCGAGCAGCTGGTCGAGCTGGGGAACCGGGGCAACCTCGACGCCAACGACAGTCACGTCGTCCACATCGTGGACTGGCTGTGGCAATACGCATTCGAGCAGCGAGCCTCGGACATTCACGTCGAGCCGCGGCGCGACTCCGGGCAGATTCGCTTCCGGATCGACGGCGTCCTGCACCAGGTCTACGCGATCCCGATACCGGTGCTGCTGGCCGTGACGTCGCGGATCAAGCTGCTCGCGCGGATGGAGATCGTCGAGAAGCGCCGGCCGCAGGACGGCCGCATCAAGACGGTGATGCCCAACGGAAGCGAGGTCGAGCTGCGGATCTCGACGATGCCGACGGCGTTCGGCGAGAAGATCGTGATGCGGATCTTCGCGCCCGAAGTGCTGGTGCGCGACTTCACGGAGCTCGGATTCGCAGGCGACGACCGCGACCGCTGGGAAACGATGATCAAGGAGCCCAACGGCATCATCCTCATCACCGGTCCGACCGGCTCGGGCAAGACGACGACGCTCTATTCGTCGCTCAAGCAGCTGGCGACGCCGGAGGTCAACGTGTGCACGGTGGAGGACCCGATCGAAATGATCGAGCCGGCGTTCAACCAGATGCAGGTGCAGCCGGTGATAGGGATCGACTTCGCGCACGGCGTACGCACGCTGATGCGGCAGGATCCGGACATCATCATGGTGGGCGAAATCCGCGACCGCGACACCGCCGACATGGCGGTTCAGGCGGCGCTGACCGGCCACCTCGTGCTGTCGACGCTGCACACCAACGACGCGCCGACCGCCGTGACGCGGATGCTCGATCTCGGCATACCGGCCTACCTCATCAGCTCGACGCTGCTGGGCGTGATGGCGCAGCGCCTGGTGCGGACGCTGTGCCCGCATTGCAAGCGGCCTGGCGATCCGCCCGACGAGGATGTGTGGCACGCGATCACCGCGCCCTGGCGCGCCGAGAGGCCCGCGCAGGTGATGGTCCCGGGCGGTTGCCTCGAATGCCGGATGACCGGTTACCTCGGCCGGATCGGCCTCTACGAGATCATGCTGATGACGCCCGGCGTGCGTCGCCTCATCGTTACCGATCCCGACGACGCGCGGCTGCGCGAGCAGGCGTTCAAGGACGGCATGAAGCCGCTGCGCGTATCCGGCGCGATGAAGATTGCCGCGGGCATCACGACGACCGAGGAGGTCGTCAAGGTCGCGCCGCTCGCCTGAGCGGACGGCCGCGGGATCAGACGGCGGCGCTGCCGATTCCGCGACCCGTTTGCTTCGAATGAATCATCCGGCGTAACGCAGCACCGCGAAGAAATGGCAACCGGTGCCGGCGACGACGAAGCCATGCCACACCGCGTGCGCGTATCGGATGCGCGAGTCCAGCATGAAGAACACCACGCCGGCGGTGTAGGCGATCCCGCCCGCCGCGAGCAGCGCGATCCCCGGCAACGGAACGTGCTCGAACAGCGGCACGATTGCGATGACCACGAGCCAGCCCATTGCCAGATAGAGGCCGGTCGACATCCACGGGTGCGACAGCCGGTCGAACGCCTTCAGCGTCACGCCGAGCGCCGCGAACCCCCAGACGAGCCCGAACAGCGTCCAGCCCCAGGGCCCGCCCAGCGCGCCCAGCGCAAACGGCGTGTAGCTGCCCGCGATGAAGATGTAAATCGCTCCGTGGTCGAGCTTCATGAACACGCATTTGGCCCGCCCCGCGGGCAACGCGTGGTAGAGCGTCGACGTGAGGTAAAGCAGCACCATCGTCGCCGCGAACACGATGGCGCCGACGAGCGCCGCGGTGCTGAAGTGGCGCGCGGCGGCGATCAGGAACGGCATCGCCGCGATCGCGGCGAGCAGCGCCACGCCATGGCTCACGCTGTTGGCGATTTCCTCGCCGAGGGTCTGCGGACGTTCGATCACGGGCGTATTGTCTCATGTCGGGAGCGCACGTGTTTCACGGCGCGTGTCCGAGCGGCTCACGCGCAGCTGATCGGCGACGCCGATACCAGGCTCGCCGTGTAATTGTGTCGTTGCATCGACAGGAACGCACGATGAAGGCACGAAGCACGGACGCCCGCCATGGCACGGTCGCGCAGCTCCTCCACTGGACGACGGCGGTCCTGGTCGTCATCGCGTTCGTGTACGGGCCCGGCGGATCCGAGCAGCGGGTCTATTCACTCGCGAAGGACTTCGACCGGCAGTTGCACGAGACGCTGGGAATGAGCGTGCTCGCGCTCACGCTGATCCGCTTCGCGTGGCGTGCAATCGACAGCGCACCCGAGGATCCGCCGATGCCGCCCTGGATGCAGCGCGCTTCGAAGCTCGTGCAGGGGCTCCTCTACCTGCTCCTGCTTGCGGTGCCGCTGACGGCGATCGCCGGCGCCTGGCTCGAAGCGCATCCGCTGACGCTGCTGGCCGGCGTCCGCATCGGCCCGCTGCTGCCGGAAGCGCACGCCGCCGGCAGCGTGATCGCGTCGATCCACACGTGGCTGGGCGACACGATTCTCTGGGTTGCCGGCGTGCACGCCACTGCGGCGCTCTACCATCACTTCGTGCTGCGGGATCGCGTGCTGAGGTCCATGTTGCCCGGCTGAGCGCGCGGACATCGTCACCCGATCTCCGGCGGGTGCATGCAGCGCGCTGCACTGTCATGGCCATGTGTTCGAGATTCCTCGACGCCGCCGCTGCGGGATTTGACCGTCAACGCATAGACCACGATAATGCAGTGGGTATAGGCGCAGCCAGACGTGCTGGGCAGGCGGATTGTCTGACCGCCGCACGCGCTGACGCGATGCCTGACCGGGGATGGCGCCCGCGATCCAGCCGGGCTCGCCCGACCGGAATCCGGGACAACGGGGGGAAGGGACAATGGGCTATCTGAATCTCGATTGCATCGATCGCGTGTCCTCCAGCGGGTTCCAGGCGCAGACGCCGTACCCGTGGGCGCACATGCAGGACACGCTGACCGCCGAGGGTTGGGACCGTCTTCGCGCAAGCCTTCCCGACATGACGCAATTCAATCGCATGGTCGGCGTCAAGCGCGGACACGGACAGGCGCCGCACAATCGAGGCATCCTGCACTATCGGGAGGGCATGGACGTCGGGGAACCCTGGAAGGCCTTCATCGCCGAGCTTCACGGGAAGGCTTACGACTCGTTCCTGCGCCGGATGCTGGGCCTTCGGCCCGATCAGAAGATCATCCTGACGATGGAGTGGTACTACGCATGGCAAGGCTGCTCCGTGTCGCCGCATTGCGATGCCCGGCGCAAGCTCGCCACCCACATCTTCTTCTTCGCCACCGACGATGATTGGCCACGCGAGTGGGGCGGCGACATCCTGATCCTCGACGACGAGGGCCGCTACAAGGCGCACTCGGCGCCCGGCTTCAACGATCTCAAGGTGGCGGCGTCGCTGGACCTGCGCAAGAATGGCAGCCTGCTTTTCCAGCGGACCGAACATTCCTGGCACGGCGTGCTCCCGCTGAAATCCCCCAATCCGGACGTCTATCGCAAGCTCTTCATCGTCACGGTGAACATCCCCACGTTCCAGGTGTGGTGGCGGCGCGTTCGCGGCAAGGACCCCGATGGGTTCCCGCTGAAGGCGGCGTGACGGCAAGCCGAGACGCAGGCCCTTCCGCGGAATTTCACGAAAGCGCTTCACGCGCGCGGGATTTCCGCGCGGCAGGTGCAGGCTTTCCACGAACGCGAGTTCGATTCCGGGCGCGGAGTCTCGCCCGCTACTCCTGCGGCAGCCCACGCTCGATCCGCGGATCCGGAATGAACCACACGATCGCGACGAACACGTACAGGCCGAATGATATCCAGGGGTTCACCAGCGTCAGTGCGATCGCGGCCGCGTAGATGACGAGCGAGGCGATTCCCTTGAAATCGACCCCGATCGCGCGCGCCAGCGGCGAGTCCGCGCCGTGGTGCGCGATCAGCACGCGTTCGAGAATGTAGTAGGCGACTCCCGCCATCAGTAGCACCACGCCATACAGCGCCACGGGCAGCGCGGCGAAATGATTCTCGTTGACCCAGCCCGTCACGAAGGGCACCAGCGACAGCCAGAAGAGCAGGTGGAGGTTCGCCCACATCGCGAGGCCGTTGACGCGCTGCACCGCGTGCAGCATGTGGTGGTGGTTGTTCCAGTAGATGCCGATGTAGACGAAGCTGAGCACGTAGCTCAGGAACACCGGCACGAGCGGCACCAGTGCGGAGAGATCGGTGCCGTGCGGGACCTTCAGCTCCAGCACCATGATCGTGATGATGACCGCGATCACGCCGTCGCTGAACGCTTCGAGACGACCCTTGCCCATGCCGATCCTTCCTCCATGCCGCTGCGCCCGGCGCCGCTGCGCAGCATCGCACCACCCGAGTCGTCGGGCAAGAGCGCCTAAGGTACGGCCGTTGTGCTGCTCTCGTCGACGGGATCCCCGATCTCCGCCCCCTTCCGCCGGAACGGGAGACGCCGACGGAAGTTATCACTGTCCGATCTGGCGCTCCGGGTTGCGAGTTCGGCAGCCTCCGGATAGGCCATGGGGCTCCTACTCTTCGCGATCTCGAGCAACTTCGTCGCGTCGTTCAAGCGCACGCGGTACTTGCTCAGGTTGTTGAGAAGGTACATCGCGAAGAGATTGTCGACGTCCTCGTAATGATCCTGTTCTTTCCGAAAATCGCTCGACAGGACCGAGGGAAACCGGTTCGGCAGGTCCTTGAACTGCACCTTCTCCTCCCCGTGCGGATCCACGTAGGTCGAGCCCTCGTATTTCGTGTACGACACCACGTCCAATCGGTACCCGCGCGCGTTCCACTCCTGGAGCAGCTTCATCGCCATTTCGGTGGGAATGTTGGCGTTGACAGCCGCCACGACCTTTCGCCTCGAGAGAAGCCCGGCGCTCGTCACGTCGAGGTCCTTGTACCCGGCGCCAAACTTGAAGGCGGCGCCGATCGTCTTGGCGCAGTTGAGACGGATGTAGTCGTACCGAATCTCGCCGTCGTGGTACTCGGTGTTCCGGGCCCGTTTGTGGTAGTCGTCGTTGATACGCGTGAAGAAGGCCGCGAGGGCCTCCTTTTCCTCGGCCGGGACGCCGTAGACACGCACGCCTATGACCGATCGCTTGTAGATCTCGCCGAAGTCGAGGCCGAACGAGGCGGTGTCGCCGAGCGACGAGTTGGTCTTGAACAGGTACTCCTTCTTCGGAATCCTGACCATGAGATCGTCGGTGTAGAAGCCCTTGGCATGCCTGGGCGCCCGGTCTGCGTAGAAATTGGCGGTGTAGACCAGGTCGTCGCCGGGCGCCTGGTCGCGGATGGCCAGGGCCAGATGTCCGGCCGAGCCGCCCTTGGAGGTGCCGTAGCTGATCAGCAGCTCCATGTCGTACGGATCCTGTCGCAGAACGTTTGCAATCTCGTCGATGTTGGCCGGTTCCGGCCCGCCCCTGGTCCCGAAGTCGGCGGCGACCACCGCGGCGGCGAACGTCAGCGCCGACGCGGCACACCAAACCGCGGCTCTTGTCGCCATCGCCCTCGTGCAACCTGCGTGTCGCGGCATTCGGCAGCTCAGGGCTGAATTTCGAGTGAATCCGCTTCAAGGATATCCGCAATGCGCTTCTTGAGGCTGCGGTCGTTCGGTCCGCTCATTCTAGCCCGCGAGCCGGCGGGTGCGGGTAACCGCTCTGAAGCGGGCGCCTCGATGATGGCTGATGGCCCAACGCACCCGACCACCAGTGGAGGTTTTCGATCCGAAGCAGCCATGTGCGTCGCCAGGAAGCAGGCATCGGGATGTAGGCGACCGACGGCCCGAAACGGATCGGTGTAAGCTTACGCTGCCAGGCAGCGTTGATCACGCGCTGCAATTCAAACGCGTCAACACCAGGATCGAATCACATGAAGCAATTCTTGGCCTCTGGTCGGGCACGTTCGCTGATGACATCGATCGCTTTGGTGGTGTTGGTGTTCGTTGCCGGCGGCGCTGCCGCAGCCGCTCCCGGCGTGGACGAAAGCGAACTCCAGGCCCTGGGCTTCAAAGTTCTCGTCGCGACGACACCGGTTCAGAAGGAGTGGGTGCAGCGTCTCGCGCCAGGCCAGGTAAAGGCAGTGCAACGCAACGGCAACAAATATTTCATCTTCCCCGATGCGTCGAGGAAACAGGTCTATGTCGGCGGCCCGAAGGAATATGACGCGTATCGCCAGCTCCACCCGGGAAGCCAGCCCGGGACCGATGAAGCGGCGAGGAAGGGAAGCGCGGCCCGCGGCAAGCAGAATCAGGTGATGCAGGACTCGACCGCTCGCGACCTGACGGATCCCTTCCTGGGGGTTGGCTGGAACGATCTCATCTGGTGAGATTTTCGGGCCGCGAGTTCGGCAGGCAGCCGGACGTTGCTCAGGTCGGCATGCGGGGGCGAGCGTTTGACCTTCCAGGCAGCCGCGATCGCCGCAAAGGCGTTTGGCGGAACCGGTCCTGGCGGATGGGGTGGGATTCGAACCCACGAAGGACTTGCGCCCTTGCCGGATTTCAAGTCCGGTGCATTAGACCACTCTGCCACCCATCCTCGTGCTGCCGATTCGAGCTTGCCGGACTTGACTCCGGCCATTCAAGGTTCCCGCACTACCGCAAACATGGCCCGCACCGCTTGAAACGCCGCCATGGCGCAAGCATATTAACAACCCGAGGCACCGGCCCCAAGAGGGTCGAAGCGTTCAGGTGGAACTCGGGCGGTTTTCTGCTAGTCTTAGACGATTGATCGGTCCCGGTCGGACCGTTAACGGAGGATGCATGGAACCCAGATTCGAGCCCGTGATGTCGGGCCAGCCGGCGGCCACGGTGCCGCCCGCCGTCGAAACCGCGGCCGTCGACAGCAGCCGCGTCCTGCGCAATACCTACTGGCTGCTCGCGCTGTCGCTGCTGCCGACGATCGCCGGCGCGCTGGCCGGGATGCAGCTCAATTTCATCGCGCTTTTCAAGGCGGCGCCGATCATGACGCCGCTGCTGATGTTCGGCGTGATGCTGGGCTCGCTGTTCGTCGTGACCCGCCTGCGCAACAGCGCGATGGCGGTTCCCGCGCTGTTCGGCTTCACGTTCATCGCCGGCCTGATGCTGACGCCGATCCTCACCGTCGCGGCGGGCCTTCGCAATGGCGGCCAGCTGGTCGCGCTTTCCGGCGGGCTGACGGCCGCCGTGTTCTTCGGGCTCGCGGCGTATGCGACGACGACCAGGCGCGATTTCAGTTTCCTCGGCCGGTTCCTTTTCATCGGAACGCTGCTGCTGATCGCGGGATGGCTCGTCAGCATGTTCCTGCCGATCCCGACGCTCACGATCACGCTTTCGGCAATCGCGGTGCTGCTCTTCTCGCTCTGGCTGCTGCACGACCTGAGTCGCATCGTGACCGGCGGCGAGACGAACTACGTGATGGCGACGCTTGCGCTCTTCCTCGACATCTACAACATCTTCGTCAACCTGCTCAGTCTGCTGATGGTGTTTGCCGGAGACCGCGACTGACCGTGCGGTGATCCTCAGCGGAACAGGTTGAGGGCCGCGTCGAGGCCGCAATGGCTGATCGCGTACGTCGCGCGGGCGCGGACGACCGGCTTCGCGCGATACGCGACTGACACGTCGGCCTCCCGCAGCATCGGGAGGTCGTTGGCGCCGTCGCCGATCGCGACGACGATCTCGCCCGGCTTCGCATGCCGGGCGCGCATCGCGGCAAGGCGTGCGGCCTTTCCGTGCGCATCCACGATCGGCTCCGCCAATTCGCCGCTGAGCTTGCCGTCACGGATCACCAGCGTGTTCGCGGCGGCGTCGTCGAACCCGAGGCGCTGCTGCAGCCGGTCGGTGAAGAACGTGAAGCCGCCCGACACCAGCAGGGTCTTCGCGCCTGCCGCCTTGAACCCCGCGAGCATTCGCTCCGCCCCCGGGGAAAGCCGCACCCGCTCCGCGTAGACGCGTGCGAGGGCATCGACCGGAAGCCCGGCGAGCAGCGTGACGCGCCGCACGAGGCTCTCGCGGAAATCGATCTCGCCGCGCATCGCGGATGCGGTGATCGCCGCGACTTCGGCCCGGATGCCCTGCATGTCGGCGATCTCGTCGATGCACTCGATCGTGATCAGCGTCGAATCCATGTCGATCGCGACGACCCGCACGCGGTTCCGGTCGAGATCCGCGGCGACGAGCGCGTAATCGATCCCGGCGGCGGCGCAGATCTCGGCGATGCCGTCGTGCGTCCGGATGCGCGCGAGCCGGTACGCCTGCTGGCTGCCGCCGTCGAGAACGGCGATCCCCTGCGCATCGGCCAGAGACGCGATCGCGCCGAGGACATCCTGCGCGATCGAAGGTGCCTGAATGACAAGGTCCATTGCGTCGGGACGAGGCGCTGCAGAGCCGGGCGATCCCGGGATTCCGCGGCGTGGCGTCAGGCGCGCGGCTTGACGCGCCTCGCGCACTCCTGAGCGCGCTCGCGCGCCGTCGCGATGTCCGGGCCGTTCGCCAGCGCGACGCCCATCCGCCGCCGCTTGTACGAATCGGGCTTGCCGAAGAGCCTCAGGTCGGAATCCGGAACTGCCAACGCGTGCGCGACGTCCTCGAAGTGGATTCCGCGGGCCTCGATGCCCCCATAGATGACGGCGGACGCGCCCGGCGCGGTGAGCCGCACGTCGACCGGCAGCCCGAGGATAGCGCGGGCGTGCAGCTCGAACTCGCTCTGCCGCTGCGTGCACATCGTCACCATCCCGGTGTCGTGCGGCCGCGGGCTCACTTCGGAGAACCAGACGTCGTCGCCCTTGACGAACACCTCGACGCCGAAGAGGCCGCGTCCGCCGAGGGCGCCGGTGACCTTCGCGGCGATGTCCTGCGACCGCGCGAGCGCACGCTCCGACATCGGCTGCGGCTGCCACGACTCGACGTAGTCGCCGTTCACCTGCAGATGGCCGACCGGCTCGCAGTAGTGCGTCCGCATCGCGCCGCCCTCGTCCGACGCGCGCACGGTGAGCAGTGTTATCTCGTAGTCGAAGTCGATGAATCCTTCGACGATCACGTGACTGCCGCGGACGCGGGCGGCGCTCTCCGCGTATTGCCATGCTGCGGCGACGTCCGTGCGCGAACGCACGACGGTCTGTCCCTTGCCCGACGACGACATCACCGGCTTCACGACGCAGGGATAGCCGATCCCGGCCTTGCCCTCGATCGCGGCGGTGAGGCCGGCCTCGCTTTCCGCGAACCGGTACGGCGACGTCGGCAGCCGCAGCTCCTCGGCCGCCAGCCGGCGGATGCCCTCGCGGTTCATCGTGAGCTGCACGGCGCGCGCGGTCGGGATCACCTCGGCGATGCCGTCGCGCTCGATGGCGGCCAGAACTTCGGTCGCGATCGCCTCGATCTCGGGGACGACGAGATGCGGCCGTTCCTGCTCGATCAGCCGGCGCAGCGCGGGGCCGTCGGTCATCGCGATGACGTGCGCGCGGTGCGCCACCTGGTGGCCCGGGGCGTTCGCGTAGCGGTCGACGGCGGTGACCTCGACGCCGAAACGCTGCAGCGCAATGACGATTTCCTTGCCGAGCTCGCCGCTGCCGAGGAGCATCACGCGGGTCGCGGACGGGGAGAGCGGGGTGCCGATGTTCATGGAGACGGGCGGAGCCTCGTGCGCCCTCGTGGAGGGGCGGGGAAGAACGCCTATCTTACCAGTGGGCGGGGGAATTTGCTGCAGCGCACACAAACGCCTGTCCGCCGGGCAGGGCGCCCCGGCCGCCGGGTGCCGGACGGCGGCACGGGCGTACCCGTCAACGCTTCGACTTGGGCTTGCGCTGCTTGGTCTCGCGGGAGAGCGGCTCGCTGTAGGAACGCCGTTCGGGAATCGCCGGGACCGCTTCGTCGGCGAGCGTGAAGTCGATCTTCGTCGTCTCGAGATCGACGCGCGCGACCTTGACCCGCACCCGGCCGGCGAGCTGGAACACCCGGCCGCTGCGCTCGCCGATCATCGCATGGCGTCCGGCGTCGAAATGGAAGTAGTCGCGACCGAGCTCGGTCACGTGGACGAGGCCGTCGATGTTGAGCTCGTCGAGCGTGACGAAGATCCCGAAGCTCGTGACGCCGCTGATGGTTCCGCCGAACGTCTCGCCGACCTTGTCCTGCATGAAATAGCACTTCAGCCAGTTCTCGACGTCGCGCGTGGCGTCGTCGGCACGCCGCTCGGTGAGCGAGCAATGGACGCCGAGCTCCGCCCAGCTCGCTCCCGCCGGGCGGTACTGCGTCTTCGCGAGCACGGCCTTGATCGCACGGTGCACCAGCAGGTCGGGATAGCGGCGGATCGGCGAGGTGAAATGCGCGTATGCCTCGTAGGAAAGGCCGAAGTGGCCGACGTTCTCGGGGCGGTACTGCGCCTGCTGCAGCGAGCGCAGCAGCACCGTCTGCAGCAGCGCGTAGTCCGGGCGGTCCTTGATGCGGATCAGGAGCTTCGCGTAATCCGACGCCGTCGGGTTGTCGCCGCCGGGCAGCGCGAGTGCGCAGCTCGCGAGGAAATCCTTGAGCACGGCGAGCTTTTCCGGCGTGGGCCCCTCGTGGACGCGATAGAGCGCCGGGTGGGCGTGCTTCTCGAGAAAGCCCGCGGTGCAGACGTTCGCCGCGAGCATGCACTCCTCGATCAGCCGGTGCGCGTCGTTGCGCACGACCGGCACGACGGCGACGATCTTGCCGTGGATGTCGAACTCGAGCTGCATCTCGATGCTGTCGAAATCGATGGCGCCGCGCGCTTCGCGCGCCCGCTTGAGCGCGTGGTACAGCGCATACAGGTTCTCGAGCTGCGGCTGCAGCGCCTTCATCTCGCGCGGCAGCTTCGCGCTCTTCGCCGACAGCGCCTCCCAGACCTGCGTGTAGGTGAGCCGCGCCCGCGAGTGCATGACCGCCGGATAGAACTTGTAGCTCCTGATCGCGCCGTCGGCGCCGACCTGCATGTCGCAGGCCATGCAGAGCCGATCGACCATCGGCTTCAGCGAGCAGAGCTCGTTCGAAAGCGCTTCGGGCAGCATCGGAATCACGCGCCGCGGAAAGTAGACCGACGTGCCGCGCTCGCGCGCGTCGCGGTCGAGCGCGTCGCCGTCGCGGACGTAGTGCGAGACGTCGGCGATCGCGACGATCAGCCTGAACCCGGCACCCGCGCGCTCGCACCAGACGGCGTCGTCGAAATCCTTCGCGGTCTCGCCGTCGATGGTGACGAGCGGCAACGTGGTGAGGTCGACCCGGTCCCTGCGGTCGGCGGGACGCACTTCGTCCGGCAGCCGCTCGGCCTGCCGTCGCGCGGCCGTCGAGAACTCGTGCGGCAGATCGTGCTTGCGCAGCGCGATCTCGATCTCCATGCCCGGATCGGTGTAGCTGCCGAGCACTTCCACGACGCGGACGATCGCTTCGCGCTGCGGCGAAGGCTGCTCGACGATCTCGACCATGACTACTTCGCCCGGTTTCGCGCCTCCACGCCCGTCGGGCGGGACCAGCAGATCCTGGTTCACCCGGCGGTTCTCCGCGACGGCGAACCATACGCCGTGCTCCTCGTACAGGCGCGCGACCAGCGTGCGATTGGCGTGCTCGAGCACGTCGACGATCTCGCCTTCGGGCCGGCCGCGCCGGTCGGTGCCGGTGCGCCGCGCCGTCGCGCGATCGCCGTGCAGCACCTTGTGCATCTCGCGCGGGCTGAGGAAGAGATCGGCGGCGCCGTCATCGGGGACGAGAAAGCCGAATCCGTCCGGATGCCCCTGCACCGTGCCGGTGACGAGCGCGAGCTTGGCCGCGACGCAGAGCTCGCCCTTGCGGTTCAGCATCAGCTGCCCGTCGCGCTGCATCGCCTCGATGCGGCCGAGGAACGCCTCGCGCGCGACGGGCTGCACCCGCATCGCCCGCTCGAGCTCGGCGGGCGGCATCGGCACCCCCGCGTCGTCGAGCGTCGCAAGGATCGCGACTCGCGAGGGCAGGAGCTCCGGATCGATGTCGCCGCCGCGGCGCGGCGCGGCGCCGTGCATGCCGTGGCGCGGCCGCGCCGGCGCGCCGGACGGCGGACGTCCTGTCGTCAGCGGATCGGAGGCCGGGGCGGGCGGGCGGTTCTTCGGGACCGCGGCAGGGCGCCGCGGCGATCGCGCCGGGGCGCGCTTTTGTCCTTGGGACGGAGTCTTTTTTGACAAGAAAGTGTATGAATCGTAAAATTACAGGTTGCGGTCGGCCCAGGTGGCGGAATTGGTAGACGCACTAGGTTCAGGTCCTAGCGGTGGCGACACTGTGGGGGTTCGAGTCCCTTCCTGGGCACCACGACACGCAAGAGCCAAGTATCGCGCATTCGCAATGGTAACGCCCGCTCGCGCGGGCGTTTTGTTATATGTCGGCGGCGGTCCCGAAACCTGCCGCAAAATGGGGCGAGCGGCCCGAGTGCCTCAGTTGCCAAATGAGGGCCCGCAGCGAGCCCCGAGATAGTACTCCGAGGTACAGCGAGGGGCGAGCGAGGACACGACAAAGCAATCGGGTCGCGCAGCCGATTTTGCGACAGGTTTTAGTGGATGAACTTGCCGTCGTGGCCGATCATGGACAGGTCGACGAACTGCGACCCGTTGTGATTGTCAGGCGCGAAGCGCACCAGGAAGCCGCCGATCTCCAGGTTCGACATCGATTCCATCGCCGCGATGAATTTCTCGCGCGTCAGGTCCTTGCCCGAGCGGCGCAGCCCTTCGACCAGCACCTTCGCCGCGATGAATCCCTCGAGGCTCGAGAAATTCACGTCGAAGTCCTTCGCCCGCTTGGCGAGGTCGAGGTATTCCTTGACGATCGGCGTCAGCGGGCTCCACGGGAACGGCACGACCTGCGAGATCAGCACGCCGTAGCCCTCGTTGCCGAGCGCATCGGCGAGCGCCTTGCTGCCGACGAAGGACACATTGAAGAATTGCGTGATGCTGCCCGTCTTCTTCATCTGCTTCACGAACTCGGCAACCGACGTGTACGCCGAGATCATCACCGTCGCCTCGGGCTGCGCCGCGCTGATCGCCTTCACCGCTTCGGCGACATTGGTCGTGTTGCGCTCGACGGTGCCGAGCGCGGCGACCTGCATGTTGCGCCTGGCGAGCGCCCGCTTCATGCCCTCGAGACCGGCCTGCCCGTAGGCGTCGTTCTGGTAGAAGACCGCGATCTTCTTGACGCCGGTCCGGGTGAGATGATCGACGATCCGCTCCGTCTCGTCGTAATAGCTCGCCCGGACATTGAAGATGTAGCGGTTGAACGGCGTGCGCAGCAGCTCGGCGCCGGTGAACGGCCCGACGAAGGGCACGCGGGCCTCGGTGAAGATCGGCAGCGCCGCCGAGCTCGTCGGCGTGCCGACGTAGGCGAACAGCAGGAACACGCGGTCCTGCTCGATCAGCTTCCTGGTGTTCTCCGCCGCCTGTTTCGACTCGTACTTGTCGTCGAGCGACTTCATCTCGATCCGGCGGCCGTTGACGCCCCCCTGCGAATTGATGAAGTTGAAGTAGAGCTTCGCGCCGTCGCGCATCTGGATGCCGAGCTGGGCGGCCGGCCCGGAGAAAGCGGCGGACTGGCCGATCAGGATCGAATTCGGTGTGACGCCGTCCTCCGCCTGCGCGCCGGCGATCGCCGCACAGGCGGCGAGCGCCACCGCAAAGCGCTGCAAAAGGTGCCTCATCGTCATAGTCCCCTCGAGCCGGGCGGACGGAATCGCTCGTCCCGGTCTTCAGTCCTTCGTCCCGAACCGCATTTCGACGTCCAGCATGCGCCGGCGGCGCGGCGCGTGCCTGCCCGTTGTGACTGATCCCCGTGCATCGACCATTCGCAGCGTAGCTCTGGAGCGATTCCTAAGCAATATTCGCGCCGGGAAATGGTGCAGAAGTGGGGTCGTTGTCGCAAATCCGCTCCGTTTCGGCATCGGTCAGCGGTCGCCGGACGCCGCTTCGAGCCGGGCCCGGAGCGCGCCGGGACGCAGCGTGTCGTAGATTTCGAAGGGCTGGTGGACCCACGGATCGTCGGGCAGGTAGGCGACATGGAAGTCCGGCTTGAATACCGAGCGGGCCTTCCACCAGACGACCGCCGTCCGCTGCTCGCGAATGTGCGGAAAACGCAGCGGCAGCGCCTTCGCGACGGCTTCGAGCGTGTGGCCCGAATCGACCATGTCGTCGACCAGCAGGACGCGATCCCCCAGCCCCGGCGAGCTCATCGTCATGTGTTCCGCGATCACCAGCTCGCCGCGCACGGTGCCGCCTTCCGCCGAGTACGAGTGCGTGGAGAGAATCGCGAGCGGAATGTCGTAGATGCGGGACAGCACGTCGCCGACCCGCAGCCCGCCGCGCGCGATGCACACGATCTGGTTGAACCGCCAGCCGGATTCGTGGACGATGAGCGCGAGCCGCTCGACCAGCGTGTTGTACTGGTCCCAGCTGACGTCGAGATCGGCCATCGGGTCGCGCGCTCAGCGGAACGGGTGATGGAGCACGATCGTCTCGGCGCGATCCGGCCCGGTCGACACCATCGCGATCGGGACGCCGGTCAGCGCCTCGATACGCTCGAGATAGGCACGGGCGTTCGCCGGCAGCGCGTCGAACGACCTCACGCCGACGGTGCTCTCGCTCCAGCCCGGCATCGTCTCGTAGACGGGAACGCATTCGGCGACGGCGTCGGCACCCGACGGCAGCAGTGCGAGCGGCCTGCCGTCCACCGTGTAGCTCGTGCAGACCTTGATCTCCGGGAGGCCGTCCAGCACGTCGAGCTTGGTGATGCAAAGGCCCGTCACGCCGTTCAGCTGCAGCGAGCGCGCGAGCGCCGCGAGGTCGAGCCAGCCGCAGCGGCGCGGTCGCCCCGTGACCGACCCGAATTCGTTGCCGCGTTTCGCGAGGCCGGCACCGGTGTCGTCGGTGAGCTCGGTGGGGAAGGGGCCGGTGCCGACGCGCGTCGTGTACGCCTTGGCGATGCCGAGGACGTAATCGAGGAAATCGGCGCCGATGCCGGCGCCCGTGGCCGCCGCTCCGGCGAGGCAGTTCGACGACGTGACGTAAGGATACGTGCCGTGGTCGATGTCGAGCAGCGCGCCCTGGGCACCTTCGAACAGCAGCGAGTCGCCGCGCCGGCGCGCCGCCTGCAGCAGTGCGGCGACGTCGGCGATCATCGGCGTGATCGCCCCGGCGAGCGCAAGCGTGTCGTCGCGCGTCTTGGCGAACGGCACCGGGGCGCACTTGAAATATTGCGTCAGCACGAAGTTGTGATATTCGAGCAGGGCCTCGAGCTTCGCGGCGAAGCGGTCCGGAAAGAGGAGGTCCTGCACGCGAATAGCGCGGCGCGCGATCTTGTCCTCGTACGCGGGACCGATGCCGCGGCCCGTCGTGCCGACCTTGGCGTCGCCCATCGCGCCCTCGCGCGCCTGGTCGAGCGCGACGTGGCACGGGAGCACCAGCGGACAGGCGGGCGAGATCGACAGCCGGCTCTTCACGTCGACGCCGGCGGCCTCGAGCTCGCCTATCTCCTGCAACAGCGCCGCGGGCGAAAGCACGACGCCGTTGCCGATGTAGATGGCGACGCCGGGATGGAGCACGCCCGACGGGATGAGCCGCAGCACGGTCTTGCGGCCGGCGACGACGAGCGTGTGCCCGGCGTTGTGCCCCCCCTGGAAGCGCACGACGCCCTGCGCATGCTCGGTCAGCCAGTCGACGACCTTGCCCTTGCCTTCGTCTCCCCACTGGGTGCCGATGACGACGACGTTCTTTCCCATTGCTGCAGCCTTTCCGGATGCGTCAGCGCCGTTTCGCCGCATGGCGCCGTCGCGGGCGCGATGCAACGTACCGACGATGAACAGAAGTCGAGGTCATCCGCGCGAATGCCGGCAAGGCGCGGCATCGGCGCGGCGGGTGATCAAGTCGTCCCGGTCCCGTTTGCGTCGGCGCGTCCCTGCACCGCCGCGAGTTGACGAAGGTCGAGCGTGAATCCGGTGGCGGGGCGCGCGCGGCCGAAGGCCTTGCCGATGCCGTCGTAGCGGCCCCCGTTTCCCACCGCGATGGCTTCACCCGCGGTGAATACCGAGAAGATCGCGCCGTTCTGGTAATGATAGCCGGTGAGGTCGGCGAGATCGACGTGCAACGCATCGACGCGCGACTCGGTCGAGCGCACCAGCGCCTCGATCGCGCCCAGCGCGTTGCCGATCGCGGGCGTGTCCGGCAGCCGCGCGCGCGCCGCGGCAATCACATCGTTGGCGGGTCCGTAGAGCGTGGGGAGCGCGTTGAGCGCGTCGCGCCATGCGGCCGGAAGCTTCGCCGTCAGCTCCGCGACCGACGGTACGTCCTTCGCCCGCATCGCCTGGTGGAGCCCGGCGTCCTCGCGCGTGCCGGCGATGCCGGCGCCCGCGGCGAGCGCGCGATAGACGCCGACGTGGCCCAGGTCGAGGTGCAGCGCGCGAACGCCCGCGGCGGCGAGCGACGAAAGCAGCAGTCCGACGACCTCGCGGTCGCCGTCGATGCCGGGTTCGCCGAAGAGCTCGGCGCCGATCTGGAGGATTTCGCGCGTCGCAGCGCTGCCTCCCGGCATCGTGTGCAGCACGCTGCCCGAGTAGCAGAGGCGCGTGACGCCGGTCTCGTTCAGCAGGTGCGCGTCGATCCGCGCCACCTGCGGCGTGATGTCGGCGCGCACGCCGAGCAGCCGTCCGGACATCGGGTCGACGACCTTGAACGTCATCAGGTCGAGATCGCGTCCGGTGCCGGTCAGCAGCGAATCGAGGTGCTCGACGAGCGGCGGCTGCACGAGCCGGTAGCCCTGCGCGCGGAAGTGG
>Ga0209048_10002732_pt1 | contig 17357 bp, 14 predicted proteins | sample FrelakmetCRP12CR_FD_187146 | JGI IMG/M metagenome (GOLD analysis project Ga0209048, IMG submission 187146) | Freshwater lake sediment microbial communities from the University of Notre Dame, USA, for methane emissions studies - CRP12 CR (SPAdes)... | ecosystem: Environmental > Aquatic >... | reverse complement strand
CCGCTATCCTGGCCAATACGGCTGCCTTTTCAAAATCTGAACAACCAGAAGAACCCGAGAAGGCTAAGACTGATGCCCTGATAAAGGGATACCAGGAAGAGACAAGGATTCCCGGGACCTGGCAAAGCTTTACCTGCAATAGTTGTGGCCGGATAGTCCAGGTATCACCTGCATTCAAACTTCCTCAGTTCAACTGCACTCATTGCGGCCACCTTTTTAAGGTTTGATTGAATAGTCTTGACCCGTTATTTATAGACGTGCCAAGCCTGCCCTGTTAGATAATACTTCTATGAGCCGGCACTCAACCCAGCGTCCGTTCCCCGAGGCGAATCTAATAACTCCAGCCTGTATCAAATTATATAAGAACAAGGAGGCCCTTCCATGAAGAATCTGACAGCCAGAGACTGGGCTTTGATTGCAGGTGAAGCAGGGTTGTTCCTCATTGTTACCATAGTCTTATGTCTTGATGAGTTTGTGGATTTGCCATACCATTTGCTTGGGGCCCCAGAGACACCATATAGGCCGCAGGAATACATCATAGAGACTGTCTCGATACTCATAGTTGCACTAATCGTTATCACCATAACTCTGCTCTTACTGAAGAGATCCAGACGGCTTGAGCGATTCTTAAGGGTCTGTGCCTGGTGCAGGAAAGTATGGGTGGATGATGAATGGGTAAGTTTTGAAGAATACGCACTGAAAAGGCATTCTCTGAAATCCAGCCACGGCATCTGTGAAGAATGCGTGGCCAGACTTGAAAAAAAGACCGAACCAAAGAAGGCTGGACAACTTGAAGACCTTACAAATACACGAGCTCACCACAAGCGGATGGATCGCAAGAAGCCTTTACAATAAGTACTCCATTTTCAGTCAGTAGGTTGGGTTGAGGAACCAAACCCAACACATCAAGATCTGAAGAGAAAGACCCACATTAACAGAAAAAATGGCGGAGGGAGCAGGATTCGAACCCGCGGTACCTTGCGGCACAACGGTTTTCAAGACCGCCGCCTTCAACCACTCGGCCATCCCTCCGCACGGATTTACCTTTAACCGATGGACGCTATGAGGTCAACTCCCATGTAGGGTTTGAGTGCCTCGGGGACCCTGACCGTGCCATCTTTGAGCTGATAGTTCTCCAAAATGGCAGCAACGGTCCTTCCCACAGCCAGGCCGCTCCCATTGAGCGTATGGCAGAGCTCGGACTTCTTGCCCTGCTTTGATTTGAAGCGGATCTGGCCCCTGCGCGACTGGAAGTCGACAAAGTTGCTGCAGGAAGATATCTCACGGTACACGCCCTGTGCAGGCATCCACACCTCGATATCATACGTCTTTGCCGAGGAGAAACCAAGGTCCCCTGTGCAGAGCACGACCACTCGATAGTGGAGTCCGAGCTTCTTGAGGATTTCTTCAGCCTCAGCAGTAAGCTCTTCAAGATCAATGAAGGAGTGGTCAGGGTGGGCGAACCGCACCAGCTCCACCTTGTTGAACTGGTGCTGCCGGATGAGCCCGCGGGTGTCTTTTCCGTAAGATCCCGCCTCCCTTCTGAAGCAAGGCGTATACGCCACGAGCTTTATAGGCAGGGCCTCCTCGGGCAGGGTCTCATCCCGGTAGAGATTGGTGACAGGCACCTCTGCGGTTGGAACGAGATAGAAATCATCAGTCCGGAACAGCTCCTCTTCGAATTTCGGGAGCTGGCCGGTTGCAGTCATGCTGTCCTTGTTCGTCATGAACGGTGTCCAGACCTCGGTGTACCCATGCTCCTTTGTATGCACGTCGAGCATGAAATTTATCAGCGAACGTTCAAGGCGTGACCCAAGCCCCCAGCTGACCGTAAACCTGGCGCCGGTAATCTTGGCAGCCCTCTTGAAGTCGAGAATTCCCAAGTTCTCACCCACATCCCAGTGATCCTTGGGCACGAAATCAAACTGAGGCTTCTCGCCCCAGCTGCGAATTATCTGATTATCGTCTGAGCCTGAGCCGATGGGCACGCTTTCGTCAGGGATATTGGGGATCTCCATGGCGAACAGCTCCATGGCGGCCTCTACCTCCCTGATCTGCGTATCGAGGGACTTGATCTCATCTGAGATCCTTCGCATCTCGGCCTTCTCCTGCTCCAGGTCACCACCTTGCCCCTTGGCACGCGAGATCTTCTGGGAGAACTGGTTGCGGGCGGCCTTGAGCTCCTCGGCCTTACCGATGAGGCTCCTGCGCTCATTATCTTTTTCCATAAGGGTATCGAGCCCGAGCGTTGCACCCCTGTTCTTCAAGGCCGTCTTTACTAACTCCATGTTTTGTCTAATATATTTAGCATCTAACATACACACAGTGTTATCAGTTTAACGAGAATCCGTCAAGGAGTCCTAAGGGACGAAATCTTATGTTTAGGGAAAATGAGCACAAATACTTGCAATTTTAAGGTTCTCTGTTCTAATGGATGAGAATGCTATGAAGAGATCCTTCAAGATCATTGCAGTTACAGTGCTCGTGGTCATTGTCGTGATGGTGGGTGCTGTTGTTTTCTTTACCCGTCTTGCCACCAGATCCCCGGAGGCGGTGACATCGGCAGTGCAAAAGCAGCTGCGAGAGCACTTTCCCTTGCCGATTTCCATTGCCAAGGCGCGTGTCGAATGGAAGCAGGGCCCACGTGTCATCCTCACCAATGTCACTATTGACTCCCCCGGGGCGATCACGCTGCGCGTCAAAAGCATCACTGCATATCTCACGATCTGGAGACTCATCTTTGGAGATGTGAACGTCAACAAACTCAGGCTTGTCGAGCCTGCAGGCGAGGTCGATGTTGACGGACTGATGCGGCTCAAGGTCCATCAGGCCTCCGGCAACCGGCCTGTAGTAATCATGTGGAAGGGCTCGGTAAAGTTTATCTACCAGGGCATGGATTTTCCTCTGACCGATCTGAGTGGCCGCATCACCAAGGATTGGATCAACCTCAGGGCTAGAACCCTTGGCGGCAGGGTGCTCCTCCAGGCCGACTTGGTCAAGCCCGGGAAGGTGACCTTTGATGCCTATGGTATCCCCCTTGACCAGGTTGATGCCAGTTTCAAGGGTACCGCTCACATGAGTTTCACCATAGAAGATATAAAAAACGCAAAGACCGGCTCGGTTTCCTTCCAGGCAAAAGACCTCGGACTCCCCTGTATGCGCGGCACCATGAACAAGCTCATCATCTCAGCTGCCTTATCCGGTGATAGAGAGCACATGAACTTCACGGACATCTCAATCAATACACCACTCATAACGATTTCAGGCAAGGGAGAGGTTATCGGGTTAAAGGATTTGGAAACATGGAAGGATGCAGTGCTCAATCTGGAGGCTGTATCCAAGGATTTCGACTATGAAAAAGTGGTTGATGTGCTTCCGGTTCAGATGTTCCCCGACTGGCTCAAGACCCTGCTTACAAAACAAATCAGAGGCGGCCGTTCCCGGTTTTCCCTGGCGAGGTACAACGGCCAAATCAAGGACTTCCTGTCGGGGGAGAACCTCATGCAAGACCTCTCTGTGGTCCAGGACCTTAACGCACAGAGTTTCAGCGCCCTGAATGCACCTGAGAGAATAACCGGCATACAGGGCCGGGTAATCTATGGGAAGGGTGATATCAGGTTCAGCAACATCTCCGGCGTCATCGGTGGATCAAGCCTGAAGAGGGTGGATATCGTGTTTCCAAAGGTGGTGAAGCCGCTCTTGCGTGTAGGCGTGGATGTAGACCTGGATATGCCTGTATCCGATTTCATCCGCGCGTGGCGTGCTGCAATGGTGCCTAAGGAAATCTACAAGATCTTAAACCCGGTGACCAAGGTGAAAAGCGGTCAGATAAAGGCCTTGGTAAGCACCTATTACGATGAAGCCGTCAAAAATCCCTTCAAGAGCAAGGGTGATATCAGGCTTACCGGGTGCGCATACAGCTGGGGTAAGCATGCCATTGCCGATCAATCAGGCTCTATCCATGCTGAGAGCTTCTCCACACCACAACGCATCATTTTAAGCAGTTCATTTGACAAGGCCCATATCAAGAGGCTTGATGTAAGTCTGGTTGCGCCTTTTGGGGAGAATCTCTCTCGTTATACGCTTCAAGCCGACCACCTGCCGCCAATGGGGAAGATCGCTTTGGAAAACGCCACCCTCAAGCTTACAGGGTCGGGGAAGGCAGAGAGCCTCAAGGGCTCCTTTGAAGTGAATACCTCAAGCATGACCTATGCAACCAACAGCAATTCATTTTCATCTCAGGGGGCCTCCATTAAAGGTGACTTCAAGGCCGGACTTGAAGAGCAGACCGCAATCGATGTAAGCAACATGGTTATCCATACTTCATCCAGCTCGCTGACCGGCACTGCCGGCATCACGCCTGACACAGGGTCTGTAACACTGTCCGGCAAGCTGCACCTCAAGGACATATCCTTCAGAAATTCCCGGGGCGACGAGGCTTTAAGGGGCTTTGCGGATGGCTCTCTCCAGATCTCCTGGGGGAAGCTCACCTCAGTTGAAGGAAACCTTACACTCATCGATGCAACGCTACCCTATCAGGACAGCCTCGTTACCATAAACGGCCCGCTTGCCATCAGCACACCCATCATCTCATCCGACTCAGTGCGGATCGCCTCAGGTGATACTACAGTAACGCTGGGTGGGAAACTCAACTTTGATAATAAGCCGTTTTTCAAGGGAAGCGCTGTTATAAAGGGCATGGGCACAGGAGATGGGGGCGCATGGCTGAAAGGGCTGGAAGGTTTAAGGGCTGAGGCATCGCTCAAGTTTGTCGATTGCCTTTTCTTAAGCCTTCCTGTTGAGAGCGCCACCGCCCAGGCGGATCTGAAAGACGGAAACTTAAGCCTCTCTCGTGTCGAGCTGGAGACTGTCTCAGGGACCGCCAAGGGGGCCATGAATATTGCCTTGGGCGGCACCTCAACCTTTGACATGATGGTCTCCATCCAAGGCGCTGATATGCGTAAGCTGTTGCGTGCAACAAATATCAAATCCGTTATCGATGGCAACCTTGACATACAGGGGCACATCTTCGGCCAGGCAGATTCTTTAAACGGGACGCTTACCATGTCTGCCAGGGATGGCGAGATCCGGAAATACGAGCTTATCTCGCAGATCTTCTCTTTGCTGAATGTATATAAGATCATCCAGAATCGGGACATCGACTTCCTGAGCAATCACTTCACCTATAACCGCATCTTCTCGACCCTGAATATCACAGACAATGTGGTGGATTTCAATGATTTCGCACTTGAGAGCAACTCTATACAGATCTCTGCCGTGGGAAAGTATGCCTTAAAGACCAAAAAGATCGATGCCCATATCGGCATCCAACCTTTAGAGAGTGTGGACTGGGCCATCAGCAAGATCCCGCTCGTAGGTTGGGTGCTCACCGGTGATAAGGGAAAGATGATCGTGGTGAGCATGGGTCTTAAGGGAACGATGGATGAACCCAAGGTCAAGCTGGAGCCCATCAATACACTGTCCAACACGGTTGCGGCATCCCTTCTCAGGTCACTCAAACTCCCCGGGCGCCTTATCGACGAGGCGCTGCGGCTCATCGGGGAAAAAGGGCAGTAATCAGCAGGTTATCTGGGCACAAAATAATTCTGCATCCGCTCAATGAGAGGGATGAGGGTCTTTTTATCCAGTGCGGATATGGCCACTGCATGATAACGCTCAGACAATGCCTCAGCCAGGCTCGCCATGCATTGATCAGCCTTGTTGAACACCTTGAGTCGCGGTTTATCCTGGAGGTTCAATCCTTTCAGGATCTCTTCCACAGCCTGGATTCTATAGTCGATATGGCCATCGGTGAGGTCTATGACCTCCAGCAGGAGCTCGGCGTCCATCAATTCTTCCAGCGTAGCGGCAAAGGCGGCCTTCAGGTCTTTGGGAAGATCGCGGATAAATCCCACCGTATCGGTGATGATCACCTCGATGTCTTTCGGGAATCTCAGGCGCTTGCTGGAGGGGTCCAGCGTAGCAAAGGGCATGTCAGCAGTAAGTACGCTGCTCTTGGTCAGGGTATTGAGCAGGGTTGACTTGCCGGTGTTGGTATAGCCGATGATGGATATAACCGGCAATGCCTGCCTGCCCCTGCGCAGCCTGGTGAGCATGCGCTTGCGGCCGATCTGACGTGCCTCCTTTTCAAGGCGCTCCATGCGTTCCTTGGCACGGCGCCGGTCGATCTCCAGCTTGGCCTCTCCCGGCCCCCTGGTTCCGATGCCTCCTGCAAGCCTGCTCAGCGACGGGTTCTTGCCGACGAGCCGGGACATATTATACCTGAGCTGGGCAAGCTCCACCTGGATCTTGCCTTCACGGGTCCGGGCCCTGCGGGCAAAGATGTCAAGGATAAGCTGGGTGCGGTCAATAACCCTCATGTCTGCTATCTCTGCAATGGAGCGGGCCTGTGACGGTGTAAGCTCATGGTCGAAGATAAGGAGGTTGGCATCCTTGGCCAGGGCCATCATATAGATGTCCGCCACCTTGCCCTTGCCGACCACATACCTGGGATCGGGCTTGGGCCTTCTCTGCACCACCGTATCCATAACCGTAACCTCGGCCGCCTTTGCCAGTGCCTGGAATTCTGCAATGGTGTCCTTGAGGACCTCCCCTCCTGTGGTACCCATAACAACCAGGATGGCCCGGTCTTCATGCGAGCCTGCAACAAGTGCGGTCTGTTTTCTGGTGATCTCGTTTTCCAACTCAGTAATGAAGGCATCAAAGGGTACATCGATGCGGTAGGTGGGCACCGGGTCGAAGAGCTTCCAAAGGGTATCAGAGTCGCCCGCAGGAACCAGATGCGCCCCATAAGCCAGACCTGGCTGCCCGTCCTGGCCTACCTCGATTGCGTAGATCATGTCCAGGCGCAATTTTGCAAGGTCGGTAAGATCCTCGGAGGTAAGACGGCCATCCTTGAAGTGGGTGTGGATAAACCTCAGGCCCTGAAGCCTTCCCGGGTGAGTCCTCATGCGTTGCAGCGCGGGGATGGTGATGCCTACTGCAGAGCCTGCTATGGCATATTCTATGGCACCAAGTCTGTTGATGAGCAGCCCGATCTGGATGCCGGCATTGTAAGAAATGCGGGTTAGCTCTGTGCAGAGTTCATGGGTAACAACGGCATTGGATGGCATGCGCCTCCGGTAGAGCCGCTCGATGGCTTTTGCCTCGGAGGCCTTTAAGGTCTTGGAGTTGCCGAAGATCTTCTGAATGGATACCTCCTAAAGAGATTATGCCTTTTCAATAAGGGAGGAGTGCATGACCACCTTTGCCCTGTTATTGACCATCTGGATCAGGATCTTAACCCTGCCTTCATCAGAGCCCCACTCCTCGAAGACCCCGTAAAGGTCCTTCATGGGCCCCGACTTTATCCGCACCAGATCTCCGGGTGCGAACTCAACAGGCTTCTTGATGATGCCGGTGTCCTTGTCCTGAAGTATCTTCAAAGAGGTGATGAACTCATCCTCGATGGGAATGGGCTGATAATTGTCAATCAGGATCCTGCGCACGCCCCTGCTCCAGCGGATCTTATGGAACTCTTCTTCAGTAGGCAGGATATTTACAAAGATATAGTTGGGAAAGAGCGGGTAGTGTTTCAGGGTCTTTTTCCGGGCATGGAATACATACTTTTCCATGAAAGGCTGATAGATGGGGATGTCTTGCTTGGAAAGGACAAGGGAGACAAGATTCTCTTCCTTTGGATTTGTCTGCACCACGAACCACTGCTTCATGACCTTAAACCTTTAAGTGTATTGATCTAAAATAAAGTAACCATAAGAGCCAATAAAAGCGGCACACAGCATTCATGCAAGCCTATCTGCTGCCATCAACAAGCCGGGAGACACGAACCACCTCAATCCCCTTTTCCTTGAGCCGGGGGATCTCTTTAACCAGCACCTCCACAGTTACGGGGTGCGGATGACAGATCCCGATAGCCTCACCACGGTGTTTGGCCGTCACGACCAGCTCATCTAACTGCCCTGCTATATACTGGTATGTCTGATCGTTATCAAGAAATACATCGCGGGCCTGAAAGGGGAGCTTCTCTTGCGCCGCAACAACGCGGCATACAGAGTTGCCCGTAGTGATGCTGTCGATGAAAAAGAGTCCGTGCTCTTTGATAGTTGAAAACATTGCCTTCATGATAACCTCATTCTGGGTGACCACAGAGCCCATATGATTATTCACCCCCATGGCCATGGGGACCTTTCCAAGGGAGTCTTCCAAGATCTTCTGGGCCTGGGCAGGGTCGGTATCATGGAAGATTGCCCCTAAACCCGGGTTCTTTCCATTCCCCCCCTCCATGGGCTGGTGGAGCAAAATCTCTTTCCCCTGCTTGTGGAGATACTCCCCAACCTCTTGCGTATATTTTTCCTGGGGAAGGACTGAAAAGGTAATGTCTGCATCAATGGCACCCAGTTTGCGGGCAATTTCCATATCCATGCCCATATCATCAATGATGATTGCGACCTGTGAGAGCTTTTTTTCAGGTGCCTTTATTACATGAAAAAAGATATTCCATTGTTTTTCATTGATCATGACCGTAAGCCGTGTCGGCTCTTTCAGGCTCACCTCCACACCCTGGATCTCTTGCAGACCCGAAAATGCCTTCTCTATGCTGGATGCATCGAGTGCCTTTGCGAGTGTGATATCTATAGTCCGGCCCAAGATCCGGACATGGTCCTTAGGTATACCGAGGTCAAACAGACACCCCTTGATGAGAAGTTCTTCTCCTGCAATCAGCTCTTTGGTGCTGGTGACACGACCTGGTATCTCCCTGTTTTCCGGTGGCTTGTGATGTTTCTGGGTGAGGAAAACGATGCCGCTCACGATAAGAATCGCAGCAACCAAGACGCCGATAACCGCAGTAATGAGGATCGTGTTTGCCTTTTTCTTTCTGCTCTTCCTTCTCATGCTGCCTTCTTAATACGGTAGAACACCTCCCATGTCTTAAGCATGTCGAGCCCATACTTGAGCTGATAGTCTTTATCCAGGTTCACAGGCCCCGAAGAACCCTCTGTCGTCTCTGCAGGCTCTCCTCCCTCCGGTTCCAGATGCGATTTCAGGTCCTTTTCCCGAACAAAGGTCTGCGCCTTTGCGTCTTCCTTGACAAGTGCCTTCTGCTCCACAACCACATCAGGCTCAATGCCTTTCGCCTGGATTGATCTGCCCAGGGGCGTATAGTACCTTGCTATGGTAAGTTTCAAGGCCGACCCGTCGCTCAAGGGCCTTATGGTTTGGACCGATGCCTTGCCAAAACTCTTCACACCCACGATAACCGCACGCTTGTTATCCTGCAACGCCCCGGAAACGATCTCTGCAGCGCTGGCCGTACCGCCATTTATGAGCACAACAATAGGGAACCCTTCAAAGGTCCCCTCCTTATGGGCAATGTACTCGGTACGGTCTTCGGGTTTACGGCCATCGGTATAAACGATCTTCCCCTCGGAGAGGAAAAGATCGCTCACGGCAATAGCCTGATCCAGGAGCCCGCCCGGGTCGTACCTGAGATCAAGGACCAGTCCCTTAATCGGCATCATCTTCTGCATCGCCTTTCGCACCGCCTCGGAGGTATCCACCTGGAAGTTCCTGACCTTAATATATCCATAACCAGGCTCGATCATCTGAGAAACCACGCTGTCGATGTGGATGATGGCCCTGGTGATGGTCACCTCAATGGGTTTCTCCTGAGACTCGCGCAGAATAGTCAGTTTCACCTTCGATCCCTTGGGGCCTCTTAAGAGCTTAACCGCATCTTCGATGGTCATTTCATTCGTGAATGTGCTGTCGATCTTGATGATCCTGTCACCGGGGCGGATACCGGAAATAAAGGCGGGTGTGCCCTCAATGGGAGTAATGATCGTAAGCTGGCCATTACGTAGCCCTATCTCGATGCCAAGTCCGCCGAAGGACCCGGTTGTACTGATCTGCATCTCCTTATAATCTTCCTTGGTAAGGTATGCTGAATGCGGATCAAGGACCGAGACCATACCTTTGATGGCACCATCAATAAGTGTAGAGGGTTTTACCTCCTCCACATAATACTTCCCGATAAGATCCAGACAGTCAGTGAACTTCTGGAGATCCGGAAAAATATTTGTGGATTCTGCATTGAGTGCATCTGTGTGCTGCAGAAGAAAGAAGCCCATGAATGCGGCAACTACAATAACCGGCACTATTCTTTTAGCGTTTCTCATACCCACCCTCTCAAAGCGAATGCTCTGTTACAGGATCGTCATATAACATATCTTTCGTGAGGTTAAAATATCCACTATTTCCTTGAGAGCCATTTGGCAGGGTCCTGGGGTTTATCATTATAGCGTATTTCAAAATGCAGGGTCGGCCGCAACACATCCCCGCTCTGACCTACCAGTGCGACATCCTCTCGTGATTCCACGGACTCTCCTAAAGATTTTAATGATTTCTGGAGATGGCCATAGACGGAATACAAAGAGCCTCCATGATCGATGATCATGGTATTGCCGAAGTTAGTGACCCAATTGTAAAATACGATCTTGCCGGCATGGATTGTCTTCACCGGTGCCCCCTCATCGGCCTCTATGTCCACCCCGTGGGATATGAGGGCATATCCCTTCTCCCTTGATATCCCAAAGCCCCGCACAATCCTGCCTGCCACAGGCCAGGGCAGATCTCCCATCTTTTTAGCCATGCCCCTGTTGGGGGCATAAGTCTTGCGGGCCTGTAATTCCTTGAGGAGACGCTGTATCTCTTCCTGATAGGATTGTTTTTCTTTGCGTAGCGAGGCCAGTAAAACAGACTTTTTCTCTCGCTCGCTATTAAGAGAACCGACCTTTCCCTGGAGCATGTTCAGGTTATCCTTCTGTGCCTTAGAGGCATTATCGAGGCGTCCTTTGGCATCAGAGAGCTGCTCACGTGTCTTGCGGTAACCCATGAGCTCATCCTTATTCTTGGAGATGATCGCATCTATGTATCCCGAATACTCGGCATGGGTGTAGATTATGTCCGCCATATCGAGATACGCCCCTTTGTACAGCGCTACCCACTTCCGTCTCAGCGTCCCCTGGGACTCGGCCAAGGCAAGCTGGTAATACGCAATCCGTGCCTTTAGCTCCTTGATCTTCTCACTGATGACCAAGGCTTCATTCCTGACAGAGGCTATCTCGCCCTGCATGGCAGAGATATTTTTGTCAATATCCTGAACCCTTTGCTCCTCTGAACGACGTTTGAGATCAATGGCCTGGACCTTTTTGCCCAGCTCCTTCAAACGGCTCGATTCGTTTTTTGCAAACACCGGGGGGTAAAAAATCACCAGGATAAGAAGCACCATGAGGAGCTTCTTAGGCATCGATACTCCTCTTGATGGCAAGCAGCGCGCCTAAGATACTGCAGAAACAGGCAAAAAATACCACCGTGGCCGCCTGGTAGGTGTCCATGGGCCGTAAAAAAGCCTGCATCGAAGTGAAGTGGATCTGCAGATAGGTAATCCCTATTCCCGTTGTTGCAAGGGCGGCAATGGACCCGAGAAACCCATACGTCCCGGCCTCGATCAGGTAGGGTGCATAGATGAAGAGATAGTTGGCGCCGAGCATGCCCATGACCTCTATCTCCTGCTTCCTGGAGATAATTCCCACCCTAATGGAAAGAAAGATCACCAGCGCCAGGCAGATCACCACAATTGCGCCCAGCACAGATGCACCGAAAACAATCCGGGAAAAGGAGCCGGCAATAGAGCCGATGAGGCCCTTGCGATAGCGGACATCATCTACACCTGCTATTTTGCCGACTGAGAGTGCAATCACGGCAACCTTGTCTGCATACTCACGCTTGAGGGTAATCTCAAAGGCATCAGGCAATATCCGTGGGTCCACACCTTCCACTAAAGGGCTCTGGGCTCCGAGCCACTGTTTCATCTTGTCCAGGCCGGACTGCCGGGGAATGTATTGCACCTTTGAGACCGCGCCCATTGCACAAAGCACCTTCTCCATCTGCGTGATGCGGGCCTGTGGGGTGGAGTCTTTCAAGTAGGCAACTATGGACCCCGAGGTGGCAGGCATGGTGCTTATCCTGTCGGCCACATTCACCGTATATAAAACCACTGAGAGCTGGCACAGGGCAAACCAGCAGGACACAAGCGTTAGAAGGCCGCCCCATGGCCGCAGGCGCACGCCCCGCATGATGAGTTTGAGGATGTAATAAAACCGGATCATTTACGCGCCCTCACCCGCAATGCCCCCGCGTTCCATCTGGATGATCTTTGCATAATCCATCAGCGGGTCGCTTCGATGGCTCGCTATAATGATGGTTGTCCCCTTTTTATTGAGCTTCAAGAACACATTCATCATGTACCTGGCCATGGATTCATCAAGGTTTCCCACAGGTTCATCCGCCAGGATGATGTCGGGATCATGGATCATTGCACGCACAAGGGCAAGGCGTTGCCTCTCGCCGCCTGAAAGGTCCCTGGCCCGCTCATATACCTTGTGCTGGAGCCCGACCCACTTGAGCATCCTCCATACCCTACCCCTTACATATACAGCCGGCTTGCCCAGGATTTCGAGGATGATGGCGGCGTTGCTAAAGACAGTCCAGTCTTCGATGAGCCTGAAGTCCTGAAATACAAACCCTGTATGGCGCCTGATGGCCTGGATACTGGATGCGCTGAGTCCCGCAAGATTCCGGCCGAATATGGCCACAGTGCCCCGTGATGGGGTCTCCATGCCGAACATGAGCTTTAAGAGAGTGGTCTTGCCTGCACCTGATGGCCCGACGATGAAGCACAGGTCACCTTTTTCAATGTTCAGGGATATATCCCGGACAGCATAGACGGTGTCGTGATAGATCTTTGTGACATTATCAAGGATGATCATCTAGGCTCTTTAAAGTGATCTTCCGATAGTTGTCCCGTCTGAAACGATATATCAATCACTTCCTCAATTACTCCAGGAAACGATCCTTGATCTCAGAGAGCAGCTCAATGTCGGAGCCGACCATGTCCATGCATTTGCCAATGGAGGGATAATCCTCAGTGAGCTCAACACCTTCCAGAAGTATGTAGCGAAGTTCTTCGAGCTCTTTATCAATGAGCCTGATGAGCCTGTTCACATGCATCTCTTCCAGCATGATGTTGCCTTCAGTGGCCTCGCCGCCTCGTACCCCGGCACCCTTCTTTGTGGGATACATGCATGCCATAAGCTCTTCCGGGTTGATCTTGAGGGCTTCCGAGAGCTTGCCTACGACCTTTCTGCTTGGCCGTGCAGGCGGTTCCTGCTCGTAGACGGATACGGTCTTTGCCGATACGCCGCTGAGTTCAGCCAGCCTGCCCATGGTCAATCCCTTTGATTTCCGAAGTTCTTTGAACGTCTTCACAAGAACCATCCCTCCATTTATGTATATTTGGAACTGTAGAACTTCTGCTTAAACACTATTTTACATAAAAATATCCTTGTGTATAGAATAAACCTCTATAAAACCAGATTATGCGTTTTGATATACCCATAATTGCTCCATGCATTTCTGGTGGCCTTAAGCATAGAAATCATAGTGATCATGGAATTGATTTAAATAGGTCCGTTAAAATCCTTCACCAAAGCAGCCTTGAAGGACCGAGATAATTATCATTCCACAAAGGCTAAAGAGATGAAGGATTTTAACGGATCAAGTTTTTACTCCTCTTAAACGCAGAAATCTGGGATTTTGCCTAGGCTTCAGATTCATCGTTAAGGAGATCTTCTTTTTCTGTTTCACTGATACCTAACACGGTGACTGACTCAGCTTCCGGTAACTGTTCCACATCGCGGAGCTTTCGCGCCATTGCCTTTGTCCGGATTTCGGTGAGTTCAATGGTTTGAGATGCTGTGTGCAACTGCTTCTTGACCTTTGAAAGAACATCCCCGAACTTAGAGAATTCAGTCTTTACCGCAGCAAGAATTGACCACACCTCGTGTGAGCGTTTTGCAAAGGCCAGGGTCTGGAAACCCATGCGGAGACTGCTGAGGATAGCAGCCAATGTTGTCGGGCCTGCAATGACAACCCGATATTTGCTCTGCATCTCTTCGACCTGGCCAGGCTGGCGAAGGACCTCGGCAAAAAGGCCTTCAGTGGGGAGGAACATAATGGCGAAATCCGTGGTCCTCGGTGGATCAATATACTTGCTGCTGATATCCTTCGCAGACGCCTGGACAGCCCTTAATAAATTAGCCGTTGCCTTTTGAACAGCCTCTGTATCAGCAATATCCGCGGCTTCAACAAGGCGTATATAGTCCTCTTGGGGAAACTTTGAGTCTATCGGCAGCCAGACATGGGATTCCGGGCTATCGTCTGTTCCAGGCAGACGGATAGCATATTCGATTATTTCACGAGAGTATTCTTTTACCTGGACATTTTTTGCGTATTGTTCAGGTGTAAGTATCTGCTCCAACAGCGCCCCTAGCTGAACCTCGGCCCAAGTGCCCCGCACCTTGACATTGGTGAGAACCCGTTTCAGGTCTCCTACTCCGGTTGCCAGATTCTGCATTTCTCCAAGACCACGTTGAACCGCTTCAAGGCGGTCACTAACCAGCTTGAATGACTCACCTAATCGACTTTCAAGTGTACTGTGCAGCTTCTCATCAACTGTCTGCCGCATTTGATCAAGCCTTTTTTCATTGCTTTCCTGAATATTTTTGAGCTGGTTGTCAATGATACCGCGAACACTCTCCATCCGTATTTCATTAGACTCTGTTAATTCCTTGATTCGTTTGGCAACCAATTCCTGATTTTCAATTTGCGACCTTCCCATTTCACGAATCGTATTCACTAACGTTTCCGAATATGTCTTCTGAACCATGGACAATTCTTCACGCAGCTCTCGTGAAGCATGAGCCGCCTCTTCTCTCACTATACGAAATTCATCACGCAGCGCTTGATCAAGGTGCCCTGTTTGGGGTGCCGACTTTCTTGTTATGAAAATAAGTGCAATTGAACCCACTGATAATACAATCAGTATAACGAGAAGAACCGGTTCCATGTGAAAAGCTCCTTTTTTGAGTTTTATAAACTCATGCGGGAACATGTGTCCGGGTGTCATTCGTACAATCCCACGTATGTAGACGATTATTTTTTCTTTGGCCCGTCTGCCGCTCTATATAATCTATTGGAACACATTAACGAACAAGTATTCAAGATTGAAATTGAAGATGTGTATTCCCCGGCTGGAGGAATGATGGAGAATATTTATCCTAAGATTCTGCAATTGAATGTATGCATAAATACTCTATGCATTTCAGGTGACCTGAAGCATGAACTCATAGTGATCATGGAATTGTTTTTTAAATAGGTCCGTTCAAAACCTCAATCTCGCAGCCTTCAGGACCGATAAAATTAACGTTCCACAAAGGCTAAAGAGATTGAGGTTTTGAACGGATCAGTTTTTACGCCTCTTAAATGCAGAATCCGGATTTATAACCAGGGATCAGATCTTCGCGCCGGGCCTTGGCCCTGTTACCGGCTGCTGGTTCACCCCGACCGGTGGGCCTGATGGTAAGGAATTCTTTGCAGGAGATGGCTGTTTGGGTTCCTTTGTTCCTGTGCCTGCATTATGAGTTGCGGGCTTCGGCTTCGGGATATTCTGCATGGCTACGTAGGAGTCGGCGTAGTGATTTCCCGGGCTCCACAGCAGCCATCCCGTACCCCCGGCATCATCGGATGCAATAATCTGGGTCTGGATGTATTTCGGGCCGAACCCCTTTGTCACACGCAGCGGAAATGACTGGAGCCACGGGCGGATGACCACCTCATCGCCCACAAGCTCCTTCATCCTTTTTATCCCGCTGAATATAAAGCGATAGGGATCATCGGCGGGGTTCTTCACCCCTGCGAAACCGGGGCTGAAGTGCGAGGGGTAGAGCATGGGCGAAATGATATCCACATATGGCTTCATCTTGGTCACATCCTGGCCGACCACGAGCACATCCTCATCCTTCTGCCAGATCACGATCCCGAACATGTCCATGGATAAAAGAATGCCCTTTGGCTCAGCAACGTCGTGTAGTTTCTTTAAGAAACCTGCGATTACATCCGTCCGCAAGACACCTTCCTTGCCCGTCGTGGTCTTTCCATCTGCAAAATAGCGGAAATAATCCAGCTGGATCTCATCCAGGCCGCTGTTTGTGAGTTCCTTTACCACGGTCAGGAGATATTCCTGTACCTCCGGGTTTGCAGGGTCCAGCCATTGCCTTTCCCTGTTCATACACCAAGCCGGTTTAACCCGCGACATGATCGGGTCTCTGAACATCACCACCCGGGCCACCACATGAATCCCTAAGCGATGCAGGTATTCGATCATCTTGGGCAGCTCTTCTATGTTCGGTGTATACTTCTCGCCCGGGCAATACTTCGCCCGCAGGGAACTGGGAAAGGTAATGGCGCCCATATCATCTTTGGCGTCGAAAACAAGGGTGTTCCCACCAAACTTTTTGAGCTTGGCAGCAGAATCGAGGATGAACCGTGTGCCTGCCGAGGACGTATTCATATAAAGGCCCTTGGCTACGAAGATCTTAGGTTTCGTTATGGTCCTGGGTTTAAGCGGCTGGTCCCAGATAACCGGTATGCTCAATGTTTGACCCAGCGAGAGGGAGCCGTCAATCTTGTTGATCTCCTTGATGTTGTTTATAAGCTCCTTCTTCGTATAGGCAGCGGTATATGGCATGTACCTGGCAGCGATCTTGGAGAGGGTATCCCCGCTTTGGACCGTATAGGTAGTCGCTGACTGGCTAATTGCTCCCATGAGAAAGAAAGAACACAATAGGATTGTAATGAGCGGTCTCTTCATACTGCGCATCATAATATAGTTCGGTAGCGATACTCAAATAGATAACCAATCTTTTTTTATCTTTGCAATGGGGCGAAGGTATGAGAAAGATGTGTTGCTTGCCGTTTTAAATACTGACGATATCGAGTATCTCGAATTCCCGCTTGCCGTTCGGTGTTTCTACAATGATCTCGTCTGAAATCCTCTTGCCGATGAGGGCCTTGGCCATGGGTGATTCCACGGAAATCTTGCCCTTGTTGATATCGGACTCGTCCACACCCACGATCTGGTAACAGAACTCTTCATCAGTATCCCTTTTGCTCAGCATGAACTTGGACCCGAAAACGATACGGTCTGTGGGTAGCTTGGTGGTGTCGATTATCTCTGCATTGCCAAGCTTGTTTTCCAGATCCTGCATCCGGGCCTCGATGAAGGCCTGCCGCTCCTTGGCATAGAGATATTCGGCATTCTCCGAAAGATCCCCATGCCCCCTGGCCTCTTCGATGGCAGCGATGATCTTCGGCCGCTCGTGTTTTTTCAACAGCGCAAGCTCTTCCCTGAGCGCTGCATAGCCTTCTTTCGTTATGGG
>Ga0209048_10002731_pt1 | contig 17366 bp, 15 predicted proteins | sample FrelakmetCRP12CR_FD_187146 | JGI IMG/M metagenome (GOLD analysis project Ga0209048, IMG submission 187146) | Freshwater lake sediment microbial communities from the University of Notre Dame, USA, for methane emissions studies - CRP12 CR (SPAdes)... | ecosystem: Environmental > Aquatic >... | reverse complement strand
CCGGCCGTCGAGGTCCCATGCGTGTCTGGGTCTCAGCTCGCGCCGCGCCCAGATCCGAACCACCCGGGCCACCGCTCTAATAAATAGCTTGTTGGGGGAGGCCGTCGCTATCCACGCGATTACGCCACACTACGGCTTCAGCGACTCCCAGTCCGTGCTAAATTCCATAGGCATGACGCCACCCAGAGGAGAAAGTACGTGGTCGGCCATTGCGCGAACCGCGGCACAGCGCGCGCCGAGCGCGCTTGTGCTATGGCACGCTTGTCGCGCTAAGCGCGATGCCACAACATCCCATTGCGCCAAGTCGTTCATTACCTTCTGTGGTTTTCGGGACCAGCGCCCGGAAATTCGATAGTGCCGGTTGATCAACTCTGCGAGCAGCAGTCCAATCAGATATGTTGCGATCTCCTCATCGTTGGGCCGCACATCTTCAATATCTCGCAAGAAATCGGCGGCGGACCAACGAAAGAGCCATCGCTCCCGCTCCGACAGGGGCGGCGGACCGGACGTGCTCGGCGTTTCGACCTGCGGTTCTAGGGTCTCCGCGTCCGTGTTCCATTCCATGGGTATCGCGCCGCCCAGTGGTGCAAGAACATGGTCGGCCAACGCGCGAACCGAGGCACAACGCGCGCTGATCGCGGCCGCGCCATCGCATACTTGCCGCGCCAAGCGCGACGCTGTCACATCCCACTGCGCCAAATCCACCATTACCCTCTTACGCCTAAGAAGCCATCGTCCGGAAATTCGACAGTGCTGGTTAATCAGTCGTGACAGCAGCAGCGTAATTAGAAATGCTGCGAGTTCCTCATCGCGTGCCCGTACGCCTAAAATTTCTCCCAAGAAGTCTGCGACTCGATGACGATATTGCCGGCGCTCCTGCTCCGACAGCGGCGGCGGACCGGCTTCCCAAATGGAGCGCGCCTCCGCTTGCATTGTCGCCATTACCCCCTGGGGATCGAAGACGACTCTCCCGGTGGAACACAAATGAGACATCAGCCCGCGACCATCGAGCCGCCCTTCCTCCAATAGGCGCTGTATCTGAAACGGCGGACTGACCAGCATCTCGATGAGGACGTCAGCTATTACAAGACACCACTTCTTGCGTTGAGGACGTGCAACCACCACAACGACGTCCAGATCGCTGTGGGCGTCTCCCTCGCCTCGCAATCGCGAACCACCCGCCAGCACCGCAAGCAGGTCAGCGCCAAACTCCCTGCGCAGTTGTTGCACTAAAAGTTCAATGATCGCCAAGTCGTCCATATACTCGTGCTCCATGATATTGTTCGGTCCGGGCAGTTTCCACGCAACACCCTTGGAGTCCGAGAATCGGGAGCTAGCGAGTCGACCTGTTCCCGCATCACGCCTGACAGGCATAGAGGGTTTCGAGACGGCGAAGCCTACGCCCGCTCGTACACTATTACAGTTCTTCTACGATTTTACTATTGGTATTCCGGCTCCAATGTGATGTGGACACAATTCGATCGCATATTTTAAAATTAGAGTGGCACATTTAAGAACCGAGCACTGCAGAAGAAGAATGCACGATACAGCCTTACAAATCGGCGCGCGCTTCTTTGCTGTATATCTCGCTGGAAAAGCTAACGAGTTACAAATCCTGGATGTGGGATCGCTGGACGTAAACGGTTCTCTCAGGCAATTTGCTCCGAGCGGTGCGATATACATAGGTGTCGACCTCGCACCAGGACTCGGTGTGGACCTTGTACTTGACGATCCTCACAAGCTTCCTTTTGAGGACAATAAGTTCGACGCGATTGTTTCGACATCTTCATTCGAACACGATTCTATGTTTTGGCTTACGTTTCTGGAAATGGTGCGCGTTGCAAAAAACGAAGCGGCTATCTACATCAATGCGCCTTCAAATGCCACGTACCACCGTTACCCCAGAGATTGCTGGCGCTTTTACCCGGACGCTGCCATTTCGCTCATAGACTGGTCTGTGAGGAATGGTCATAAGCTCAGCTTGGCTGAATCGTTCATAGCCCTTAGAAAAAAAGACGTGTGGAATGATTGTGTCATGGTACTTGTGAAGGGCGAGGCTCGCGACGTGGCAGCGCCTAAGATCGTGGATCACTTCCCGGATTCACAAAACTACCGACTCTCATACGATCAGTCGGAGGTACAAAACTTCTCAGCATTGACGGAGGACATGCTCCTCATAAAACAGCACGTGTCAAACAAAATTCACCGCACCACGTCCGCGGTGACGGATAGCAATAAGCTGGAGATCCGCGTCAGTTTTGGTTCCGAGGCGGAGTGGAATAACTGGTTGTCTAGATACCAAGACAAATTCCAAGCTTGGCGCTCAGATATCCTTAAGGCCGTCCGCTCCGGCGGTTTTTTGGAGCCACTCACGTGCATACGGCGCCCGGCTCAAGGCATAACTATCGATGAAAGCAATCTTAGAGAGTCGATAGCGATAGCGGAGTTGAACAGCAGAAAGCGTGCGTGTCTTCTCTCCGTCGATCTCGAGCGAAAGATCCTGAAAGATGGAAGCAGTAGCTTAAATCCTAAAATTCTCGGTACGGAAGCTCTGACCCGGGTAGCTAGAATTCTTCGTGGGACCTTTTGTTATTACTTGGGTTCCGAGCACTTTCCAACAGAGCAGGAGCAAGAAAGGCACTTTCCCGTCAGCAACATGGACCTTTCAAATCTGGACTTTCCTGGTGCAATGTTCGATATATTTTATAGTGGAGACGTGTTTCAGCATGTCCCCGATTTAGAGCGAACGCTGCGAGAGATAGTGCGAGTTCTTAAACCGGGCGGCATTGCCGTAAGCACATTCCCATTTCTACCTGGTCAATCGAAAACACTGATTAAATCTCAGGTTGCTGAGGGTCGAATCACCCATCCGACGGATGGTTCTGCAGTTTTGTCCTTGGCTGGATGGGACGTACTCGACCTTTGTAAGAAGGCGGGTTTTTGCGATGCTAGAATGAGTCTGCTTGCGTCAAGCACTTTCGCGGTTACCTCCTCAGGCGTGCCGGGTGTCTTTGTCCTAATAGCGACGAAGAGTGGACCGACCCAAGCATTTAAGGAAGAGCAGCGTCGTTTCGAGTCGTACGTAAGTGCAGCTATTTCGGCGCAATGAGCGGAAAGTATTCGCGGTCGCGGCTGCCGACCTCGAGGTCGCGATCGAATCATTCGAGGCGTCGCGCAGCTCATAAGGCACCCAATCCGCACTCGCCGTAGCTTCCTATTGAACTACGATCGCACGAGACTTCATGAATTCGTCGAGCACTGCATCTAAATTGCCCAATGCGAGCGCCGCCCCTTCAACTGACTGTCCTTGAGGTACCAAAGATACCTTTTGGACAGCCTTCATGTGTATTAGTTTCTTATGGGACATCACACTAGCGGAGAAAGTACGTGGTCGGCCATTGAGCGAACCGCGGCACAGCGCGCGCCGAGCGCGCTTGTGCTATGGCACGCTTGTCGCGCTAAGCGCGATGACACAACATCCCATTGCGCCAAGTCGTTCATTACCTTCTGTGGTTTTCGAGACCAGCGCCCGGAAATTCGATAGTGCTGGTTAATCAGTCGTGACAGCAGCAGCGTAATTAGAAATGCTGCGAGTTCCTCATCGCGTGGCCGTACGCCTTCGATATCTCGCAAGAAGTTGTGTAGCTTCATCGACTTGTGGACAAAAGGCTAGCGAGGAAATGAGAGACTTCGATCTGCTGCAGGTGGTCCGCAGAGGAAGCGAAGTTTATGAGCAAAGGCGAACATCTTTCAATTGCCCATCTTCCAGCATATATTTATATGCCTACAAGATCAGCAGCGCACGTTAGACTTTGACCGTTCCCTTGGAGCGAGCGATACAGGTTGGTGCGCTGCATTGATCGATTCATATGATATGTTAAAGAGACTCCGCGTCTTTAACTTCCGAGCGACTGACGCCGCCTGTGTCGGTTCGCTCTAAAGAATCAGTCTTAAGCGATTGGCAATTACGATCGCACATTGAGGGCGGCCAATATATTCCGTCAGCGCCTGCGCTACGCGATCTGAAGCCTTGATCATAATCTCCTGCTGAATCTGCGTGATTTTTGTCCGTCCCAGGGCCGCAGTCGATGCCGCACGAAAGCATCTCCACTTCAAAGTTGAAGCGGCTGATCGGGGCTACAATCGAGGCGTAGCGACGTGAGTACAACGGGGAAAGGCCAAGGCAAGGACTCATTTTTGAATTAGCCTTCTATCCACGAGTCGATGAGGCTATAGTCATTCAGTAGGGCAGCGAGATGCCCTGAAAGACTATAGACTGAGAAGTAAAGAACATGAAACACGGGAGCAAGTTCATTAAGGCGCGGGGCAAGTTGGCGATCTCGGCGGAGCCGGCCAAGCCAGATAAGCCCCTGGAAGCGCTTCGATCCCGCATTGCCGGTTCTGCGTCTTATTTTCACGAATTCGCGGGTGGCTCAGTACCATTTCGAATTGCGCCAGGCATGATCTGTTCGAAATATACCGACGCAAAATCCGGAGCTGGGTATATCCGTCTGGTAAACAGTAAGACCGATGCGCCCTCCAGCGGGCGCACAGGGGGATACAGCATCGAACTCCCAGACGCGGTAGGAACGGCCGCCAGTGGTCATCGCGTTGCCGTGAATGTCGTTGTCCGAGCCGCTGGCGGTGCAAACTCTCGGTTCGCACTAGCGTATTCGACCAACGAAGTTAGGAATTCCGATGGCGCTGGCATTACGCCGGTCCAGAATGGTCGGTGTTCACGATGGAATACGACGTACCAGTGATGAAGCAGGGAAGAGGCGACTTTGTCGGCATCCTTGCCGATACGGGAGGTCAACCCGGCAACGAGGTTTGCTACCTGTCGGTCAACATAAAGGAACATGGCGGCCATTGACGCAGTCCAGAAAAGGGGTCAAAGCTACTCGCCCGACAAGTCGAATATCAACAATTCGGCATCATGGTTAGCGTGCAGCTCGACGCTTCCGCTTGCGGTGATGCGTAGCGCACCGCCTGCATCCAGGACAACGCCATAGGCCTCGCGAGAAAGCCAACAATTCGCGCGTACTTAGGGTTCAAATTCCGCCTGGATAAACACTTTTGGGAGTCGTCTATGTCTTCGGCAAAGTCGCATTTTGGAGGAGCGGAATTAGAGCACTTAGTTCGAGCACGAGAATTGCCGGATTTTGAACTGGGAGTCACCCGCTTCTTTGGCCAAGGTGACCTCAATGCCAGGTATTTTGAACGCGGCTGGGCGCTTCCTGAGGAAAATCATTCCTGGAACGATGGAATAGACGCTTCACTCATTATTTCCCTGAAATCGTGTCCGACGCAAACCTGCTCCCTCAAAATTAGAGGCATACCTTACCTAACCGAAAATATTCAGAGTCAAGATATGACTCTCTATGTGAATGGGCACCGAGCTGGCTTTTGGCGGCTCGATACGCGACAAACGTATTTGCTAGTGGCGGAAATTGCGCCGGAATTCTGGTTTGACAGAAATGGCAAAGGTCTTGCCAAGTGTGTTTGGCACACTCCGGGCAGCGCAAAGCCGTCCGAGACCTGTGGTATTAGTGATCAGCGGCAACTTGGATTTTGCTTCCAGGAAATTACGCTAGAAATCTGGCCACAGTAGGACGTGCCTGCATTGCCAATGTGCATCGGCGATCACCGGAATATGAATTTCCGCAGCGACACTCGCGCCGCGCTCTCACAAGCAAGAGAGGTCATCGCGGGATCGTATCTGATCTTACGCATTCTCCAGGTAATGATGTTTGCTCCACCAACGTTCGCGATACTGTTCTTGTGAGAGACGGGCCGTGTCAAACGTGATACTTGACGGAGAGGTTCAATTGCGATCGGGCGGCGTTCTGCAAGGTTGGTGCTGGAACCCCAAAAGACCAACGGATCGCTTGGTATTGGAAATTCTTATAGACGAAAGAATCATTTCAACATTTGTCGCGTCCCGTTTTCGCGAAGATCTGCGTGGACGAAATATCGGCGATGGGTATTATGGATTCATCGCGACGATTCCGAAGTCCCTTCTGGATGCGGGAACTAACTTTGTGATCAGCGCCCGCGACCGCGCTTCGGGTTGTTGTTTTTGGCGGCAAGTAAGAGGTCAACCTGGCTTACCAAACGATTTTGCAGTGCGCGTTACCGACGCACAGCGCTGCCTTTCGCGTGTTGCTTGGTCGAACCGTTTTCGTACACTCGGCAAATCTTCGCTCACGTCAAGAATCTCGACAGAACTTGGCGCCTTGGGTACGCATTTGCGAACAACTACTAAAGGGCTCGACAACCGATATCTATCCCCGATAGCGAGCGCCAGGTCCGCACTGTTAAGGCTAACAGATCCCACCGCTCTTGAGATTTTCCGAAGTCCCAAAGTAGCGGTAATTATTGTCGCTGACTCAACTTCCAACGACGTGCTTTCAACCATATCTGCACTTGTCCCCACACTCAAATCCATGGAAGCTTCCCTTCTATTGATTGATCGCGGCTTGAATGCCGACGTTGCCCTGGCTCCGAGTCTTTTTCGTAACTTGAGCTATATCTTTGATCCACAGGCCAACCCTGGGTCGCTGGTTGCAGACGCACTGAAGTACGCACAAGGTGATCTGCTAATCTTCATTAGAAACCCGGGGGAAAGCATCGTCCAGGGTCTGCCGGGAGTTGCAACACAAATGCATGGCAGAAGTTCCCTTTACGTGGATCCGCGAAGCGTGGAAATCGCATTCGGAATTTGTGCGAAATCGACAGAGTATATTTCTAGGCGACCCACGAATTTCCTGATTGAACTGGAACTTGCTGGAAAGCGCGAGCTCTTCGAGCGATTTGATGGTTTCAATCTATCAACGGATGTGGTGACAGGGCTTGAGGATGTTGATCTGGCAATCCGAGCCATACGCAATGGAATTGAAATTTGTGTCTTGGATGAACCAAAGCTAGAGCAGAAGAGTGCCCTCAATGTCGAAACAACCCACTGAACCGCCGACTGCCATTTTGAATCGGCAAGTACCCACTGGTTCGTCTCCCCAAAGCGACCGGCGGGTGATGTCTTCGAACGCGTCACTTACGAAATTCCATTCCGTGCGGTTGGCGCAAAATGAGCGCGACCGCAATGGAAGCTCCACCTCGATGAAGACTGATAGCGACGACTGGCAGGATGCGCTCCGCTCGATGGCGCTCGTAAACAGGCTCTTAGAAGTCGAAGAGCGCGTCCAACGGTTGGCGCACGAAAATGTGAAGCTGAAGCAGGAGTTGGCTGCTGCCAGCACGCATGGCTCAACGTCGGGTGTCTTTTTCGACATACCGCGTACTATGCATGAATGGCCCTTGGCCGATAGCGCAAGGGTTCTTCCGGAAGATCTCGGCCTATATGACCGCCGCTGTGATGATGAGGTCCTCATTGCCGGGCGGCTTGGCACGGAATTCTTCGCGCAATTCAACTTGCTAGGTGATGAGCCGGATTTCCATGGTGCGATTGCCCTAATCAATTCCGTGGAGCAGAAGCTTCATATAGCTTCATTGAACGACAAAATTCCAGACGTTTCGATCGTAATCCCCATATATGGACAACTCGCATATACGTTAAATTGCATTCATAGCCTGATAACGCACAAATCTCGATACAGCGTTGAAATATTCATCGTAGATGACGCCTCCCCGGATAGAAGTGGCAAATTCCTGCCGCAAGTTAAGTGCGTTCGCTATCATCGGCAGGAAGTAAATGGCGGCTTTATACAGAGTTGCAATGTCGGAGGGAAGATCTCCAACGGTCGCTTTGTCGTAATGCTAAACAACGACACGCGGGTAACTTCCGGCTGGCTGGATAATTTGATTGGCAGCTTCGATATCTGGCCGCACGCCGGCATTGTCGGGTCGAAGATGCTATACGCCGATGGAAGTTTGCAGGAGGCCGGCGGCATAATTTGGCGCGATGGTTCGGCGTGGAACTACGGTCGAAATGACGATCCAAACCGCCCCCAGTATTCGTACGCACGACAGGTCGACTACATTTCGGGTTGCTCGATTGCATTGCCTACTGGGCTTTGGCGGGAATTAGGTGGATTTGATCCTTTCTATCGACCGGCGTATTGCGAGGATGTGGACCTTGCATTTCGCGTCCGATCGCGCGGGCGCGAGGTATGGTTTCAGCCGCAGTCGCGGATAATTCACTACGAAGGCAAGACCTCCGGTACCAGCACGTCTGGTGGGGCCAAGGCTTACCAAATCGTCAACACGAAGAAGCTGCTTTTTCGGTGGCGGGAGCCGCTTTCATATCATCGGCCCAATGGTGAGGCGCCGTTTTTCGAGCGCGAACGCGCTGTGCGAAAGCGCATTCTTGTGGTGGACGCGACGACGCCCACTCCGGATCAGGACGCCGGTTCCGTCCAGACCATCATGGCCATACAGACCTGCCTGGCCCTGGGTTACAAAACTCATTTCGTGCCCGAGGACAATTGGCTCTTTCAGCCGAAATACACTTCTGCGTTGCAGGCAATCGGGGTCGACTGCGCCTTCGCCCCTTATGAAGTTGCGTCTGAAGGCTATATGCGGCGGTACGGTTGGCTGTTTGACGTCATATTGGCTTACCGTGTTGGAGTAATGGAAAAGATATTGCCGCTGGCGAGAACGTACGCACCGCAGGCAGCCGTTATGTTCCACGTAGCCGACCTGCATTACCTGAGAATGGAGCGAACGGCGCAGCTCTCCGAGGATAGCGATATGCTGTACGCGGCGTCGGTGATGAAAGAGCGAGAACTTTCCCTTGTGAAGCAAGTTGATTGTACGATCTCACATTCAAGTGCTGAGTTAAATATTCTTGCTCTGGAAGTTCCGCGATGCCCAGTAGTTCTATGGCCATTAATGTTCGATTTTTTTGGAACGGAAAGGACATTTTCCGAGCGTCGTGACCTATGCTTTTTAGGCGGATACCGACATGCCCCGAATGTCGATGCCGTTGTATATTTTGTGAATGAGATTTTCCCGCTGATCAAGGCCCAGGAGCCCGACATCCGCTTCATTATTGCCGGAGCGCACCCACCCGAAGAGGTACGCTCGCTGGCTGACGGCGACGTGGTTGTCACCGGCATGGTCGATGACTTGCGGGATTTGTTCGACCCCTGTCGCGTCTTTGTTTGCCCGTTGCGGGTAGGCGCAGGCGTAAAGGGGAAAGTTGCATCGGCTTTGTCTTACGGAATTCCCGTTGTGTCGACCGCGCTCGGGGTGGAGGGGACTGAACTGAAGCATGGCAAACAGGTGCTTCTAGCGGATAGTCCATCAGCCTTTGCCGAGGCGGTACTCCGCCTATACCGGGAACCTGACCTTTGGGGGAACTTGTCTGTGGCTGGACAAGATCTTGTTAAGGAGACGCTGTCTTTGGAGATGGGCAAGGAGGTTTTGGCTCGATCAGTACAAACCGCACTTGCCCATAAATTAGGACTCGACGCGGTCGATTCCACGGACGTGTAGCGCGATTGGCGAGTACAGTTACTAGGGTTTTATTCCTATCGCATTGAACATATGCTGGATACGTTTCAATGGTGGCTTATTGAGAATTGGAGGTGCAATGCGTAAGCAGCGTAAGCAAGATTCTCCGTCCTCGAGCGGATCCAGCACCGAACCAGCCCGGCCGCTCGAGGCGGTATCCGATATCCGCTCTTCGCAATTGGCAGATCCTTCGCATTTTGAGGGCCAGTCACCAGGCGGGCACGGCATCGTGGGTGCGCTGGATGCGATTGTGGGCCGTACGGTTGAGGGATGGGCCATGAACTCCCAAAACCCCACAAATCCGGCGATGGTCGAAATTTTTGATGGTGATCTACTATTGGGAAGCACTGTAGCGTTGATGTTCCGGGCGGATCTATTGGCAGCCGGCATCGGAACCGGCAAACATCATTTTAAATTTCTGCTTCCCGAAAGCGTTTTTGACGGCGACGTTCATATTATCTCTGCGAGACCCGCCGGCTCAACGGAAAATCTTAGAAAAAGTCCAACTTACGTTGCGCAATGCGCTGCGAACATCGCCATTGAACCACCCCCAATGACGAAGCCGGAAGAAGTCGCCATTGGGATGTTGGATGTCGTGAGCGATGAGGGATGGGTCAAGGGGTGGGCTTGGTATCCGAACATGCCCGATAGGCGTGTCGAGATCGAGGTTCTTGTCGACGGAGAAGTCGTTGGGGTCGCGGTTGCCGCATTGCACAGACCGGATCTGGTGGCAGCCGGTATCGGAGACGGCAATTACAGCTTCGCGCTGGCTTTACCGTATGAGGTGTTGGCGCGACCCAAAGATTCGTTGGTATCCGTACGGGACAAGGGAAGCGGACGCGTTCTGGCGGAACCCCGTTTGTTCCAGCGCCGAGAAATTGCGAATGCAATTGAAAAACTTTCGGAGCTAGAAAATGATGCACGACTGCTGAAATCCACGGTGGCGCTGGGATCTGATCGGACGGCGGCCGACAAACGCGCGGCAGCCGACCTGTTTAGAACCGTTGGTGATTTTTTTGTCCAGCTCGCTTCGGTGACCGAAGCAGGTAAGCCGCCCGGATCGTTGAAATCCTTGCGCGGCGCGATCGAGGACGTGACTTCAAGGTTCCCTCCGCTTGAGTTCAGTATACCTTCGGATCCGGAATTGAGTATTTGCGTAGAAGCAACGGGTTCAATCGAGACTATATACAACACGTTGCGCGCAATTTCCGATTTCCAATCCGATGTTGCGACCGAGGTTGTGCTATTTGACACGGGAGCCTGCGACGAAGCCCCACTGTTACCGCTTGTAGTTCGCAACCTGCGCTATTTTCATGTCGGTGAAGGACGTTCCCCGATTTCCGCGCGCAATCAAGTCGCAGAATTCGCTCAAGGACCGATCATAGTTTTCCTGGCGGGATTTGCATTGCCTGAGGCGGATTGGCTAGAGACCGTTTTCTCCGCGTTTGACGCGGACCAAAGACTGGCCGTGATCGGTGCAAAAATCCTTCGGGATGATGGTGTGCTGGCGAACGCCGGCGTCATGGTGACCAACAATCGGTCAGAATTGGTTGGCCTAGGGGCGGATCCCTTCTCCGATGAATTCGCGCATCGGAAGCACATTGATGCCGTGACAGGCGAGGCTTTTGCGGTGAGGCGCGAAGCGTGGCGGCGCAATCGCGGGGTTAGCGAAAGCCACATTGCCTTGGAAACCGCGCTGATTGACTTGTGCGTTCGCATAACTGAGTCTGGAGGCGGGGTTCTGTATGAGCCGCAATTTGGCGTGGTCCTGCAGCGGTAATCGCCGCCGTCGAAGCTGCCGCACTTACGGGCTTTTTACTGGACACAACGCTTCGATCATTAGTCTTGGAATTTCCCTGATCGACATAATGCCGCCTTCCTCGTGAATGATGAAGCACAGTTGCCGAAAGGCCGCAAACCATGCAGCACGGGGACTTGCGGCTATCAATTCGTCAATACCCCCCACCTTCTCGGTTCGAGTTATTGTGGCAGATGTAGCGATCTTCCTTGGATTTTTGCTGACATTGAGGTCCCCACGTACCCTGTCCTTATCCAGATGCTTTTCATATTCGAGCTGTTCCCTTTCGACGGTAAATCCAATGCGCTGCGAAAGCTGACTTAGAAGTTCCGCAGGGTGCTCAGCAAAATCTTCGAGCAATATCACTGTTCCATCGCTCGATTTCCCGAACTTCAGCATAAGCTGGAGTGCTAACGCGCTCTTTGCGGCCCAAATATCAAAGGTCGTCGCGTTTACGGTAACGTCATCGTTCCACCATTCCTTGCGTCTCTCAATCTCCGAGAGGAAGGTATGCTCAGGCTTTCGCAATAGCATGAGCATGTGTTTCTCAACGGGAAATGGTGTTGATTCAAAAAGTCTCCGCAGGGCCGGGATTGACCCCTGATACGCAGTGGTTTCCTTAATGAAGAGCATTTTTCCCGACAGATTGGGTAGACGCTCCACCCTGGCGATGACCTCGATCCGCGATTCCGCGTCCCCCGAAACCCTCTTGCCATTCCAGGGTTCATACACCGCCTCGCATTTCGAATGAACGGCAAATACAGAGGTGAGCATCGTAGTGCCCGAGCGCGGTAAAGCGACTAGCACACAGAGTTTCTCGGGTAGTGCAGTTTTTGCGACGACATCCGAAGGACGCTTTCGCAACTCCTGATTTCCGGCTCGTTTTGACGCGGTTAGAACGAAAACGCCCAATTGAGAACTGGACACAATGCCAAAATGGGACGAAGCGATCATCGAAAAGTACGCGTCTTCAAATCCCCACGTTAACAGCTTAGCCAGCAAGTCCCACCCAGGCAATTGGAATACCAGCGAGCCTTCAGCGTTCGCCACCGGATTGCCATGGTATTCAGGCGCCGAATGATGAAACACCTGGCCGCCTTCATTTAGCGAAGCCTTAACCAAGGTCGTCATTCGACCAGGATCGAAAGGAAATGAGGACACAATGATCCCACCGGGTTTGAGGACCCGATAGATCTCCTTCAATGCCGTGTCAAGATCAGGAATATGCTCGAACACGTCTCCGCTGGTGAATACGTCAAAGCTTTCATCGGGATACTCGATCCGCTGGAGATCCATATGAGGTATTGGAAAGAATTTCAGCCGTGCCGCTTCGTCGGGAAGAAATTCAGTGCCCCAATAAAACGGAAATTTTCCGCGAAGAATCATTGCGATTCGGGACAGAGCCTCAGCCCCTAGAATACGAACATTGCGGCCCGTCAACCAGTGGCGGGCCTGCAGTTCGAGCATGATCTGAACGAGAAGCGCACGCTTTCTGGAATTTAACTCATGGGAGCTGATCGACTCGTGGAGTTCCGCTTCGCGGATCACAACTTGGTGTGGATACCGAACAACGCCCGTGAACGGCTCAATATAACCCCGACTCCGAATGTCCTTTAGAATGGCATGCCTTACCGGCTCAATTTCTCCAAGCTCATGCCTCCAGGTCTTCCACTCATCGGCCGAGCCGAACGACCCTCGGATTTCCGCCATATTTACTCCTCGCTGATCGATCAGTCCCCCGCGGTTTCTGAATCTTTTACCATTCGGCTACAGATCTACGCTACTAGCAAACAACGTTACGACCGATTTCACCTCAGCGCTAAAGACCACGCTTGTCGGTCCCATTGTGTTGGAATATCAATGACGCTGCACATAAACCCCGATCTGTAACCCCGTGGATTTGGGCCACCAAAAAGTTAGCGCTTTGCGCAATCTTCAGGCAGCCCGCCTTCGACCGTTTTATTGGCTCTTCCGGTTTGAGTGTGGGTAAAAATGGGATATCAATCAAGCGGCGAGGCCTATTTTCGTAGAGTTTAATGCATGATTCAGGTGAGGATAAATCTGGCATGATTTACCGATGCCCAAAACACCCAAGCGCCGCCACTTGGCCGACGCACACGCATTCCCCGGTTTCCGTGCCGGGACCATCGTACACGGCCGATTTGGTGACCCGCAGATGCGGGTCGTTATCCTCGCGCGGCGCACAAAAAAACGTATTGTGGTGCGTGCGGGACGATGCATCGCAGCTTCTACGACCGCACGCGGCGGCAGGTTCGGGATTTGTCGAGCGGACCGTTTCGCATTCTGCTCGACATCGAGGTTCGTCGGGTTCAATGCCGTCAGTGTTGCGCGGTGAAGCGCGAGCGACTGGCGTTCCTGGCCGACAATCCGTTCTATACGCAACTCTTTGCGTATTACGTGGGCCAGCGCTGTCGCTCGGCGACGATCAAGGACATTGCCGAGGAACTGCGCTTGGACTGGGACGCGGTCAAGGAGCTGGACAAGCAGTACATGCGCGCGCAGCTCAAGCGCGCCGGCACACCCGGACCGAAGGCGATCGGCATCGACGAGATCTCCATCCGCAAGGACCATACCTACCGGATCGTCGTGGGCGATCTGATCCGTCACCGCCCAATCTGGTTCGGCGGCCAGGATCGCTCGGAAGCAAGCATGGACGAGCTTTATCAATTTCTCGGGGAAAAGAAGGCTAAAAAGGTCCGCTTGGCCGTGATGGACATGTGGCAAGCCTTTGGGACTTCGACCCGTCGTCACGCCCCTCAGGCGGCTATCCTGTTCGACAAGTTCCACGTCCTTCGTCACCTCGGCAAAGCGCTCGACACCGTGCGCAAGCGCGAGTACGGCCGGCTCCAGGGCAAGCCGCGCACCTTCATCAAGGGTCAGAAATATACTTTGCTGGCCCATCCGCAGAATCTCACCGGCAGCGCCCGCAAGAACCTGAAGCTGCTGCTCGCGGCCAACAAGCGCCTCAACACCGCGTATTTGCTGAAGGAATCCTTTGGCCAACTGTGGGATTACAACAGCGAGGCCTGGGGCCGGAAGTTCTTCGAGAACTGGCGGGAACAGCTGAAATGGCAACGTCTGAAACCCTACGAGGACTTCGCTGACATGATCGAGCGACATTGGGACGGCATCGCTGCCTACTGCAAACCAGAAAACAAAGTCTCGCTTGGCTTCGTCGAAGGGTTGAACAACAAAATCCGTGTACTTCAACGTCGCTGTCGCGCTTACGGATTGCGCGACGAAGAGTACCTTCGATTGAAGGTCCTGACCTGCATGCTGCCTAAGCTTTGATCGAAAAATGATCAAATTTCACCCACACTAAGTCCGGATGCCCCGTTTTGTTTGATCAACAATCTATGCACCCGACGATCACTTTGAATTATGTAGCTGGCGCATAAAGGTGGTCGGGTGTTGACGATAAGCTAATGTTTCTTCGATTGTTTTCGCGTGTCTGAGGCCACTTCATAATCGCGCGCAATGTAACGTTGTTCCGATGAGCGGCGGTGACGAGCGCTAGGGAACGTCTGAGAAACCGGGTATGAAGACCGAGATGGCAATGGGATTTCGTTTTGGGCCGGTACGGTCGCGCGTTTTCGCGGCAATTTTTGGTTTCGTTCCCGCGAAGCCGCGTTTTCGGTGGATTTCACCGACACGTTCCCTATACATTGAGCAATCTCCGTCTCATCAAGTACAGATTCGTGAGTGCCGCCGTCGCTTCGAGCCGGTGCAGGTTCTTCGCCAAGCCTCGGTAACACACCTTCTGAAAGCCGAACACCCGCTTGATCACCCCAAACACGTGCTCAACCTTGGCGCGTACTCTGGATTTGCGGCGGTTGGTCTCCTTGACCGATTCGTCAATGTGCTTACCCCACCGGTAGCGCTGGTTGGTGAAGTCCTTCGCCCGTGGCGCGCCGGCGCGAATCGCCGCCCGCTGCCCTCGGTAGGCTTGATCACCCCAAACTCGTCGCTCCTTGCCATGCAGCAAGTACTGCAACGCGAGGCAATCGGCGACATTGGCCGCGGAGGCCAGCACCGTGTGAATGAGCTTCGTACGTCTATCGACTCCGATGTGCGCCTTCATGCCGAAGTACCAATGTTTCCCCTTCGCCGTCTGATGCATCTCCGGGTCGCGCTTGCCGTCCTTGTTCTTCGTTGAGCTTGGCGCGCCGATGATGCTTGCATCCACGATCGTTCCGGTCGTGATCTTGATGCCGCTGCGCCGCAAGTGCTCGTTCACGCTCGCCAGCAGCTTCTTCCCCAGTTTGTGCTTCTCCAGCAGTTGGCGAAACTTGCACACCGTGGTCTCGTCCGGCGCCGCTTCGACGCCCAGATCGATACCGGCGAAGTTGCGCATCGAGCACGACTCGTGCAGGGCCTCTTCCACGGCTGGGTCCGACAGGTTGAACCACAGCTGCAGAAAGTACACCCGCAACATTCTCTCCAGCGGCAACGGCGGTCGGCCTCCCGCTTCGCTGATCTACGGGTAAAACGGCTCGACTACCGCCGTCAGTTCCGCCCAGGGCACAATCACCTGCATATCGGCGAGGAACCGCGCGCGCCGCGTCGTCTTCGCATATCGTTCAAATCCCGTCAGTGTCTGCTGCTTCATCATCCCGCTCGCGTGGCTGTTGTTGCTGTATCAGACATTATCGGTAAATCAGAGTTTCCCTAAGGGTTGGAGCCGTAGCCGACCCGTTCCTCGATCTTCTGAAATCTCTCGCGGAATACGCTCAATTCTTCGTCAAATATAGCCATCAACGCTGCATTTTCCTTGACGACTCTTGCGCTTTTACTGCTGTTTAATACTTTGCTCGATAGCTCCCGCACGTAGGCGCTTAGCTCAATGCCAATGGCGTTAAACAAATCGGGCAACTGAGACGGGCATTCAAGTCTGTAAACTAAAACTCGTTCAGGATATTTGGAAATTAATTCCGAAAAGTACTCAAAATATAGCAACCAATTCTCCGCGCGACCCTTTATTGCCGCGCGAAGTTCCTTCCCATCTAGATCCTCATTATTATGTTTGAGGAAATTCGTGTACCAGGATGAAATAGCACTAACAATTGTGGGAAATGCCCGACGCGCAGTAATGACAATTGTTGCCCGCGGGAAGATTTCTAATAGGAGTTCTGGGACACGAGATGCCGGTCCGTAACGAATTTCCTTGAATCCCCAGCGCGATTTCCCCTTCGGAAGATTACGGCCAAATAAATCAACAATGAGCCGACGAGCGGCGGCGACAAATTCATCTCGACTAAACGGATTCATCCATGCCAGGGCAGTAGCGTCCATATTGTTCAAATTGGACACGTCGGATAGCTGCAATTGCTGCGTAAAGTGCCATTTATCGAGGGGCCGGCTTTTATCCAGCACTTTTAGCATCCGGGAAATAGACGCTAAGAAGCCGTCATGCTCCCCCCATATCCATATGTCATCGCTCGCACATAGCAATCTTTGTAGATACGTCGACCCGCAACGCCCCGTGCCTAATAGAAAAATGGGTCTTTCCGCGTTATCCATGCGGACCCCTGGAAAACTGCTCCGCGGGAGGCGCTTTGATTGCACAAGAGAAAGGGCGGTGTGTGTTCACCCGCTCTGCCGCACTGTGGCTTTGATGGTTAGACGATAGAATCGATTCGTCCATACCAACGGCGGAATTGGCGCGATCAGGCCGTAAACGTATTGGGAACGCGTTAGACATGCGTATATGTGGTTGCTATTTGCATCTGACACTCGCTTACTTACATTCGGGGAGGCTTTGAAAACCGCGAGAGGACAATTCGGGACGGTTTCGTGATTATTGGAAAGGTAGGTCCTTCGCGTCATAAATCAAATCAGCGGAAATTCCTTGCCGCGCAGGTATCCACCTAAATCTAGTTTGGATGCCGGAAGAGTTCCGCGCCCTTTGGTCAAACAGACGAGATTTTCAGTGACCGTAAGCGAATCGAACACTCGAGAAACAGCGGTCATTATCACAAAATTGAATATTAGATTGGAAAGCGCCGGTTTCGCACTCCATGTTGCGTCGGGAGGTTGATATTGCTTTCGGTGTGCCCATGCCCAGTCCTCTATGACG
>Ga0209048_10002730_pt1 | contig 17368 bp, 16 predicted proteins | sample FrelakmetCRP12CR_FD_187146 | JGI IMG/M metagenome (GOLD analysis project Ga0209048, IMG submission 187146) | Freshwater lake sediment microbial communities from the University of Notre Dame, USA, for methane emissions studies - CRP12 CR (SPAdes)... | ecosystem: Environmental > Aquatic >... | reverse complement strand
AGGCGGTGCACTCCCCGGGAACGGTCGGCGGTTTCGGATCGTGCGGCTGGTGGCAGGCGATACATGGCTTCATCGGGTTGTGGGTGACCGGGTTGATTTGCGGGAAGCCGCGTGGGCGTGAGGCATTGTAAGCGTGGCACGTCGGACAGAATGACCGGTCGCGCGGCGCCGGTGGCTTGAATTCGACCGGATTCTGGGTGTGCTCGATGGCCGGGCCGTGGCAGGTCTCGCACGACACGTTGCGGTGGTACCCCTGCTTCTTTTCCGTGTACTGCGCGTCATGGCAATCGGCGCAGGCAGTGGCCCCGGCATACTTGACGTCGTGCGACGCGACCTCTTGCACGGCTGCGGCGCGTTGGAGGTCGCGGCGTTTCAACTCGGGAGGCAGCAGCGAGAGCACGACGGAGACGCCCGCGACCAGGATGATGACGACGATCGAGAGTCGGATCACGGCGTCGGGTAACTTGCGCAGCGGGTTCGTCATTCGCGTCCTCCCTTTGTCGAGCACGGTTCGAAGCCAATCGCTCACGGCATGCCTCTTCGGCCGATTCCTAAGATTCCACATGGCACTTCGCGCAATCGGCTCCTTCGGGCGGGGTGCCGTCCTGAGCGGGAACGTCGCCGGCATGACAGGTGCCGCAGAACTCATGTCCGAGCTTGGGCAGTGCCTCAGCCGAGCGCGCGAAATCACGATGGCGCTTCTCGGCAACGCCCGGATGGCAGAGCCCGCACTCAAGGCCGGTCGCGATGTGTTTCTCGTGCGGGAAGCTGACCTTCTCTGACACCGTCCCGATGTCGGCGCTGTGGCAGGTCAAGCATTCCTCCGGGGTCACGTTCATCGGATGGCTGATCTTCTCGTGGCAGCGGTTGCAATCCTCGGCATGCAGCTTCAGCGTGCCGTGGTTGGATACATCGCCGTGGCACAGCGTACAGCGCAGACGCGCAGTCACGGTGTGCGGCGTGTGCGGGAACGGCTTGTCGAAGGCTGGGCTGCTCAGCAGCTCGATGCCGAAGTGGCATTTCAGGCATTCGATCTTGTACGGCGCCTCGATCCAAGGGGTGGGGGGCACGGGTTCGCCGACTGCAGTGAGTGCCGTGACGACGTCCTGGTGGCCTTTCGCGATCAGCGCTACGGCATAGCCGGGATTGTGAATCGTCTTGCCGTGCTCCAGCAATGCGAGGTTCTCGTTCGCCTCGGTCAGCGGTGATGGCTTGCTGCCATCATGCCGTTCCAACCGGGCTCCGGCTGCTTGCAGCTCGGTGCGCAAACCGTCGAGCCGCTGCTTCAGTCCTGCTTGCCAGCTCCGGTAGATGGTCAGGTACTTCGGACCGTGGCAGGTCATGCAACTGACCTCGTTGGCGCCCTGGTGATCACCTGCCGGCCGGTTGTGGCATGCCTCGCAGCGGATGCCAGCGAGATACATCTTCGCCGGCTGCGGCGCGACGCCTTTGCCGCTGATGCCGCGGTAGAGATCGCGCACCGGTGAATGTCCGGCCGAAGAGCTGTGGCAGCTCTGGCAGGGCGTGCTCAGTGCTTCCTCGCGCGCCGGGATCTTGTGACGGATCTCGATATGGCAGTTCAGGCATTCCACTTTGTGGTCGGTGACGTGCATGCGATGGAGGAACTCGGTCTCCCCGTAGCGCTCCAGGCGGGTCGTGTCGTTGTGGCAGGTGAAGCAGCGCTCGCGCGGCACCTCGCCGTCGCCTTTGACGACCCCTTCGTGGCAGGCCATGCAGTCCATGTTGAAGCGCTTCACGTCGCCGTGGTCGAAGGAGAGGCCAGCCGTCGTGATCATCTTCTCCGGAATCGCGTGGCAGAGCGTGCAGCGTGCCGTGCCCTTGTTCGGCGTCGTATTCTTGAAGTGACAGAGGAAGCACGTCGTCGCCGTCACCGCGATGTGGCTGCCTTGCACGATTTGCGAGTGACAGCTGGTGCAGCGCAGCTGCTTCTCGCGGCGCATCTCGGTGAGATGCGGTTGGTGGTCGAACAGGACGCCTCTGTACACCTCGCGGCCGAGCAAGACGCGCTTCACGTGACAGCCACTGCGCAGGCAGCTCTGGTCGTCCACTTCCGCCCAGGGATTGGTCGAGTACGTGCCGGTAAAATACCGGGTCACCATCGACAGCGCTTCGTACTTCTTGCGCAACTCCGACTCGATCCCCGGCGGGATGTGGCACTCGACGCACGCGACGTCCTTATGTTTCGACGTTTTCCACGAGTTGTAATAGGGCGTCATGATGTGGCACACACCGCCGCAAAACCGCGGCTGCGATGAAATCTCGAAGGCGAGGAAGGTGAAGGCGACACCGGCCGGGATCAGCACCAGCAACGCGACCAGGGTCCTCTTCGCCCATTTGATTACGCGCCCCTGCATGAGCTTTCAGCCCGCGCCGTGGTGCCGCACCTATGGCTGCGTGGTTCCGGTCCCATGTTGCTCACGCTCGCGCCGCCGTTCCGCTCGGTAGCGATGCGTCACCGCTACGGTGAAGAGGATGGCTACCCAGGCCACCGCGAGCCACAAGTACCGCAGGCGGTTCTCCTGCTCGACGCCGTGGACGGCGCCGCGCACCTCGTCGCTAATGGAGCGCGCGCCGCGTGTGAGATCAGTGACCCGGTCGACCGCCAGGGAGTGCTGGACGGGTAGCGCTTCCATGAAATAGGCCCAGCTCTGCTGCAGGCGAGGGCGATAGCCGGCCACCGTCGGCGAAATCTTTGCCGCCTCGGTGATCTCGTCTCCCGCCGTGGCCACCGCGTCCTCGGTCTGGCTCAAGAGGGTCTTTAATTTCTGCGCAATCGCCAACGGCGGACTGTCCGGCGCGTGGCAGCTCGGGCACGCGGTATCGAAGAGAGTGCGGTCTGGGTGAACGGTGTCATGATAGCCGTGGCAGCTGACGCACTCGGACATCTTGCCATCATCGGCGGCCTTGCGGTGCGGGCTGTCGTTGAAGTACCCGCGGGTGCGCGCGTGGCAGTGACCGCAGACCGCGTTGATCGACCCGACTTGCGGAGCCACGGCGCCGTGCGCCCCGTGGCACGTCGCGCAGGTCGGAGCGCCAGGATGCTCCTCGTCAAAGAGGGCGACGCCGTGGACGCTGGTGCGGAACTTCTCCACCTGATCAGCGGGCAGCTTGTACTCCGTCATGAGCGCCCGGTCGGAGTGACAGCGGCCGCAGGTCGCAGGAATATTACGCCGAGAGATCGGGCTGGTCGGCTCCCGCGGTGACAGGATGCGGTGCGCGCCGTGGCAATCAGTGCACACCGCCGTGCGAGTGTCTCCTTGCGCCAACCGCACGCCGTGCCCGGATGTTTGGTACTGGGCGTACTGGTCGGTGGGTAGTCCGAACGCCTTCATCCGATTCGGATCGGCATGGCACTTTGCGCACAGCCCCGGAATGTCCTTCCGGCCGGGCGTGCCGATGTATCCCCTTGCAGTTGCATGCGCCGCTTCCATTTCCTCGGCAGCTGGATCGCCACCGTGGCAAGCTGTACAGCCCAACCCCTTGGCATGGATGCTCTCGCGATACTCGGTCTTCACGTTGGGATGACAAATGCCGCAGGCCTCCTCTGCCCGTGCCTCGATACGGGGAAGGACACCCAGGATGGCAAGCGCAAAAGGCATCCAGGAGCGCATGGGCTACCGCAGGTATCCTCTTGCGCCGAGTAGAATCCACGCGGCGATCACCAGGATTCCCAGGGCACGCTGGACGATTCTGTTCCAAGTCGGCGGTGCCGGTTGGCGGTCCAGCAAGGGGACGAGGAACAGAAGAAGCGTGAAGGCGACAACCGCAACGGCAGCCGTTACACCCGGCAGACCTCGGAGTGACTCGCGCAGGGGAAGCAGGTACCAGCGCGGGGGCGCGTAGGTGAGTGGGACCAGGGGATCCGCGCGCTCCAGGAGGACAGGAGGGAAGATCACGGCGACAGAGAGCAACAGTCCGCCAACGATCAGAACGACCATGAAGAGATTCGCTACGAAGTCTGGAAGGGACCGAGTCGCTGCAGGTGTGGCAACGCCTGCGCTGCGTGCCGGCGCCTTGACCCCGAAACGCCAGACCAAGAGGAGGTGGAGGAACAAGACAGAAAACGCAAGCCACGGCAGCACCCCAACGTGGAAGGCGTAGAAGCGGAGCAGCACCTCCTCGCCGAGTTCCCAGCCTCCCCAAATGAGACCAAGGACGAGGTTTCCGAGAACGGGGATGGCGGAAATAGTCCGGCGCGCGGAGTCCATGTACCAATACGCGTATTGGTCCCACGGCAGCAGGATACCGGTGAAGCCCAAGGTCAAAATCAGCACGAGCAGCACGAGACCCAGCATCCAGTTGAGCTGCTGCGGGGCCTGATAGGCGCGCGTGAAGTAGACGCGAGCCAAATGGAGAAAACCAAGGAGAATCAGCAGGTCGGAACCCCAATGATGCACGGAACGTATGAGCCAGCCGAGCCGCACCTCGTCGGCAATGATCCCCGTGCTAAAGTACGCTGCGGCAGCAGACGGACGATAGTACACCATCAGCAGGATGCCCGTGGCCGTCTGCACGAGCAGAAAGACCAGCGCCAGCGCACCTATGTAGCTCCAGCGACCGAGATGGACTGGAATCGTCCGTTCACGCTCCGGCCGCAAGAGCTCTTTGAGAGGCGCAAACAAGGCTCTGCTAGACCTCGTGCTCGGCGCGGGACACATACACTTCGCCACCGACCAGCCCGACGTGGAAATGCGTCAGGGGCCGCAGCGGGAGGCCCGACACCACGTTCCCGCGCTCGTCGAACCGCCCTTCGTGGCACGGGCAATTAAAGAGCCGCTGTTGGTCATCCCATTTGATGACGCACCCCTTGTGCGTACACCAGGCAGACATCGCCACGAAGCCCTTCGCCAGATGGACCACCCAGACCGGCTCCTCGTCCACGAGGGTGAGCTTGCCTTCGCCCGGTAGAATCTCGTCGGCCCGTCCAAGCCTGACGCGCCGCGGGCCCAAGGCCGAACGGGCTTCGTCGGGCGGAAAGAGATAGGCGCCGATCGACACCACCACCCCTGCCAGCCAGGCGAACAGCGTCCCGGCCATGAGCTTGCTCAAGAAGGAACGGCGCGTCGTCTCCGCCCCCCCCATTCCTGCACCCTCACTTACCTGGTTCTTCGCTGTTGCGTCGCTCATATCCTTCAGCAATACCCACGTCGTCTCGCGCCTAAGACAGCAGGAACAGTGCCGTGCGCAGGCGCTGCGGTGCATGCGCAAAAGTGATAGTAAGCCCGCCCTCAATTCCGACTTCTGATAAACGATCGGCGACTGAATCCGCCTTTTTGAAAGTCGATCCTAGGGCCTGCGGCCAGCGTCATTTCTATGGCCCGCTCCCCGTTGGGTCGCTACAGGCTTCCAAGTCCGACAGGTTGCTAGGGATGGCGGGTGATGCGGTTCCAGAAATGCAGTACCCGGGTGGCAGGTGAAGCATGGCTAGGAACAGCGCGGCTCAGCGCGCCAGGCGGCCAACCCCGGGTGGGGTCTTGGCATTACCGTGCGAGGTGTGACAGTTGGTTGGTGGATTCCTTGACCGTCCCCGCCGCCGGGACTCTCCGAAAGTGTAAGAGGACGGGAATAGAGAGCGCGATACACTGCACCGCAGAGTACCTGCCGCGCGCCCAAGCGACGTTAGCGACGCCGCTTAACGCCGCTTGGGGAATGGGCTTCAAAGAGTCACGACCGGGTTGCCGCAGAGGCAGGGATGCCGGCGTGCTCGCAGCGGACTATTTGGCCGCTCCGCCCTTCAAGGTCATCAAATACGCGACGATCTGGTCCCACTCGGGATCCGACAGACTGAGTTTCGGCATCTTCGCGTTGTCCATCTTCGACTTCGGGTCTTTCAAGTACGCGCGCAGCCACGCCTCGTCGTGCTTCGCGCCCGCATCGTCGAGCGCGCCACCCATCTTGGCCATTGGACCACCCGCACCGCCGACGCTATGGCACGCCTTGCACTTCTTGTCGTACACGTCAGGGGCACCAGCAGCCCAGGCCGTCCCCGCCAGCACCATGAACACACCCATTCCAACAACAAGTCGCTTCATCGTCCTATCCTCCCTCCCATTGGGCGGTCGCATCTGCGCGCCGCGTGTCTGTCTGGCGGCGGACCCTAGCATGACCTGCCGCCACGGATCAATTCGGTTGCCCCAAACAAAAGCTGACAACGCGGCGCGTCAAGTCCACGAAGGGCGAAACGGGACCCGATCGTGGTCCTTGACCGACCGGCGCGTCAGAGGGAATCTGTCGGCAACGACGCAACTTGAGCCGGAGACAGCGTATGGAGATCTACATTGATGGCCAATGGCTTCCCAAGGAAACAGCGAAGGTGTCGGTCTTCGATCACGGCTTGCTCTACGGCGACGGTGTCTTCGAGGGCATTCGGATCTACAGCCGCCGTATCTTCCGGCTCGCTGCCCACCTCGATCGGCTGTACGCGTCGGCGCAAGCGCTGGCTCTCACCGTACCGTTGGAGCGCACTGCAATGCAGGCTGCCGTTCAGGAAGCCGTCCGCCGCAACCGCCAAGAGGATGGCTATATCCGCTTGATCGTCACGCGCGGAGCCGGTGATCTCGGCATTGACCCGCGCACCTGCCCGCACTCCAGCGTCATCATCATCGTCACCGACATCCGAGTCTACCCGCGCGACCTGTATGCCGGCGGCGTGAAGGTGATCACGTCGGCGACACGACAGGTCTCGCACGAGGCCTTCGATCCGCGCGTGAAGTCACTCAACTATCTGAAGAACATCCTGGCCAAAATCGACGCGCAGCGCGCCGGTGCGCACGAGGCCATCATGCTGAACAGCGCCGGCTACATCGCCGAGTGCACCGCAGACAACCTGTTCGTCGTCCGCGGCGCCCGCCTGCTCACGCCGTCGCCGCAGGATGGCGCGCTCGAAGGTGTCACGCGCGGCGCCGTCCTCGAGCTGGCCGCCGAAGCCGGCGTCGATGCGGCCGAAGCGCACCTGACACGCTACGACGTCTACACCGCCGATGAGTGCTTCCTCACCGGCACCGGTGCGGAGCTCATGCCGGTTGCAGAGGTTGATGGCCGGCCCATCGCTCAGGGCAAGCCTGGTCCGATCACGCGCCGCCTCACCGAAGCCTTCCACGCCCTCGTACGCCACGAGGGCGAGCCATTGTGGTGAAGCCACAGTGCTCGGCATGAGGTGGCCAGCGCCGGCTTGCTTGTTATAACGGCTGTGGCTACGCTGACCCCATGGTTCTCGAACTCAAGCTTCGCAAGATCGGCAATTCGGTCGGCGTGGTTCTGCCGAAAGAAGCACTGGCCCGGCTGAACGCCCACGAGGGCGATACAGTGGTACTGACCGAAACGACGGAGGGCGGCTTTCGCCTTACGGCCACGCATCCGGGTTTCGCCGAAAAAATGGCCGTCGCAGAGAAGCTGAGCCGGCGCTACCGCAACGCTCTGCGTGAACTGGCGAAATGAAGGAGCCGGTCTGGCTCGAGCGGCAAGACTGTATCGCAATCCATGAGATGATGCTGTCGCAACACGGCGGTCTAGCCGGGGTGCGCGGTGAGAGCCTGCTGGAGTCAGCGCTGGGAAAGCCGCGCAATCGTTTTGCCTACGGCACGCCGACGCTGGCTGAGTTAGCCGCGAGCTACGCCGTGGGCATCGTGCGCAACCACCCCTTTGTCGACGGCAATAAGCGCACTGGTTTCATGGTGGCAGCCACGTTTCTGGAACTGAACGGGATGGTCTTCAACGCCACCGAGGAATCCGTGGTCGAGCGAACGCTTGCGCTCGCAGCCGGATCTCTCGACCAAACCGAGTATGCCGCTTGGATGAAAGCAAACTCGACGCGCGGGTGAGTGCCGCGAACGAACCTTGCCTGCGTCAACGTAGCCCCACGACGATGGTGGAGCCGATTCGCAGGCTTCGCTATAGGGGGTCGACCTGAAGAGCATCCGATGAAAGCGAAACCACACACGCCGCCACCGGCAACGAGCCGTTTCATCGTCGGCATCGATCTCGGCACCACCAACAGCGTCGTCGCCTTCGTCGATACGACGACGGAGACACCGGCGGTGCAGATTCTCGCTATCCCGCAGGTGACCGCACCGGGAAGCGTGGAGTCACGTTCCGTTCTACCGTCGTTTCTCTACCTGCCGGCGGATGGCGAGCTGCCGGCGAATGCGCTGACGTTGCCGTGGAGCGGCACACCCAACCTCGTCGTCGGAGAGTTCGCACGGAAACGAGGGACGGAGGTTCCTGCCCGGCTGATCGCGTCGGCGAAATCGTGGCTGTCGCATGCCGGCGCCGATCGCGCGGCGCCCATCCTGCCGTGGGGCAGTCCGGATGACGTGCCGAAGCGGTCGCCGGTGGCGGCGTCGGCAGAGTACCTCGCTCACATGCGCCATGCATGGAACGCCGCGTTCCCCGACGCACCGCTCGAACAGCAAGACGTGCTGCTCACTGTCCCTGCATCCTTCGACGCCGTCGCCCGCGACTTGACGTTGCAAGCGGCTCGCGATGCCGGCTTGCCACAGGTCACCATCCTGGAAGAGCCACAAGCTGCGTTCTACGCCTGGATCGATGCGCACGGCGCTGCCTGGCGCCAGGAAGTGCACGTCGGCGACGTCGTGCTGGTCTGCGACATCGGCGGCGGCACCACGGACTTCAGCTTGATCGCCGTACGCGAGGAAGGCGGTGAGCTCATCCTCGATCGGGTCGCGGTCGGCGACCACATTCTGCTCGGCGGCGACAACATGGACCTCGCCTTGGCGTACAGTGTGCGCGAGCGCGCCGCCCAAACGGGCACACAGCTCGACGCGTGGCAGTTTCGCAGCCTGAGCCTGAGTTGCCGTGACGCCAAGGAGCGGCTCCTCAGCGGCGGCAAGGAGACGAAGCATCCGGTCGCGATCCTCGGCCGCGGCCGCAAGGTGGTGGGCGGCAGCGTGCGCATCGATGTCGAGATCGCCGAGGTCGAGCGTACGCTCGTCGACGGCTTTTTCCCGCGTTGTCAGATCGGCGACCAACCGCAGGCGCAGCGGCGCACCGCGCTCCAGGAGATCGGCCTGCCCTACGCCAGCGACCCCGCCGCCACCCGTCATCTCGCCCACTTCCTCAGCCGCCAGAGCGGCGCCGTCGCGAGCGAGACTCCAGCCGCAAGGCCGACCGCCGTACTGTTCAACGGCGGGGTCATGCGCGCCGGCGTTCTGCGCCAGCGTCTGGTCGACGTCTTGAACGGCTGGTTCGGCGCCCAGCACGCGGACGGCGTGCGGGTGCTGAGCGGCGGCGATCCAGAACACGCCGTGGCGCGTGGCGCCGCCTACTACGGCCTGGCGCGCCGCGGCCGCGGTGTCCGCATCCGTGGCGGCACCGCACGCGCCTACTACATCGGCATCGGAACCGCGATGCCCGCGGTCCCCGGCCACCGTCCACCGATCAAAGCGCTGTGCGTTGTACCCCACGGTCTCGAAGAAGGCAGCGAGGTCGAGCTGCCGGCGCAGGAGTTTGGCCTGGTTGTCGGCGAGCCAGCGGAGTTCCGCTTTCTCGGATCAGCCACGCGCCGCGACGACCGGGTCGGCGCTCTCGTCGACACGTGGGACGACGACATTCAGGAGCTGGCACCGCTCGAAACCACGTTGGAATGGAAGGGACAGGAGGGCACGACGGTGCCGGTCCGGTTACAAGTCCGGGTCTCCGAAGTCGGCGTCCTGGAGCTCTGGTGCGTCAGCCGTGACGGCACGCACCGCTGGAAGTTGGAATTCAACGTGCGCTCGACGCCGTGACCAGCGCCGCAACTTAACCCTGATCGGACAATATCAAACCACCAAGACACCAAGATCACCAAGGCAGATCAAGGATCAGCAGAGCCAAATGGCCAAACTGCTAACCTCATCACTGATGGACTTTGAGATCCGTTGCCTGAGGCCATGCCTTCCAATGTCTTCTTGGTGTTCTTTGTGCCTTGGTGGTTCATCTTTTGTCACATTGGGGTAAACTGCCGGCGCATGTGGAGCCCGTTCGATCCGGCGTGCATCGACCCGAGTTTGGATTGCCGCGCCGTCACCTTTGAGAACCCCACCGGCCAACGCGGTGGCGGCGGTCAGGCGTACGGCGGCCGCAAGGGCGCGCCGTCGCGCCGGCTGGCAGCGAGTGAGCGCGTCGTGCTCGCCGATCTGCACGGACCGGGGACGTTACGGCATGTCTGGATGACCTTCCCACCGGCGCCGCCCGAGGTGATGCGCGCACTGTGGATGGAAGTGTTCTACGATGGCGAGCACGAGCCCAGCGTCTCGGTGCCGTGCCTGGACTTCTTCGGACTACCGCACGGCCGGCCGGTTGCGTATGCCTCGGCGCTCACGTCCGCGCAGGAGGGCCGCGGCTTCAATGCGTACCTGCCGATGCCGTTCCACGATGCGGTCCGCGTAGAGCTCACCAACGCCTCGTCCCGGCCGATGGACCTGTACTATCAGATCGATTACACGCTGCAGCCACGCCTCCCCGATCACGCCGGTTACCTGCATGCCACCTTTCGCCGCGAAAACCCGACCGTGCAACAGCGTGACTTCGTGATCGCCGATGGCTGGCGCGGTCCGGGACGTTTTCTCGGCTGCAACGTCGGCGTGCGCGTGATCGACCCCGGCTTCTGGTACGGCGAGGGCGAGGTCAAGGTGTACCGCGACGGTGACGAGGCGCTGCCGACGATCTGCGGCACTGGCCTGGAGGACTACGTCGGCAGCGCGTGGGGCCTCGGAGCGCATCACACTCCCTATGCCGGCGCGCCGCTCGTGGTGTCGCCGGCGCCGGGACGGAATCCCGACTTCGTCGGCTTCTATCGCTGGCACCTTGCCGATCCGATCATCTTCGAGCGCGAGTTGCGTGTGACCATTCAGCAGATCGGCTTCGCGCTCTTCCTCACTGGACAAGAGGCGGCGTTCGAACAGTATGCGCGGACAAATCCCGCGGCGGGCGCAGGCTGGCAACACCATCCGCGCCCCGGCGTAGTCGCACATGGCATAGCCGAGCGTGTCGACGACTACTGCGCCACGGCGTACGTCTACTGCCGCACGCCGCAGGCGGTGCCGCGTCTCGATCTGACCGCTGCGCTGGCAGACATCACGAGGCGCCCGTACGAAAAGCCGCATGCGCTGGAGGCATTCCTCAGTTAGCCTTCATGTGACAATATCGGTTGCCACCGAAGCAGTGGTATAGGCTTCCAGCCTGTACCGTGCAGGCAGGATGCCTGCACCACCAGAGTTCATCGCTGATGATGTTCAACAAAGGTAGTGAAGGAGCCGTTGGGTCTTGCTGGATTGGCATCTTCTTAGCAACGAGCGTGTCGATTTTCTCGCGAGCACGCCCTTCGAGACGCCGCCAAGAAAAGGCGGCTCCTCAGGGCGAACGAAAAAATGCTTGTCATTTGAATCCAACGACTAGCGTTCGGCGTGCCGATCCGAGCCCTTTTTCCAGGCGACTGAACTGCTGGGTGGGATGCCGTCGACGCGACAACAAGTAGCCTGCCGCGTCCCCACACCCTCTCCGAGGAGGGCGTGGGGACGCGGCACATCCCTTCGTCAACGAGGGGGGATGTTGCCCAGGGCTAATAGAGCGGAAAATTCATTAACACCCAAGCTGTGCCTGCCGCATCCGTAAACTGCAACCTCCAAGCCAGGTCGATGTTCCGGACGGCAGTGCTGCGGTTAATGCGAATGGTGAACGTGTCCGTACTAGTCACCGGTGTTCCGCCCGCTGGCACGGTGGGGAAGGAGACGTTGCCGTCTACCACCGTCACCTGGGCAGGATAGTTCTGCAGCGTGGCGGAAACAGCGGTGGCGTCGCCCGCGCCCACGTTCATCATGACGAACTTGTAGGTGTATTCCCAGACAGCTGGCGTTATCCGCCTGTAGGAGACCAAGGGATACGAAACCGGCTTCAGGTCGGAGACGGTGATCAGCGTGTAGACGCTGGCGGTCGAAGTCGGGCCAAAGTTGTCCGTGACCTTCAGCCCAATCTGGCCGGTGAAGGGTGTCGTCCAGGTGTGCGGGATTTGCGGACTCGCCCCGGCATTCGTTTCGTACGTTCCGTTCCCGTCCAGGTCCCACTCATACTTGACGATGCTGCCACCCGGATTGGGGTCATACGAAGCCGATCCGTCCAAGGTCAACGGGACGCCAACGCTGCCGAAGTATGGCCCGCCAGGATTGGCCACGGGATCGGCCACGGGAATTACCACCGAGCGGACGGCCGCCGCCTGAAGGCTGAGTACCAGGGTTGCCCCCAAAAGACAGCGGATGGAAGACCAAACGAAGGAAACTCTTTTCATGATCCCACCCTCCTTGCAGTCATTCCTGCCATTGTGCCAACGTTACACCTTTGACCTCCTCCGCATTCTCCTCAAACCTAGCGTCGCAATTCCCGAACCAAGCAGGAGCAGTGTGCGCGGCTCTGGGATCACGCCCGCGCCAGCGAGTTGGGTATTCCCCAAATCAAGGAGATTCAGATTGTTGTCATAAATCTCAAAAGACTGGGAGCCCAATGACGGGGTCCCCGTGTAGTTGAATACCACGTCAAACCCCGACAGAGAGCCGCCCACCGGGATCGGTGCCGATGACGTCGTCGCCTCGTAGTATCCGCCGAGGTCGATGGCGGAGGGTTGGATGAGACTCCCCAACCAACCGGCCGGTTCCGTCGACGATGTGAGGCTGTACGCAAAATTCGAGGGCGACTGGACATCGGGGAAGTAGATTACAAAGTCTCCTAACGGGCTCGATAACTGGCTGTTGTTGACGGTGTAGTCGTATTCCCAATTCCCCGATCCCAGACTGGTCAAGGTGTAGAAGATCTGGGTTGCGCTCACCGGCGAGGCACTTCCCAAGAGCAGCACAAGGCTGCAAGAAAAAGTCAGTGCTCTCGTCATCATGTTCTGTCCTCCTTGAGTCCTCTGGCGGCACCTCATGGTGCGTTTTTCTCCGCGACGCTTCGCATGGCTCGCGACAAAATCCGTGCTGCCGCTACCTGCTGCGGCGGCATTCCGGTTAGTAACGGAGAGCAAGGCGCATACCTGCGCATCTGCTCCGTGCGGTCTCGTGACGAAGCGAATGCGGAACAGTGGTCTCGATGCGGCGCATCCTGCATGCCAAGATTGGCCCAGGAATCAAAGACTTTTGGGGCGTGAGAACTGAAAAACGCGTAGTAGGTTTGGTACGAGCGGACGGCTAGTTCTGCGTTATACACTTCGTTCGTGTCAGTGAACTCTATGATTTATATCATACTTTGGCATGGAGCTGGGGCACCCTCTGCGACGCCCCGCCTGACTTCGGTTTCGGCATCGCTGTAAAGAAACCCGACAATGTCTTCAGGCAGGGAATCCTGCAGCGCCAAGATCAGTCCAAGAATCAAGCGCATAGCATGAAAGAGCAGTGCTGGAACGGTTTGTAAGGAATTCCGACACTCGGTCGAGTTCCCAAACGGAACCCAGCGCGTCACGCAAGGCGAAGACTCATTGACGCACCACGGGCGCTGAAGCGAAAGATGCCGATCCGGGCGATGGAGGCAACCCTCGTGACTCGCTGACGACATTGACGCCGGTGACAACACTGGCTGCCCCGGAACCGTTTACGACGGTGTGACGGAGCGCGGCTGCCCGAGCGGGCTCCAGCTGATGACTTCGAAACGGTCCGGCGCGCGCACCGCCAGGGAATGGAATTCGCTGGCGGCCCAGGGCGCCTGGGCGACCGAACCGGCGAGTGTTCGTGGGCTAGTAGGCCCGGCCTTGAGGATGAACTGGGTTGCGAATTCGGCGGGTACTGTCTGCCATACAATACCACTCAGTGGCGCCGCTTGGTCACTGCCCGACAGTGTGGCAGCATAGGCCGATGCCATTTTGCGGATTGACATCCAAGGTTGCCCTCGTCACCGGCGCGGCGCGCCGCCGCAGCATCGGTCGCGCGACTGCGCTCCGCCTGGCGCGCGAGGGTTGCGACGTGGCGTGCCTCGATATCGCGCGCCCGTATGCCGATTTTCCCGAGTACGGCCTGGGCAGCGCCGATGAGCTGGAGGAGTTGGTGCGCGAGATCCGCACCCTTGGTCGCCGCGCCGTGGCGCTGCGCGCGGACGTATCGTCCTGGGATGAGGTCCACCGCGCCGTCGCGGAGGCGCACGGCACGTTGGGCCACATCGACATCTGCTGCAACGTGGCGGGCGGGAGCGGCTTCGGGATGGGCAGCGCGCCGCTGCTGCAGCTCACCGAGCGTGAGTGGGACCGCGTCCTCGACGTCAATTTGAAGGGGAGCTGGATTGTGGCGCGCGCCTGCGCCGAACGGATGGTCGACCGCGGCAGCGGCGGTCGCATCGTCAACGTCTCCTCGCAGGGAGGGAAGCGCGGATTCCCCACCATGGGCGCCTACTGCGCCGCGAAAGCCGGCGTGATCCTGCTCACACAGGTGCTGGCCATCGAGTTGGCGCCCTACGGCATCACCGTCAACGCCGTCTGCCCCGGCACCGTCGATACCGATCTCTTGCAGAAGAACCTCGCCATGGAGCACGTCGCCGCCGGCATGGGCGCCGAGTTTCAACAATGGATCACGCGCGAGATCCCGCTCGGCCGATTGGAAAGCGCCGACGACGTGGCGTCCGCCATCGCTTTTCTCGCCAGCGACGACGCCGCTTACATCACCGGCGAGGCGCTCAACGTCAGCGGCGGGCAGACCATGGTCTGATCCCTATGGGCTCGGCTTCCGTTTCCGATGCCAGTCGCGCTATAGAAGCGCCATGCCCGATACCGTGACGCTTGCCCTGGCCCGCCGCGCCGCGCGACTGCGCCGCCATGTGCTCACCGTCGCCGCCAGCGGCCCGGCGCATGTCGGCGGGGCGCTGTCCGCCGCCGATTTGATGGCCGCGCTGTTCTTTCATTGGCTGCGGCTCGACGACGCGACGCAGCCCCGTGATCATTTCATCCTGAGCAAGGGCCATGCGGTGCACATCCTGCACGCCTGTCTCGTTGAGCGCGGCATGATCGACGCGGCCGAGCTGCGCACGTGCGGGATGCTGGGGAGCCGCCTGGGCGGGCATCCAACACGACGGGCGCCGGGGGTGGAGTTCGCCACGGGTTCGCTGGGCCACGGTCTCTCCGTCGCGATGGGGATCGCCCTGGGCGAGCAGCTCCGGCGCACCGCGGCGCGCACCGTCGTGCTCATGGGCGACGGCGAGCTGCAAGAAGGCTCGGTGTGGGAAGCAGCGCTCGCGGCGCCGCGCTTCGGGCTGGAGCACCTGCTGGCAATCGTTGACTACAACCGGCTGCAGGCCTGCGGCCGGGTCGACGAGATCATTCCGCTCGAGCCGCTCGCCGACAAATGGCGCGCCTTCCGGTGGAACGTCCAAGAGATCGACGGCCATGATCTCGCGGCCATCGTCGGCGCGCTCGACACCCTGCCAGCAGCACACGGACCGAGCGTCATCATCGCGCACACCATCAAAGGCAAAGGCGTGCCCGGCATCGAAGGGACCACCGCAGCGCACTATGCAGCGCTCGCAGACGAGGACATAGCGCGGGCCGTTGCGGCGCTGGGAGTGGATCCGTGATCGGCTATTTCACCGCGGTCCAGTCCGCCGAGGTCCTCGCCGAACTGGCCGAGACCAATCCCGACGTGGTGTTGCTCAGTCAGGACTTCGGGCCGGTCGGCAGCTTCACGGCGCGATTTCCGGAGCGGCATTTCGACCTCGGCATCACCGAGCAGAACCTCGTAGGGGTCGCCGCGGGGTTAGCGCACGCCGGCCTGCTGCCGTTTGTCCTGGCGATGGCGCCGTTTCTTTCCATGCGCGCCTTCGAGCAGATCCGCACCGATTGCGCGTACAACCGCAACAACGTCAAGTTCCTCGCGCCGTTCGCCGGGCTCGAGGCCGGTGCATGGGGCGCGACGCACCACGCCATCGAAGACATTGCTCTGCTGCGCGCCATCCCCGGCATGACCGTGCTCTCGCCTGCCGACCCAGACGAGGCCGTCCGTGCGGTGCGCGCCGCGGCCGCTGTCGACGGGCCGGTGTACATCCGCATCGGCGGTCTGATGCCGATCGATGGGTACGACGCACCGTTCCGGATCGGCGAGGCGGTCACCCTGCGTGATGGCGACGATCTCACGATCGTCGCGACCGGTCCCTGTGTGGCCGCCGCTCTCGCCGCCCATGATGCGCTGCGCGCCGACGGGATCGGCGCGCGCGTGGTGAACGTGCACACCATCAAGCCGCTCGACCGCGACGTGATCACCGCGGCGGCGCGCGAAACGGAACGAGTGCTCACGGTCGAGGAGCACTCCGTCATCGGCGGCCTGGGGGGCGCGGTCGCCGAAATGCTGTCCGCGATCGGCGTCGGCCGACTGGAGCGCCTAGGCATCCGCGACGTGTTCTGCACGGAAGTGTGTCCCTATCCCGACCTGCTACGCCTGCACGGTCTCGATGCAACTGGCATCGAAACCGCGGCGCGCGCGCTGCTCGCCGGCTGACCCGCACGCCCGCAAACATAGGCCGAAGTGCTGCCGCGCGCCTTGACGCGTGCGACAGCGCTCGCGGGCAAGGACCGCACTCGAACTTGAGGTTGAGGATGTGTTCGCATCCTATCATCCCCGAACCAATGATTCCGTCGCGGATCGGTTCTGGCATCGCTGTCTATCCCGCTCGAATGGAAAACGGCCTTTTGATACCGTGCCGGGCGCATGGACGCCATACCGATCTCGACGGCACTGCGGCCGCTCGGACAAACCTCGCTGCGTGCCTTTCCCATTGCGTACGGCTGCTGGCGATTCGCCCGCACCGACGTGCGCGCCGCACGCAACAAGATCGAGACAGCGGTCGAGGTTGGCATCAACCTGTTCGACCACGCCGACATCTACGGCGGTAACGGTGCTGCCGAGGAGACCTTTGGTCACGTGCTCGCAGAAGCACCACACCTGCGTGACGCCATGCTCATCGCCACCAAGTGCGGCATCATCCCCGGAGTCCCGTACAACTCGAGTCGCACGCATATCTTGCGCGCCGCCGAAGAGTCGTTGCGCCGGCTGCGCATTGACGTCATCGACCTCTATCAGATCCACCGGCCCGACTGGCTGGCGCATCCACAGGAAGTCGCGGCGGCACTCACCCAGCTACGCACCGAAGGAAAGATCCGCGAGGTTGGCGTGTCCAACTTCACGGTGGCGCAATTCGACGCGCTGCAGAGCTTCCTGCCCTTCCCAATGGCTACGCATCAGCCGGAGCTGAGCTGCTGGTGGCTGGAGCCGATGCGCAACGGTTTGCTCGACCAGTGCATGCGCGCGCGGGTGACGCCGCTGGCCTGGAGCCCGATGGCCGGAGGACACCTCGGCCTGTCGCCAGAGGCGGCGCGCGGCAAGACCGATGG
>Ga0209048_10002729_pt1 | contig 17370 bp, 17 predicted proteins | sample FrelakmetCRP12CR_FD_187146 | JGI IMG/M metagenome (GOLD analysis project Ga0209048, IMG submission 187146) | Freshwater lake sediment microbial communities from the University of Notre Dame, USA, for methane emissions studies - CRP12 CR (SPAdes)... | ecosystem: Environmental > Aquatic >... | reverse complement strand
GGCGGGCGGCGACCAGCCCCCACCGGGACCCGGCGGTGGGAGCGCCCGCACCGCGCCCGGGGGCGACGCGGCCCGCAGCAGGGCGGTGCGCCGGCCCGCCCATCGCCAGGCCGCCCACCCGGCCAGCTCGACCAGCGCCGACGACGGGCCCCGTCCCGTGACCTTGGCCAGGCGCTGGAGGCGCACGCCGGGCGGCGGATCCACGTCGTCGGCCACGACCCACCCCGCCACCCTCCGGCCGTGCAGCGGGACCCGGACCAGGGTGCCGACCGCGGCCTCGCCGGCGAGCTCGGGCGGGACCAGGTAGTCGAACTCCCGGCCCTGGTCGGCGAGTGCGGGGACGTCGACCGCCACCCGCACCACACGGTCCGTCAGAGGCCGAGGGCCGACTTCAGCTCGCTCAGCCGGGAGGTCACCTCCCAGGTGAACCCCTCCTCGGAACGCCCGAAGTGACCGTAGGCCGCGGTGCGCCGGAACACCGGCCGGCGCAGCTCGAGGTCCCGGATGATCGCGGCCGGGCGGAGATCGAAGACCTCCCGGATCGCCCGCTCGATGGCGTGCGGGGCCACCTCCTCGGTACCGAACGTCTCGACCATGATCGACACCGGATGGGCGACGCCGATGGCGTACGCCACCTGGATCTCGCACCGGCGGGCCGCGCCCGACGCGACGACGTGCTTGGCGACCCAGCGGGCGGCGTAGGCCGCCGACCGGTCGACCTTGGAGGGGTCCTTGCCGCTGAACGCCCCGCCGCCGTGGCGGGCGGCGCCCCCGTAGGTGTCGACGATGATCTTGCGCCCGGTGAGACCCGTGTCGGCGTGGGGACCGCCCAGCTCGAAGATGCCGGTGGGGTTGACCAGGATCTGCACGGGATCGTTGGCGAGCTCGATCGGCAGGACCGGCGCGATCACGTGCTCGGTGAGCTCGGGCAGGAGCTGGCCGAGGCGGTCGATCCCCGGCGCGGTCTGGGTGGAGATCAGGATCGTGTGCAGGCGGACGGGCCGGCCGTGCTCGTAGTCGACCGTGACCTGGGTCTTGCCGTCGGGCCGGAGGTAGTCCAGCTTCTCGGTCTTGCGCACCTCGGCCAGGCGGTGGGCGAGGCGGTGGGCCAGCCAGATGGGCAGCGGCATCAGGTCGGCCGTCTCGTCGCAGGCGTACCCGAACATCATCCCCTGGTCGCCCGCCCCCTGGGCGTTGAGGATGTCCTCCCCGGAGGTGCCCGAACGCACCTCCAGGGCGTGGTCCACGCCCTGGCTGATGTCGGGGCTCTGCTCGTCGATGCTCACCACGACCCCGCAGGTGTTGCCGTCGAAGCCGTAGGACTCCCGGTCGTAGCCGATGTCGCACACGGTCTGGCGCACGATCCGCGGGATGTCGACGTAGGCCGACGTCGAGATCTCGCCGGCCACGACGACCAGCCCGGTGGTGGCGAGCGTCTCGCAGGCCACCCGCCCGGTCGGATCGGCCTCGAGGATGGCGTCGAGGACGGCGTCCGACACCTGATCGGCCAGCTTGTCCGGGTGACCCTCGGTGACCGACTCCGAGGTGAAGGTGTAGGTGCTCACGCGGGCGCTCCTTGGGTTGGGGGTAGCCGGCGGGCGACCGCGTCGAGCACGACCCGGGCGACGGCCCGCTTGGACGTCAGCGGGACGGTCGCCGCGCTGCCGTCCGCGCCCAGGACGGTCACCTGGTTGGTGTCGTGCTCGAAGCCGGCCCCGGGGGCGCCGACGTCGTTGGCCACGATCAGGTCCAGCCGCTTGGACCCTAGCTTGCGCCGGGCGTTGACGACCACGTCGTCGGTCTCGGCCGCGAACCCGACCAGCACCTGGCCCCGGGGCTTGCGCTGACCCAGGTCGACGAGGAAGTCGTGGGTCGGCTCGAGGATGATCTCGGGAAGGCCTTCGTCCTTCTTGATCTTGCGGTCCGGTGGGGCCTTGGGCCGGAAGTCGGCGACGGCGGCGGCCATGATGACGACGTCGGCGCTGGCGGCCCGCGGCATCACCGCCGCCTCCATCTCGGCTGCCGACCCCACCGTCACCACCTCGGCCACCCCCGGCGGCCCGGGCCGGTCGACCGTGGTGACCAGCACCACCCGGGCCCCCCGGGCGGCCGCCTCCTCGGCGAGGGCGTAGCCCTGCTTGCCCGATGACCGGTTCGTGATCACCCGCACGGCGTCGATGGCCTCGCGGGTGCCGCCCGCCGTCACGATGACCGTCCGGCCGGCGAGGTCCCGGTGGGGCGCGCCCGGCGGCGCGCCGCCCGCCAGCACGGCCGCCACCGCCGCCACGATGTCCGCCGGCTCGGCCAGGCGCCCGGCGCCGGTGTCACCCCCGGCGAGGCGGCCGACCGCCGGCTCGACCACGTGGACGCCGCGTCGGCGCAGCGTGGCCAGGTTGTCCTGAACCGCCGGGTGCTCCCACATCTCGGTGTGCATGGCCGGGCAGACGATCACCGGGGCCCGGGTGGCCAGCAGCGTGGCGGTCAGGAGGTCGTCGGAGATCCCGGCGGCATAGGCGCCGAGGGCCCGGGCCGTGGCGGGGGCCACGACGATCACGTCCGCCCCCTGGCCGAGGCGCGTGTGCGGGATCGGCTCCGGGCCGTCCCACAGCGAGGTGCGGGCCGGCTCGGACGCGAGCGCCGAGAAGGTGACCGCCCCCACGAACCGCGTGGCGTCGGCGGTCAGCACGGGGGCCACCAGGGCGCCGGCGTCGACCAGAAGGCGGCACACCTCGACCGCCTTGTAGGCGGCGATCCCCCCGGCCACGCCGAGCACGACCCTGCGCCCGCCCAGCCCGCCCGCGACGCCGCCGGGCGGGACGGCACCCACCCGGGTCGCCCTACTCGGTCGCCGCGGCCTCGTCGCCCGGCTCAGCCTCGGCCGGCTCGACGTGCACGGGGACGATCTTGTCCTCGACGATCTCCTCGAGCGAGATCGACAGCGGCTTGCGGGACGCCGAGGTGACCTGGGGCGGGATGATGGTGCCCAGGCCCTCACCCAGCTGGTTGAAGTAGGAGTTGATCTGCCGGGCGCGCTTGGCCGAGAGGCTGACCAGGGTGAACTTGGAGTCCACCCGCTCGAGCAGCGACTCGATCGGCGGTTCCATCATCGACGGCGGGCGCTTGGCGGCCATCAGGCTCCCTCGGGGTGCGGACGGTGACTGGCCAGTATACCGGCGACCTCGGCCACGGCCCGCTCGAGATCGTCGTTCACGACGACGTGGTGGGCCAGCCGGCGCCCCTCGGTCTCCTCCTCCTCGGCCTTGGCGACCCGGCGGGCGACCTGCCCGGGGCTGTCCCCGCGGCCTTCGAGCCGGGCCCGCTGATCGGGCCGCGACGGGGGCACGACCAGCACCATCACGGCCCCGGGCACCCGCTCGAGGACCTGGCGGGCGCCCTGGACCTCGATGACCAGGACGATGTCGCGCCCCGGGGGCGGATCGGGGACCGGGGTGCCGTAGAGGTTCCCGAGGTACTCCGCCCACTCCAGGAACCCGCCCGCGGCGACCTCGCGCTCGAACGTGGCGCGGTCGACGAACGTGTAGGCGCCCTCCGGCTCGCCGACCCGCTGCGGGCGCGTCGTCCACGACCGGCTGGGCCACAGCCGCGGGTCGCGCTCGAGCAGGCGGCCGACGATGGTGTCCTTCCCGACGCCGCCGGGGCCGGACACGACGAGGACGACGCCCGCCCGGGCGGCGGTCCGCGCCCCCGCCCGCTCGGCGTCGGTCTGGCTCAGGACCGGGAGGGGATCTTCTCGAACAGGGCCTGGCGCTGGTTGGCGCCCAGGCCCTGGACCCGGCGGGTCTCGGAGATCCCGACCTCCTCCATCAGGCGACGGGCCTTCACCTTGCCCAGGCCGGGCAGGGACTCGAGCACGGCCAGCACCTTCATCTTGCCGACCACCTCGTCCGAGCCGCCCAGGTCGAGGAGCTCCCGGAGGGTCAGCGATCCCATCTTCAGCTTGTCCTTGAGCTCAGCCCGCTGACGCCGCGCGGCAGCCGCCTTCTCCAGTGCGGCCTGGCGCTGCTCGGGCGAGAGGGGAGGGGGCAACGGCATGGCCGAAACCGTAGCGCCTGGGCCCGAACGCTGTCCGGGGCGCCGGGGCGCCGGTCCTCGGGCGGTCCGCTCGGCTCCGCTCGGCGCCACCGGGCCGCGCCACCGGGCCGCGCCGCCGGGCCGCGCCGCCGGGCCGGGTCCCGGCCTAGACGGCGGCCGCCACCGCGGCGGCGACGGCGGCCGCGGCAGCCGCCCGGTCGCTGGCCGCGGTCACCGCCCGGCCGACCACCAGCAGGTCGGCGCCCGCGGCGATCGCCACCTCGGGCGTGGCCGCCCGGGCCTGATCGTGGTGCTCCCCGCCCACGAGGCGGATGCCGGGCACCACCGTCAGAAGCCGCGGCGCCAGCTGCTTCGCCTCGCGGATGTCGGAGGCCGCGCACACGATCCCCCTGCAGCCCCCCTCGACCGCCACCGCCACGCGCTTGCCGAGGATGTGGGGCGGTGCGGTGTCGTCGCTCGTGAGCACCGTGACGGCCACCGCCGCCGGGGCCTCGAGCCCGGCCTGCCCGGCCCCCAGGGCGAGGCCCTCCACGCCGGCGCGGAGCATGTCGACCCCGCCGTGGGCGTGGAGCGTCACGTAGCTGGCGCCCAGCGCCCCCAGCACCCGGGCGGCCTTGGCCACCGTCGTGGGGATGTCGTGGAGCTTCAGGTCCAGGAACACCTTCCAGCCGCGTTCGCACAGGGCTCCCACCGAGTCCGGGCCGGTGGCGCTGAACAGCTCGAGCCCGACCTTGGCCACGCCGAACCACGGCTCGAGGTCCCGGGCCGTGCGCAGGGCCTCGACGAGGTCGTCCGTGTCGAGCGCGATCGCGAGGCGGTTCCGCACGGCGGCGCTGGTGGCAGCGGTCTCAGACATGGGCGGCTCCGATCAGGTCGACGACCCGTGGGGTTCCGGCGGTGGCGCACCACCTTCGCACTTCGGCGAGCACGCGTGCGGGAGCCCGGGGGTCGGCGAAGGTCGCGGTCCCGACCTCGACGGCACTGGCACCGGCCTCGAGCAGCTCGATGGCGTCGACGCCCCTGGCGACACCCCCCACGCCGACGATGGCGGCGTGGGGGAAGGCGGCCCGGCACTCGAACACGGCCCGGACGGCCACCGGGTGCATGGCCGGGCCCGACAGCCCGCCGCCGCCGGCCCCGAGGCGCGAGCGGCGGGCGGTCGGGTCGATCGCCATCCCCATCACCGTGTTGACCAGGGTCAGGGCTTCGGCACCGGCCTCCAGCGCCGCGCCCGCGATCTCGGTGATGTCGCTCACGTTCGGGCTCAGCTTGGCCCACCGGGGTCGGCGGCAGCCGGCGGTGGCGGCGAGCACCTCGGCGGTCCCGCCCGGCGAGTGGGCGAACAGGTGGCGGCCGCCCTGGAGGTTCGGGCAGCTGAGGTTGACCTCCACCGCGACCACCTCGGGGCCGGCGTCGGCCAGCATGTCGGCCGCACGCGCGTAGTCGTCGACGGTGAAGCCCCAGATGCTGGCCACCACCCGGGCGCCGGCGCGCCGGAGGGCCGGGAGGTGGTCGTTGAGCCAGGCACCGACACCGCCGTTGTGCAGCCCGACCGAGTTGAGCATCCCCACCGCCGTCTCCGTGATCCGTGGCGCGGCGTTGCCCTGCCACGGCTCGGGGGACAGGGACTTGACGACGACCGCGCCGAGGGCCCCCAGGTCGACGTAGGCGCCGAGCTCGGCGCCGTAGCCGGCCGTCCCCGACGCGGTGAGCACCGGGTTGGGGAACGTGACCGTCCCGACGCTGGTCGTGAGGTCCACCCCGGCCCCGCCCGCGCCCGGCCTCATTCGAGGGGGAGCCGGAGCTGGTCGCCCCGGTGGTACTCCTGCAGGCTCACCACGGTGAGCGGGTGGGTCCCCCAGTCGGCGATCCCGGCGGCCGCCGCCCTCGCGGCGGCGACGGTCGTGAGGCACGCCACCTTGCCCACGTTGGCCGCCCGCCGGATGTGGGCGCCGTCGGCCCGCGGCCCCCGCCCCCTCGGGGTGTTGACCACGAGCTGGATGGCGCCCGAGGAGACCAGCTCCACGGCGTCGGCGCCCCGGGCCTCGCCCGGTCGCGGCTCCTCCCCGACCTTGGCCACCTCGGTCGCGACCGGCACCCCGTGAGCCCGGAGGTGGCGCGCCGTGCCCGAGGTGGCGGCGATCGAGAACCCCAGGTCGGCGAAGCGGCGCGCCACCTCGAGTCCGCCCTCCTTGTCGCGGTCGGCGAGCGAGAGGAACACCGTGCCCGCGTCGGGGAGGGGGTCCCCGGCGGCGATCTGGCTCTTGGCGAACGACAGGCCGAAGGTGTGGTCGATCCCCATCACCTCGCCGGTCGAGCGCATCTCGGGGCCGAGCACGGTGTCGACGTCCGGGAAGCGGTCGAAGGGCAGCACCGCCTCCTTGACGCTCACGTGGCCGCCGGTGGTGGGCTCCCGGAGCAGGCCCTCCTCGCGGAGCTGCGCGAGCGTCGCGCCCACCATCACCCGGGCCGCCACCTTGGCCATCGGCACCCCCGTGGCCTTGGCCACGAACGGCACGGTGCGGCTGGCGCGGGGGTTGGCCTCGATCACGAACACCTGCCCGGCCTTGACCGCGTACTGCACGTTGACGAGCCCGCGCACGTCGAGGGCGTCGGCGATCGAGCGGGTGTAGTCCCCGATCACGGCGATCACCGACGCCGGCAGCGTCGGTGGCGGGATCACGCAGGCCGAGTCACCCGAGTGGACGCCGGCCTCCTCCACGTGCTCCATGACGCCGGCGATGACGACCTCGCCGGCAGCGTCACGCACGGCGTCGACGTCGACCTCGATGGCGTCCTCGAGGAAGCGGTCGATGAGCACGGGCCGCTCGGCCGACAGCCCGCCCTCGCGGCCCAGGGACCCGAACCGGGACAGCTGGTCCATGGCCCGCTCGAGCCCCTCGTCGTCGTAGACGATCTCCATGGCGCGCCCGCCGAGCACGTAGCTCGGGCGCACCAGGGCCGGGTACCCGATGCGCTCGACGATCCGCCGGGCGTCGCCCAGGGTGGTCGCCGTGCCCCCGGCCGGCTGCGGGATCTCGAGGCGGGCGCACAGCGCCGCCCACCGCTCCCGGTCCTCGGCCAGGTCGATCGATGCGGGGCTCGTCCCGAGGACGAGGTCGTGCGGCAGCCGTGAGGCCAGCTTCAGCGGGGTCTGCCCCCCCAGCGCCACGATCACCCCGACCAGGTGGCCCGCCGAGTGCTCGGCCTCGACCACGTTGAGCACGTCCTCGGCCGTCAACGGCTCGAAGTAGAGGCGGGTGCTGGTGTCGTAGTCCGTGGACACGGTCTCGGGGTTGCAGTTGACCATGACGGTGTCGAAGCCGGCGTCACGGAGGGCGAAGCTGGCGTGGACGCAGCAGTAGTCGAACTCGATCCCCTGGCCGATGCGGTTGGGCCCGGACCCCAGGATCACCACGGACGGGCGGTCCCCGGGCCGCACCTCCGAGGTGTCCTCGTACGTCGAGTAGTGGTAGGGGGTGCGGGCATCGAACTCGGCGGCACACGTGTCGACGGTCTTGAACACCGCGGCCACCCCGGCGCCCGTGCGGGTCGACCGCACCCGGTCCTCGGGAACCCCCCACAGCCAGGCGAGCTGCGCGTCCGAGAAGCCGAGCCGCTTCACCTCGCGCCAGGACGTCCGGTCGAGGGCGTCGGGCCCCCCGGCCTCGGCCAGGGCCAGCCGGCACTCGGTGATCCGGGCGAGCTGGTCGAGGAACCACGGGTCGACGCGCGTGGCGTCGGCCAGCCGGTCGACCGTGATGCCCCGCCGCAGGGCGGCCTCGAGCTGGAACGGCCGGTCGGGCGTCCCCACCGCCGCCCGGCGGACGAGCTCGTCGTCGCCGACCTCGTCGAGCAGCCGCTCCGCGGGGTCGCAGTTGAGGCCGAGGCGGCCGTGCTCGAGCGACCGCAGGGCCTTCTGCAGGCTCTCCGGGAACGTGCGCCCGATGGCCATCGCCTCCCCCACCGACTGCATCCTCGTGCCCAGCACGGCGGCGCTGCCCGGCAGCTTCTCGAAGGCCCACCGGGGCACCTTGGTCACGACGTAGTCGATGGTGGGCTCGAAGCTCGCCGGCGTCGAGCGGGTGATGTCGTTGGTGATCTCGTCGAGCCGGTAGCCCACGGCCAGCCGGGCGGCGATCTTGGCGATCGGGAACCCGGTGGCCTTGGAGGCGAGCGCCGAGGAGCGGCTGACCCGCGGGTTCATCTCGATCACCACCATGTCGCCGTCCTCGGGGTTGACGGCGAACTGGATGTTGGAGCCGCCGGTCTCGACGCCGATGCGCCGGATGCAGGCGAAGGCGGCGTCGCGCATCCGCTGGTACTCGACGTCGGACAGCGTCTGGGCGGGGGCGACGGTGATCGAGTCGCCGGTGTGCACGCCCATGGGGTCGACGTTCTCGATCGAGCAGACGATCACGCAGTTGTCCGCCGAGTCCCGCATGACCTCGAGCTCGTACTCCTTCCAGCCGGCGATCGACTTCTCGATCAGGATCTCGGAGATGGGGCTGGCCTCGAGGCCGTCGGCAGCGAGGCGCCGGAGGCTGTCGGCGTCGTGGGCGATCCCGGTCCCCTTCCCGCCGAGGATGAACGACGGGCGGATGATCAGGGGGTACCCGATCTGCCGGGCCACGCCCATCGCCTCGTCGAGGTTGTAGGCGAAGCCCGAGTCGGGCACGGCCAGCCCGATCTCGGTCATGGCCTCCTTGAACCGCTCCCGGTCCTCCGCCGTGCGGATGGCCTCCACCGAGGCGCCGATCAGCTCCACGCCGTAGCGACGCAGCACCCCCCGCTCGTCGAGGGCCATCGCCAGGTTGAGGGCGGTCTGGCCGCCCAGCGTGGGGAGCACGGCGTCGGGCAGCTCCCGCTCGATCACGGCGGCCACCACCTCGGGCGTGAGGGGCTCGATGTAGGTGGCGTCGGCGAAGTCCGGATCGGTCATGATCGTGGCCGGGTTGGAGTTGACCAGGATGACCCGGAAGCCCTCCTCCCGGAGCACCCGGCAGGCCTGGGTCCCCGAGTAGTCGAACTCGCAGGCCTGCCCGATCACGATCGGGCCGGACCCGAGGATCAGGATCGACTGCAGGTCGGTGCGGCGGGGCACTAGCGGGCGCTCCGCAGCAGGGCGTCGAAGCGATCGAACAGGTACCGGGCGTCGTGGGGCCCCGGGCCGGCCTCCGGGTGGTACTGGACGCTGAACGCGCGCCGGGCGGGGTGGTCGATGCCCTCGACCACGCCGTCGTTGAGGTTGACGTGGGACAGCGCCGCGCCAGGGACGGAGCCGTCCACGAGGGCGTAGTTGTGGTTCTGGCTGGTGATCTCCACGGCGTCGTCCGAGAGGCGCCGCACCGGGTGGTTGCCACCGTGGTGGCCGAACTTCAGCTTGTAGGTCTCCCCGCCGAGAGCGAGACCGAGGAGCTGATGGCCGAGGCAGATGCCGAAGATGGGCAGCTCGGCGTCGAGCAGCTCGCCGATGGCGGTGCTGGCGTACGGCACCGCCGTCGGGTCCCCGGGGCCGTTGGACAGGAACACCCCGTCGGGCTCGCGCCCGAGGACCTCCTTGGCGGGGGTGTCCGCCGGCACGACCTCGACGGTCGCGAACGGCTCCAGGTGCCGGAGGATCGTCCGCTTGATCCCGAAGTCGTAGGCCACCACGCGCAGCGGCCCCGCCCCGACGGTGTAGGGCTCCGTGGTCGTCACCTCCGCCACCAGGTCGACACCGTCGGTCCCGGGCTCGGCCGCAGCCGCGGCCCGGAGCGTGGCCTCGTCGGCCGTGCCGAAGGCGCCCGGCATCGACCCCGCCTCGCGGATGTGGCGGGTCAGCCGGCGGGTGTCGATCCCGGTGATGCCCGGGACGCCGGACCGGACGAGGAGCTCCTCCAGGTCGCCCGAGGAGCGCCAGTTGGAGCGGCGCCTCGCCAGGTCGCGCACGATGACGCCCCGGCAGAACGGGCGGGCGCTCTCGGCGTCGACGGGTGTGACGCCGTAGTTCCCGATGTGGGGGTAGGTGAAGCAGATCAGCTGGCCGGCGTAGGAGGGGTCGGTGATGACCTCCTGGTAGCCGGACAGGACGGTGTTGAAGACCACCTCACCGGCGGCGACCCCGCCCGGCGGCTGGGCCCCGAGGTGCTCGCCCTCGAACAGCTCCCCGTCGGCGAGGACCAGGAGCGCGGGAGGCCGGCGGGTCATCGCTGCGCGACGCCGTCGATCACGACCGCCTCCCCCCGGCACACCGTGTGGCGGGCGCGGCCCGTCAGGGCGCGCCCGGCGTAGGGCGTGTTCCGGCTGCGGCTGGCCAGCCGCTCGGGGTCCACCACCCACGTCGCCGCGGGATCGAGCACGGTCAGGTTGGCCGGGCGGCCGCCCTCCACCGGGGCGCCGTGGCGGTCGTCGATCCCGGCGATGCGGGCCGGCTGCCACGACAGCAGGGCGAGGACCCGCTCGATCGGCAGGCCCAGCCCCCCCAGGGCCAGCGCGAACGCGGTCTCGAGGCCGAGCATGCCGGGGGGCGCCTCGTCCCACGGCGCTTCCTTGGCCTCCTGGCTGTGGGGCGCGTGGTCGGTGGCGATGGCGTCGATGGCGCCGTCCGCCAGGCCCCGCCGCACGGCGGCCACGTCGGCGTCGGTGCGCAGCGGCGGGTTGACCTTGTACACGGGATCGAAGGACCGGGCCTCGGCGTCGGTCAGGGTGAAGTGGTGCGGCGCCGCCTCGGCCGTGACCGGGAGCCCCTGGGCCTTGGCCGCGCCCACCATCGCCACCGAGCCGGAGGTGGACACGTGGAGGAAGTGCACCCGCGCGCCGGTGAGGCGGCAGAGGGCGATGTCACGCATCACCATCAGCTCCTCGGCCTCAGCCGGGATGCCGGGCAGGCCCAGCCGGCTGGACCACGCCCCTTCGTGCATGTGGCCGCCGGCGGCGAGGGCCTCGTCCTCGCAGTGCTGGGCCAGCGTGAGGCCGAGCGCACCGGCGTACTCGAGGGCACGGCGCATCAGGCGGGCGTCCTGGACGCCGGCGCCGTCGTCGGTGAAGAGCCGCACGCCCAGGTCCGCCAGCTCGGCCATCGGGCTCAGCCGGCGCCCCTCCCGCCCGATCGTGATGGCGCCCGCGACGTGCACGTCGCACACGGCCTCCCGGCCGAGGTCGAGGACCTGGCGGGCCACGGCCGCGCAGTCGATGGCCGGCTCGGTGTTGGGCATCGCGACCAGCGCGGTGTAGCCACCCAGGGCGGCGGCACGGCTTCCCGTCTCGACCGTCTCCGCCTCCTCCCGCCCGGGTTCGCGCAGGTGGGTGTGGAGATCGACGAGGCCAGGGGTCACGACGCAGCCCGACGCGTCCAGGACCCGGACCCCGGCGCCGGCCTCGATGGCGGGGTCGACGGCGGTGATCAGCCCCGCCCGGATGGCCACGTCGGCGCGGCGGCTCCCGGTGACGTCGACGACCGTGCCACCCCGGATGACGAGGGTCCTCTCAGCCACGCTCCGGACCTCCGACCGCGACCCGCTCGGGCGCGGCGACCACGGGTGCCGGCTCCTCGCCGGCCGGTCGGTCACCCACCAGGTCGCTGCCCGCGCCCAGCAGCAGGTAGAGCACGGCCATCCGCACCGCCACCCCGTTGGTCACCTGCGCGGTGATCACCGATCTCGGGTCCCCGGCGACCTCGGCGTCGATCTCCACCCCCCGGTTCATCGGGCCCGGGTGCATCACCAGGGCGTCCGCGGGGAGCCGGCGCACCCGCTGGGCGGTCAGGCCGTAGACGCTGCGGTACTCCCGCAGCGACGGGATCAGCGCCTCGGTCGTCCGCTCCCGCTGGAGCCGGAGCAGGTAGACGACGTCGAGGGACCCGAGGACGTCGTCGAGGCGGTGGGCCACCGTCACCGGCCAGCCCTCGAGGGACGGCGGGAGCAGGGTCGGCGGGGCCACGAGCACGACCTCGGCGCCCAGCGCGGTGAAGGCCAGGACGTCGGAGCGCGCCACCCTGCTGTGCTTCACGTCGCCCACGATGCCGATCCGGAGGCCGGCCACCACACCGCGTCGGGCGCGGATCGTGTAGCAGTCGAGCAGGGCCTGGGTGGGGTGCTCGTGCCATCCGTCGCCGGCGTTGAGGACGCTGGCGCGGACCCAGGACGCCACCCGCCAGGGCACGCCCGCGGACCGGTGGCGGAGCACGATGGCGTCGATGCCCATGGCCTCGATCGTCTCGACGGTGTCGCGGAGGCTCTCGCCTTTGGAGACCGACGACGAGGCGACGCTGAACGTCATGGTGTCGGCGGACAGGCGCTTGGCCGCCGTCTCGAACGACAGCCGCGTGCGGGTCGAGTCCTCGTAGAAGAGCGACACCACGGTCTTGCCGCGAAGGGCGGGCACCTTCGGGATGGCCCGGCCGCTCACCTCCACGAAGCTGTCGGTGAGGCGGAGGACCTCGGCGATGCCGTCGGCCCCGAGGTCGGCGACCGAGAGCAGGTGCCTCATCGGGGGACCACGTCCCCGATGACGACGCCCTCGCTGCTCACGTCGACCTGCTCGTCGAAGCGGGTGGGCAGGTTCTTCCCCACGTAGTCGGGCCGGATGGGCAGCTGGCGGTGCCCCCGGTCGATCATCACGGCGAGTTGGACGGCGTGGGGGCGCCCGTAGTCGTTCAGGGCGTTGAGGGCGGCCCGCACGGTGCGGCCCGTGAACAGGACGTCGTCCGCCAGGACCACGGTCAGCCCGGTCAGGTCGAACGGGATGTCCGTGACCTCCTCGGGGAGGACGGGCCGCAGACCGATGTCGTCCCGGTAGAAGGCCACGTCGAGGCTCCCGACCGGCACGTCGGTCCCATCCACGTTGAGCAGCGCCTCGTGCAGCCGGTGGGCGAGGGGCACGCCGCCGGTCTGGAGCCCGATCAGCGCCACCCCGTCGAGCCCGTGGTTGCGCTCGACGATCTCGTGGGCGATCCGGGTGACGGCCCGCCGCAGGTCGGCGGCGTCCATCACCGTGGTGCGGGGCACGAAAACGCCCCCTCTCGGGGGCGTTGCGGCTCGTTCACGTTCGGCCATCGGCCTCGTCTCCTGTGTCCGTGCGGGCCTCACGGGACCCGCTTCACGGTCAGACCTGCAAGGTAGCAGGCGCGCCGGACCCAGGCGGCCCGAACCCCCGGGGGCCCGCATCCTCAAACGGCCCGAACCCCCGGCGGCCCGCATCCTCAAACGGCCCGAACCCTCAGGCGGCCCGCTCGAGCGCGGCCCACTCCTCGTCACGCAGGGCCACCGAGGCCGCGGCCATGTTCTCCTCGAGGTGGGACACCCGTGACGTGCCCGGGATCGGCAGCATCACCGGCGAGCGGTGCAGGAGCCACGCCAGGCTGAGCTGGGAGATCGACACGCCGTGACGACGGGCCGCCTCGTCCAGCGGACCGCCGGGACGGGCCAGCTCCCCGCCGGCGACCGGTGCCCACGGGAGGAACCCGAGCCCGGCGTGCTCGCAGGCCGTCAGGACGTCCTCGGCGTGGCGGTCGGTGAGGTTGTAGCGGTTCTGGACCGACACGACCGACACCACCGACCGGGCCGCCCGCAGCTGCTCGGTCGACACGTTCGACAGGCCGATGTGGCGGATCTTGCCCTGGGACTGCAGCTCGCCCAGCGCCCCGAGGCTCTCCTCCAGCGGCGTGCGCAGGTCGACCCGGTGGAACTGGTAGAGGTCGATGCGGTCCAGCCGGAGGCGGCGCAACGACATCTCCACGCACTGGCGGAGGTACTCGGGCCGGCCCACGGCGTGCCACTGGCCCGGTCCCGAGCGGGTCAGCCCGCCCTTGGTGGCGATGACGAGCCCCGCGGGGTACGGGTGGAGCGCCTCGGCGATCAGGTCTTCGCTCACGAACGGCCCGTAGGAGTCCGCGGTGTCGATGAGGTCGACGCCGAGGTCCAGCGCCCGCCGGAGCACGGCCTTGGCCTCGTGCCGGTCGCGGGGCTCCCCCCAGATGCCGTCGCCCGTGACGCGCATCGCCCCGAAGCCGAGGCGGTGGACCGTCAGGTCGCCGCCGATGGCGAACGAGCCGCTGGCCGCGGCCGGCGTGGCGTCGTGCGACACGGTCATGTCGATCCTCCTCCCGAGCGGCCGGGGACGCCGCCGGACCCCACGCTAGGGCCCCGGGCGCCGCCGCGAACCCGTTCCGTTGCATCACGTGACGAAAAGCGACGCGACCCGGCGGATCGGTCCCCTCGGGAGGGCGACACCGGCTCCGGCCCCGGCGTGGTCCACCTGAGGGGCCAGCGGCAACCCTGCACCCGGCCGGGCGCGCCCGGCCGGGAGGCGCGCTCAGCCGGGGGTCGGGCCCGGAGGGGGCGGGCTCGGCTGGGCCGGCCGGCCGCCCCGGACCTCGGTCGCCACGCTGCCGAGCACCCCGTTGACGAAGCGGCCCGACTCGTCGGTCGAGTAGACCTTGGCCAGCTCGACCGCCTCGCTCACCACGACGGCGGTGGGGATCTCCGTGCGCTCGAGCAGCTCGTAGACGGCGATGCGCAGCAGGGTCCGGTCGATCACCGGCATGCGCTCGACGGTCCAGTCGACCGAGTACCGGGCGATCAGCGCGTCGATGCGCGCCCGGCAGCGACCCACCCCCCGCACGAGGTCGGCGGCGAACGGGTCGGGCGGCACGGGCAGCTCGCCGAGGACGGCCGCGGGCTCGATGCCCTTGGCGTCGGCCTCGTAGAGCAACGACAGCGCCCGCTCGCGCGCCTCACGCCGTGGGCCGACCACCGCCATCGCCGCCGCCGTCGTCGCCGTCGTCGCCCGGACCCGGTCAGACCCGGGTCAGGTACTCGCCGGTGCGGGTGTCGACCTTGATGCGGTCGCCGGTGTTGACGAACAGCGGGACCTGCACGGTGTGGCCGGTCTCCAGGGTCGCCGGCTTCCGGGCGCCCGAGACGCGGTCGCCCTGCACGCCTGGCTCCGTCTCGGTGACCGCCAGCTCCACCGCGGCCGGGAGATCGACCCCGACGATCTCGCCCTCGTACATCTGCAGGATGGCCGAGTCCCCCTCCTTCAGGTAGCGGGTCGCCTCACCGAGGGCCTCGCCCGTCACCTGCAGCTGGTCGTAGGTCGTGTTGTCCATGAACACGTACTCGTCGCCGTCGGCGTAGAGATACTGCATCTCCCGCTTGTCGATGATCGCCTGCTCGAGCTTCTCGTCGGCCCGGTAGGTGCGCTCGAGGACGGCGCCCGTCCGGACGTTCTTCAACTTGGTGCGGACGAAGGCACCACCCTTGCCCGGCTTGACGTGCTGGAACTCGACGAGGCTGAACAGCCCCTCGGGCAGGTCCAGGGTCATGCCGTTCTTCAGGTCGTTGGTGGAGACGCTCATGGGGTGATCGGATCCTTCGGGCGGGGGGCGGGACGACCGCGGGGCCGGGCGTGGACACCGGGGAGCGGGGAGCCGCACGAGCTGCAGCGGGCCAGGCTACCAACGTCGGTCAGCCGAGGAGGCGAGCGACCGCCTCCACGGCCAGGCGGTAGCCGTCCCCGCCGAACCCCGCGATCGTCCCGGTGGCGACAGGGGCGACGACCGAGGTGTGCCGCCACGACTCCCGGGAGGCGGGGTTGGAGAGGTGCAGCTCCACCACCGGGCCCTCGAAGGCGGCGAGGGCGTCGTGGATGGCCCAGGCGTAGTGGGTGAAGGCTCCGGGGTTGACGATGATGGCCGCGCACCGGCCGCGGGCCCCGTGGATGGCGTCGACCAGCGCTCCCTCGTGACTGGCCTGCTGGTGCTCGACCTCGAGGCCGTGGCGGGAGGCCGCTGCCCGGGCCGTGGCGACGTGGTCCTCGAGGCGCTCGGTCCCGTACACGGCGGGCTCCCGCTCACCCAGCAGGTTGAGGTTGGGACCGGACAGCAACAGGACCAGGCGACCGCTCACGTGGCGCTCCTCACCGGCATCTCGTCGAGCACGTCGAGCACGTGCTGGGCATCGACGCCGGCCACGACCTCGACCCCGTCTGGGCCGTCGAGGACGAAGGTGAGGCCCCGCCGTGCCTTCTTGTCCCGGCCCATGAGATCGACCACCTGCTCGTGATCGACCCCGCGGGGGAGGGCGGTCGGCAGGTCGTAGCCGCCCACCACGCGGGCGTGCTGGCGCACCCGCTCGTCGTCGATGCGTCCCAGTCGCCGGGCCAGACGGGCCGCGAAGACCAGGCCGATGCCCACCGCCTCGCCGTGGCGCACGTCGTAGCGACCGGCGGTCTCCAGGGCGTGGGCGAGCGTGTGCCCGTAGTTGAGCAGGGCCCGCCGGCCGCCCTCCCGCTCGTCAGCGCCCACGAACGCCGCCTTGATGGCCACGCAGCGGGCCACCCGCTCGTCCAGCGGCAGGTCGAGCAGGTCGTCCCCGCCCAGGAAGTGGTACTTGGCCATCTCGCCGCACCCGGAGAGGTACTCGCGGGGCGCCAGCGTCTCGAGCACCTCGGTGTCGCAGAGCACCGCGGCGGGCTGCCAGAACGCGCCGACGAGGTTCTTGCCCTCCGGCAGGTTCACCCCCGTCTTGCCGCCGATGGCGGCGTCCACCTGCGCGAGCAGGGTGGTCGGCACGTGCACGACAGGGACGCCGCGGTGGTACACGGCGGCGGCGAAGCCGGCGGTGTCGGTCACGACCCCGCCGCCGACGGCGACGACGACGTCGCCCCGGGTCAGCCCCGACCGCGACCAGGCCCGGCACAGCTCCTCCACCGTGGCCATCGACTTGGCCTCCTCGCCCGGCCCGATCGTCCACACGCGGTGCTCGACCCCCGGGTCGACCTCCAGCCCGATGGCGGCCTGGGTGACCACGGCGGCGCGGCGGACGCCGACGGGCAGCACCTCCGTCAGCCGGTGGCGGGCGCCTCGCCCGACCAGGACCTCGTAGGACCGGTCCCCGAGCGGCACCCCGACGGTGATCACCGGCGGCTCGCGGCGATGGCCGCCATGTCGGCCAGGATCGAAGCCACGGTGTCCTCCACCGAGGCCGAGGTCACGTCCAGGGCCAGGTCGGCGACCTCCTCGTAGAGCGTCGCACGAGCCGACGCCAGCCGGCGCAGGGTCCCGGCGGGGTCCTCGGTCAGGAGCGGCCGGTGGTCGCCGGGCTGGACCCGCCCGACGAGCACCTCGGGATCGGCCTTCAGCCACACGACCACGGCCCCGTCCTCCGAGGCCCGTTGCAGCATGGCCCGGTTGCGGGGGTCGAGCACGACGCCCCCGGCCGCCGCCACCACGGCCGGCGGCCGGGCGGCCAGCGCCTCCCCGAGGGCCTCGGTCTCGAGGGCCCGGAAGGCGGGCTCGCCCCCCCGCTCCCACAGCTCGGCGACGGTGTGGCCGGT
>Ga0209048_10002728_pt1 | contig 17371 bp, 12 predicted proteins | sample FrelakmetCRP12CR_FD_187146 | JGI IMG/M metagenome (GOLD analysis project Ga0209048, IMG submission 187146) | Freshwater lake sediment microbial communities from the University of Notre Dame, USA, for methane emissions studies - CRP12 CR (SPAdes)... | ecosystem: Environmental > Aquatic >... | reverse complement strand
CGACGTCACTCTGAAATGCACTGACCCTGATGAAAAGAACTGTAAAAAAATCGCGATGAATGAAGTTGATAAACTGCTCGAAGTCTATGTCGGAGGCGGTACCGGTATCAGCAGTTACTCAGGCTCGCTTTATGCCGCAGTGACTGGAACGGCTGGTTTTGGACGTGCCGCGGGCGGTGCCGGTGCCGGTGCCGGCGCCGGAGGCAGCCCAATTACGCCCCTAAAAGCCACCAACATCATCGTACCGCCCCCGACAAATAATACGGGTGGAGGAGGAGGCGGCGGCGCACCCCCCCCGACATTCACCCTCACGACGGGTCAGACGATTGGTAAGGCGAGTGCGCCAACTAGCCCGTGAGAAATCGAATCATCTTTACGGACTGACGCTGATAATATGGGCCTTGGCTGAATTTCAGCCAAGCGAGTCAACGGAATTGTTTTCTGCAATTCAAACGCAATTTTAGGATTGCGGGCATTGCCCTAAATGATGCGTACGATTTGCGCGCGAGATTTCATCTTGCTGCGTTCTTTTGAACAGCCATGCCAGCAGCAGCGGTCACTGGAACCAACCAAACCAATTCCAGTAAGGCCAAACGTGCACAGATTTAAAGGAACGCCGATAGGCCAGATCAGGACTCCAATATGGATACCAATAGGGATAGAGACATTCCTGTCCGCGGTTTAATCGTCGCTTGCAGACATCATAACTGACGTTGGAAGCCACCCACTCGCTCCTCTGCCTCGATTGAGCTTGGGAAGGTGCAATCGATACTACCGCAAGGCTAAGTCCTACGGCGGCGATCGCGAAAGCAAACTTTCTCATCGAGCACTCCTGGTTCGGTTTTCGAGCAAAAATCGCTGAACACTATCAAGGATAATAACTGTTCGCTATTAGCATAATTTGAGGGCGATGTCGCTCTTGAGTCAATCGATTTTCCAGGACCCAGCCCGTGATTCCCATCTCTCCCTATCTTATTGTTAGATCGATGGGTTAAGTGAGGAGCGGGCAAAAGCCCGATTACCGTACTTTCAATTTTCCGCTACCTGTGAAGACGCGGTTAAATCAAAGAAATAATAGCCTATTTGTTCTCAGGATCTTACTTTCTCTCGCCTTTTCGCGCGTGCGCTCGAATTGCGCCGCAGACTGATTCCTTTGGGAGCTATCGGCCTCGATAACGGCTGTCCCTTTTGAATCCGGAGCTGGATGGATCGTATTCAGGGGGTAGGTTTGTCTGTGAACAATTGATCTCTAATTCGCCGAACGATTTTTTCAGGTTTTCTGAACTCAGAGAAAGAAATGCCGCGAACCGGAAGTGGTCTTTGCGCAGAAACTCAGGAATCTTGCGGTGCGATTATCCCATCATGGCCTGTCGTATTCGAAAGGGACTGTATGGCCCTTCATGACGAAATGACACGTTCCGGACAATTGAGAACTTAGATGCGTGGTGCCAGTTCGGCCCACAAGTGCCAACCCAACAAGCTCTCGCCGGGCAGCCCATGTACGGGCAGAGGCGGCGCATGCATCCAACGCTTGAACGTTCTCATCACTTTGAAATCTGGAAAATCCTCTTCGATTGTTTTTTGATCATAGACCTTACTGTATGGATTGTTCGGTCCATCGGTGGATTTGTGAATGAAATTCTCAATTTTAAGATACTCTCGAAGCCCTGCGTTTCGAGCGAGTTTTTTATGCTCAGCGACAATTCCCCATACAGGAATGGGCAGAAAATAGATGCATGCTAAGCCAATTCGGCGCACGAATTTTATGGCAAATTGATAATTTAGGGAATTTCGCGCGTAGAGCATTATGATTAAACGCCCATTATCTTTCAATACCCGTCGAATTTCGCCTTGAGCACGTCGGATATCGGGAATGTGATGCAGCACTCCGTGTGAGTAAACAACGTCGAAATTTCTATCTTCAAACGGTAATTTGAGAACAGAACCCTGAACGAGTTGATCAAAGGGGAGATTGCGAATTTCGAATCGCTTTTTGACCCGTTTGATCGATTCTTTCGTCAGGTCAATTCCAGACCAGCGCGCGCCGCGACGAACCAGCTGCTCAGAATCAGAACCTTGACCAACTCCGATCTCTAGAATCTTTTTCCCACGCCAATCGAACTGATCCAGAGCTTGCAATATATGTGGTTCACTACTATAGCGAAATCTATCATAAGCGTCGAAAAATTCGGCATAGTCTTCCGCGAAATCCTCATATAAACAACCAAATACGTCTTGGCCGACGGGATGAGCCTCCCAATGCGATTTTATCGCAGGTTCTTTTACCATCATACTCATACGCGTTCCTCTATTTGATAACATCACCACGAGCTTGTGACCTTATTATGCCCGAAGGATTCCAAGCTTTTCGGCGATAATTTCTTTGGGAAGACCCTTCTCCTGTATAAATTCTTCGTAAGCCTGCAGGGCACCGTCCCACAAATGTGGGGCCTGACAATCGTCGATGACGATGATTCCACCCGGTGACATAGCTCCATAAATCTTTGGCAGCACATCTTTCATCGGCTTATAGATGTCCACGTCGAGCAGACAGAAGGCGATGGGCGCGATGGCTGAGAATTCAAACCTGGTCACATCGCTCTGGATGGATTTCACGCGTTTGATCCCGCGCAGACTCATGCTCCTGTCGAACCAAGCCTTCTTATTCTCGGTGAAATACTCTGCGAGGTCTTCCGGCTTGCCTCTATTTTTAATCTCGTGTTCTACATGCTCATCGACGAAACCTGAAAACGTATCGATTGCGTAATAGTCGCGCTCAATTCCCTCGCCGGTCATAAACTTATTCAAGAAAACGGTGGTTGCGCCAAAGGCGCACCCTGCTTCAACGAAGCAACCGGGCACATTTCTGACAGCCTTTACGTATTCGGTCAGCAAAATTAATTGCTTCGGCTCGTACATATAAGGATACACGTCAAAAAAAAGACGATTGTAGATACCTGTCTTTAAGGAGACATCCTTGATGATCGAACGGATCGTTTGGGAGAGAGACTTAGAACGGAAATGTTTCATTATTATCTCGGCCTAAATTCTCCGAATAAATGATGAATGCTAAGTCCACATTCATGGCAATTAGCGCTCTCTTCAGAATTATTGCTTCTCACCACAGGAAGCCTCTGGGTTCGACAGCAATGGCTTTCGATAACTTAAGATTAGCAAAATCGAGCACGACCTGCCCTGGGCGTACCTGGGCGAGGCCTGCCTGGTAAACCGGATCGGCCATCGTCACAACGACAGTATCCGCCCATCCGATCGCGTCGGAAATGTTGGGCACGATTAAATCCGCAATATGTGGCAGCACGTGCATCAGGTAATCCTTATTGGCGCCAACCAGGCGAGCGAGTTCGACATTTGGATCAAAAATGCGCACCTCATAGCCTTTCCCTATCAGGCGTTCCACGAGCTCAACAAATGGGCTATCGCGCATATCATCTGTGCCGGACTTGAAGCTGATGCCGAGAAAAACAATGCGCTTTTTGGATTGGCTGACGATCCAGTCAATGCCACGCTTGATTAGCATTTGATTGCTGTCGAGAATGTGATTGAGAACCGGCAAAGAAAGATCGAGTTGGCGACCGAAATATGTGAGCGCGCGCAGATCTTTCGGCAAGCAGGAACCACCAAAGGCAAAGCCGGGTCGCAAATAAGCCGTTGAGATATTGAGGCGTTTATCTTCGAAAAAAATGTTCATAACATCATGACTGTTGATCTTCAAAGCATTTGCTATGAGGCCGATCTCATTGCCGAATGTTACCTTCAATGCGTGCCAAGCGTTATCGACATACTTTACTAACTCCGCGGTCTCAATATTGGTAGATATTTTGGGACCGGGTAGATCGCTATAAAGTGACATGACCACCGAGGCCGTTGCTTCATCGAGCGCGCCGACGACGGTCTTCGACGGAGTGTTAAAGTCGGAGATTGAAGAACCTTCGCGAAGAAATTCCGGATTGAACGCAATACCGAAACCGCCGCCGGGTATCTTTCCAGATGTTTCGGCGAGCCTTGGCGCGATGATCTCCCGAGTCGTGCCAGGCACGACGGTGGAACGTATAACGACTTCATGGCGCGTAGTCTTTGAACGGATGGCTTGACCGATTTCAGTTGCTACTGCGTCAATCGCCGTGACGCTCAACGCCCCGTTCGGCTGGCTCGGCGTGCCAACACAGACGATCGATATATCCGTGGACGCGACGGCTTTGGCAGCATCCATCGTGGCCACCAGACGCCCGGCATCGACTGTCCGCTTGACCAGTTCATCGATGTCGCGCTCAATGATTGGCGAGCGACCTGACTGGATTAAGTCGGTTTTGACCTTCAATCTGTCTACGCCGATGACGTGGTGTCCCCGGTCCGCGAGGCACGCACTGCAAATCGTGCCCACGTAACCAAGGCCGAACACACTAATTCTCATATCCGAACCCCGTCGACGCCTGTGCTCACAGCAGCTTATAATAAGTAACTATTAGCTTAGGTAATCAATCGACGGATATCGATGGTTTGCTTTTCGAATGGTTAAAGCAGCGCGAGCGGTAAGTTACTGCCGCAAGGTATTGATCGAGCCAGTGAAAAAACCAAAGATCTGGCGAAGCCACCCAACGCGATTTCTGCGCAGTTCGAACAGAGTGTCATAGGCTTGGAGGAGATTCGGTTGCTCGTGTGACCATGCCAGCACTTCATTCACGCGCCGCCGCCCGAACTCTGCCATGACAGCCCGGCGCGGAGGATCGTCGATGAGTTCCAGGATCTTCTCGCCAAAATCCACAGGATCGTTGGCTTTGGCGTAAAGTGAAGCTTCTTGTGCGGAGACGCGCCCCTCCGTTACGTCGAACTGAACGATTGGCTTGCCGAGCGCCATGTACTCCATGATTTTGTTCATGGTCGAAATGTCGTTCATCGCCGTCATGCGATCAGGATTTACGCAAACATCCGCGGTCGATAAAATGGTGAAGAGCGTCAAATCGTCGATCCGACCGGTGAAGGTTACATAATCTTTAAGATTCATTCTTTCGCACATCTCCGTAATCGCTTGCCATTCCGGTCCAGTGCCCATGATGACGAATTGAATGTCGCTTCGCCCTTTGGTGCGAACGATATGTTCAACGGCCGATAGCAATAGATCGAGTCCTTCGGATTGGCCGATCACGCCTACATAGCCCACGAGGAATCGACGCCCATTGCGCCACTGAGGATCAACGGGAAGCTCCTTGACCCGATGGAGATCGGGGCCCGAGCGCACAATGAAGACTCGATCGGGTTGCATGCCACCCCGATCGAGCGCAATCCGGCGATACGAAGCGTTCGTAGCAATCGAAACGTCAGCAATCCTGAACGTGAGCCTCTCTACGAGTCGCAACAGTTTCCAGATTAAACCGCGTCGACCAAACTTAGCTTCATAAAGCTCTGGATTGGCGTCATGATGATCGAACAAGAAGCTTTTGCGAGCGAATATCTTATAAAACATCCCAATCAAGAAGATTAAGTCCGGAGGATTACAGGCGTGAATAACATCAAAGCCTTGGCGATAGGCGACTTTAACCGAAAGCACAAATTCCCAGAAGAGAGCCGCGGGATATTCAATGAAATAGGCAGCCGCACCGCGTGCCTCGAGTGGTAGCGAATGTCGGTAAATATGAATGCCGTCAATGGTCTCCTCAGAATTTTCAAGCCCTCGCCCCTTTGGGGAGATTACTGACACGACATAGCCGGCATTGCGCAACGTGGTCGCCTCAGCCCAAACGCGTCGATCGAAGGGGACGGGCAAATTTTCCACAATGATCAGGACTCGTCCTGAGCACCGTTCTTGCTCATTGGCTGTACAGGGCACCGTTATCGAATGATTCATCGGGATCTTCGGCGAACTTGCTGTGTGTGCAACGTCAAAAGCTCGTAGCGACGACGGATGGAAAAGGCGCCAGACGCTGGCGATGTTTCAGATCTTCTCGAATACCTCATAGTGAATTGGCAAGTAGGTGTCGAGATAGGACGGGGTCACATCGCGGCCGATGTCCTGGAGGATGTTGATCGCGGGAATTAATGGCGCGATCCGCTGTATCAACTGCGGTGCGCGGCTTTATGCTATTCATCGCGAACAATCTTGATTCTCGTGATTGCCGGGTTTGCGCCAAGGAGTCCATTAAAAAGTAACTGATCTGTTGCTCGGCGGTCACCAAAATACATCGACGTCCAACCTGCAGGACTTCCTTCATTGGCTCGATCCTTTTGCGCTTTGAAGCCTACGGGTCCTTGCACAGTCACCGCGATCCGATTGGGGAGCTGAATGATCCAGTCATCGCCATCCTGCAATGCTGCAAGGTCCGGTGCTAGGAGGAAGCGGATCGAAACAGATTGTGTTGAACCGCGTCCGATTAGACGATCGGCAATCTCAAATCCGTGCGCGGTACGCGTTACCCGACGGCAGTGTACGACATTGAATCGAGTTTTATATCCGTCATATTGTCCCTCGACATACCAATCCGCATCATCTTTGTGTGACAATAACCGTGCATCTCCCTTGCGCAGCCATTGGAACGGACCTGTGGGAATATTTCCGCTTTCGCCTTCTACCGTCATCGTATTGTGGGCGGAAGTTGACCGGAAAAAATCACGATGGGTTCGTTCGGCGTGATACAGGTAAGTGCCAGCGTCGATAAAAACTGGCACATCTCCGACGTGTAACCAGATCGACAGTGCATCGGCATGGCCATGGGCGGCAATTGACAAATAACCAATAGGCCCGTGATCAAATACAAGCAATGTTTGTTGGCCGGCATGACTTTTGCGCACGACCGTATAGCCCCCAGATTTGAAGATTCGCATTCCAGTTCGGACTGGGGGGGGCGCCATCTCCAATGCGCAAAAAATCGCATCGCGCAATTCCGGCGTGCGGCGAGGAATCATGAAACGAGGTTGATTGAGAAAGCCGCCCACTGCTGCCGCGACTGAAGCGACATACTGCGGTTCTGAATTGGGCGATAACGCCACCACTCGGCCTTCATCGTTATCGCCGATGGCCGGGGCATGACCCGATTCATCGAGCAGCCAACACATAAACTCGGCGCCGGCTGCGAGTCGTTTTTTATATTCGGCCGAGAATGAACAACCCGTTAGTTCTCCAATCAGTCCTGCCAATACACACATTTCGATCGTAAACGCGGTGTAAGTAACGGATTGCTCAACACCGACACCATCATCGAGAATTTGCTTCCGGATCTCATCCTCAAAAACCGTTCGGCCGTGAGCCGCCATTTCCTGCGCGTGTGGCAGGTCTGGGACAAGAGTTCCAACAAGGAAGAGACCCAGAGCTTCCGAAATAAGATGATTGTTTGCAGAAGAATATAGTGAAGGGTAGCGACCGAGCCAGAAAGCATGCGCATGGAGCAAAGTACGTAACCGCACCCGCTTTTCGCGCTCTCCGACCTCGCCGAGGAACGACAATATGATGACGATCGTGACAATGCGAAGCGCGAGTTCTATTCCCGAACACCAATTAATACCCAAAAATGGCGGGTTAACATCCATCCAGACAAGAATCAGCTCAAGGATCCCGTTCGCGAGTATTGGATTCTTTGTAAGTCGGGCCTCAGCAGCCGCGACCTGCAGGAACTGAAGACGATTAATCTCCCAAATATATTTTACATCGCCCGTATCGCTGTTATGGCGGTACGGAACGTCGAAACAATAGGCATCGACGTTGGGCCAGCGTCGGCCGGTGATCGGATCCCGCAAGAATAGGTCGGGATCAGTTGAGCGGAGATTCTTGAGCGTGCCTTCCGGCCAGCGGTGGTTCAGAAATAATACGTTGCCAGAAAGCAATTGGCCGCACTCTTCGGCGATCCGCTGGCGCAAAGCTGGATAACGATTGGCTGCTAGTTCCAGCCGGTCGCCCAATTGAGGAATGATCGGCAAGGGGCCATCTCCAAGTTCGAAGTCCGCCCATCCACGACGATACGATCTCCAAACCGAGCGTTTTGCCACCTCGCGTATCCGATGACCGATTTCCGGTAACGACATCGATCTCAGACGATCGAGGTACCAACGAATATTCATGGTAATATCAAATACCTTCGTCCAATGATTGAACGAATGGGGACCATTGGGGGTATAGCTCTTCTTTCATATGTTAGCGCAAATCATCATTAGCCGATCCGAGAAAGAGTTTTGAAACGAAACTGATCCTTCAGTGTAGTGTTCAATCAGTGAAATCGACCCAATATAAATCATTTTCCGAAATTTCCGTAACGGGTAATGGCCAATCAATATCAAATGCACGGTCGTTATAACGAATGCCGGACGCGGCATCTGGTTTGTAGCGTTCTGAAATGAGGTAATTAACCTCTACATCATCACTGAGAGTTTGAAAGCCGTGCGCGAAACCTTTTGGAATGTAGAGTTGATGCCCGTTGACGTGTGACAGCTCGGTGCCGTGCCAGCGACGAAAAGTGGGCGAATTCGGCCTGATGTCGATGATTACATCCCAGATAGCCCCCCTAACACAACGCACCAGCTTCACCTCGCTATAAGGTTCACGCTGATAATGCATGCCACGTAACGTACCCTTGCGAGATGAGAAGGAGATACTGTGTTGGGGAAAATTGGTTTCAAGCCCTCGCGCCGCGAACTCATCAGCACAGAAAGTGCGAGCAAAGAAGCCGCGGCTGTCGCGCATAAGTTCTAAATGAATGAGCCAAGCACCATACAGGGTTGTGGTATGAAACTGCATCATACGAAAATCCTACATATTCGGGTCCGCACTGAAGAATTAGCCCCTTTCATCTAGTTCGTTCTTTATCGAGGGATGCACAACCAGCGATATTTTATAACAATGGGTCGGCATAAATCGAGTACATGACCTGGTTCAATAAACCAAATTCTCCTTCTGCGTGCGTCAGATCTCAAATAGCCGCTGATTTGATCATCGGCCTAATGTGGATGTCAGTCACTTCTGCAGTGCGTGATACGGTGAGGGCGTTCAAAATAACCGAGGCGACATCCTTAGGCTGCAATAGTAGTTCCGGTCGGTATGGCTTGCTCTCCTGCTTGTGGATTCGTGCCTGCATGTCACTTGCGGTTCTCCCGAGATAGACGCTTAGAACCCGTACCCCTGCCGCGTTAACCTCGCCGCGTAAGCTGTCGGCGATCGCTTTAAGAGCGTGCTTGGTGGAATCGTACTGGGAGCATAGGGGTTTTGCGCTAATGCCTCCGCTTGAATTGATAAATACGATTTGACCGCGCCGAGCCTTCAGCATTGGCAATAGTGCCTGTGTCAAAAAGTAGGGAGCTCGGACGTTGATTTGATAATGCCTGTCAAAGTCCTCAAGAGAGGCATGATCGACAGGGCCTGGCACATAGATAGCAGCATTTTGCACAAGTACGTCGACTTGGCGCAAATCGCGCGTGAGCCGCTGCGCCAGTTCAGTTTGGTCTGTTTTGTTGCCAAGATCGAATGGGAAGCAGGTTGCGTCTACACCCAATTCTCGGGCGCTCTCAGCTACCGACTCCAGCGGCTCCGGTCTGCGACCGATTAGACAAAGGCTGGCCTTTTCTTTAGCCAAAGCTAAGGCGATCGCCGCGCCTATCCCTGTACCGCCACCTGTTATTACAGCCGTTTGGCCCTCGAACGTACCCACGTTGAACCTCGTTGCTTAACTGTGCCGCATAGTAGTGCTCAACAGTCAAGATTTACGTTAATGCCTACATTATCAATGTAACTGACTGAATCGTATAGAATCTTAAATTATAATAATAATGTGTTGCGATGACGGGGGAATTATTGAAATAGACGCATTATCTCGGACAGCGCGTCAACGGATGAAGTGCTGGAAGTACTAATTTTTTCTGCGATCGAATCCTCTCGCCGATTCAGATTCAAGTGGTGTTACCCCCAGCGGTAGGATCCGCTGGGATTGTTGTAGGCGATACTCGAATTTAGAAAAGTGGTAACGTGTTTATGTCCGCCTCGATGCGGATATGCAGACCGAACGGGGATATTATGTGCGGAATAATAGGAGTAATTGGATATCCGAACTTCGGCATTCCTTTTCAAGCGCTTGTCGATTCCCTTGCCCATCGTGGCCCCGACGCTGCTGGTGTATTCGAGCATCGATTTTCCGATCAGGACGTGAAATTGGGTCACCGCCGGCTATCGATTATTGATCTGTCCGACAGCGCCAATCAACCATTCGAGAAGGATGGATTGGTTTTAGTTTTCAACGGCGAAATCTACAATTTCAGGAAGCTGCGCTCAGAGATCGAGAAAAATGGCATTACCTTTCGCACAAATTCCGATACGGAAGTTATTCTGGAGGCTTGGCGACTCTGGGGACCACAGAGTTTGTCTCGTTTGCGGGGAATGTTTGCGTTTGCTCTATATGATCGACGCGATGGCCGTCTAATTCTTGCTCGCGATCCGTTCGGGATTAAGCCACTCTTCATGCTGCGCCAAGGGAACGGTCTCGCCTTCGCATCCGAGATGAAGGCATTGCGTCCCATTATGGGTTCTGATGCCGCCGTCGATGATACTGGTGTCATGGCGTCACTCATTTATGGTTGGCTGCCAGACGATTTCTGCATGTATCAGCAGGTTTCGAAACTGCGTCCGGGTCGATGGTTGGAGCGCCGCATCGATGGCAGAATTACGGAACACATCTATTGGGACCCGATTAAGGAAATGGTCGAGCAAGAGGCGCGACCGTTTGACGTCGAAGAGCTGCGAAGCGTGCTACAGGATTCGGTGTCCGCGCATATGGTATCTGATGTTCCGGTGGCAACTTTTCTCTCCGGGGGGCTGGATTCGAGTCTGATCACGGTACTTGCACGCAAACAAGTCGACCGCATGGACTGTTTTACCATCTCATTTCGTGAAGAAGATCAGAAATTCGAGGCGATGCCGGACGATCTGACCTATGCTCGGCAAATTGCAAAAACAACGGATTTGAAGTTGCACGAAATCGTAATTCGTCCTGATCTTGCTAAATTGCTGCCGCAAATGGTGCAGACGCTCGATGAGCCGATCGGCGATGCTGCAGCGATCAACGCATATTTAATTTGCAAAAGTGCGCGGGATCTCGGAATCAAGGTGCTCTTGTCCGGAATGGGCGCAGACGAAATTTTTGCGGGATATCGACGTCACTATGCCTGCTTGCTCGCGGCACGCTACCGCCGTCTACCGGCGTTTATCCGTTGCGGCCTAATTGAGCCGATCATCGATCTGTTGCCCGCAGCCGGACGCCGCAGAGGATATCGAACCTTACGCTGGGCCAAGCGATTTGCAAAGTTTGCGAGCCTCGCCGAAGAAGAGGCATTCCAACGGAGCTACGCGTTCTTCGGGCGCGACGATCTCGCCGACGTCCTAAACCGGGACCTATCGACGGAAGTTGAACGCGTGTTTTCCAGTCATGCAGCAATCTATGCTCAGGGAGCGCGAGATGATCAAGTTAACCGGATGTGTCAAGCAGACGTGCGAATGTTTCTCGCAGGTCTAAATCTTGCTTATACAGACCGAGCATCCATGGCGGCTTCGACTGAGGTGCGAGTACCATTTGTGGACAAAGAAATCGTTCGCGTTGCTTTTGGCATCTCGGGCACGGACAAAATCCGCGGATTGAACGGTAAGTTTGCTCTCAAGAAGGCCGCCGAAGCCTGGTTGCCGCGTTCGATTATATATCGACCGAAGGCCCTATTCGGCGCTCCACTCCGAGCGTGGATTCGTAATGATCTCAAATCAATGGTCGACGACATCTTGCCGCATGGAGAGTTGGTGCGGTGTGGCTATGTCAAACCCGCGTACATCCGCAATCTGATTGACGACGACCGTTCCGGGCGGATGGATTACTCTAAAGAAATCTGGCATCTCCTCACTATGGATTATTGGTTGAGAAATCAAAGGGAAGTGGTGTCGAGACAATCGTCACCTGCACTAGTGGCGAACGGTTAATTGTCGGAAATAATCTCCCATGAAACAAATCGCCCAGAACTATAAAAGCGGTGAGCTCACTCTGCTCGAAGTCCCAGCTCCCGTATGCCGGTCTGGCGGCGTCGTGGTACGGACCGCTTATTCCGTTATATCTGTTGGTACCGAGATGATGAAGATCTCGGAAAGCAAAATGTCGTTGCTCGGGAAGGCAAGGGCACGGCCCGATCAAGTGAAAAAAGTCATCAAAACAATTCGGCAGCAAGGGCTGCTATCCACGTTTCAGAAGGTGATGAATCGTCTCGATTCCTATACGCCGCTTGGTTATTCGCTGGCCGGTGTAGTGGTTGAGGTTGGAGAAGGAGTCGCGGATCTTCGCATCGGGCAAGCGGTCGCTTGTGCTGGAAACCAATATGCGTTGCATGCTGAATACAATTGGGTACCGGAAAACCTGTGCGTGCGGATTCCGCCTGGCGTCGCTCTCGATCAAGCGGCGTTTACTACAGTTGGTGCGATCGCACTGCAGGGTATGCGCCAAGCTGAAACCCGGTTGGGAGAAACAGCGTGCGTGATCGGCCTCGGATTATTGGGTCAGATACTGGTCCGTCTTCTGCGCGGGGCCGGCGTCTTTGTAGTCGGCGTCGATATCGTGGCCGAACGTTGCCGATTGGCGGAAGCGTCGGGAGCGAATGCCTGCGCTGTCCCAGATACGTCAGAATTTGAACGCTTCCAGCATGAGGTTGCTGCGCTGACCGGCGGGCATGGAGTTGACTGTGTCTTCATCACGGCGGGAGGAAGTAGCAACAAACCAGTGGAACTGGCAGCAGAACTTGCGCGAGATCGCGCGCGGGTCGTCGACATCGGCAAGTGCAGGCTCGATCTGCCCTGGAACGCATATTACGAGAAGGAGCTCGATGTTCGCTTTTCTCGTTCCTACGGTCCCGGACGCTACGACCCGCTGTATGAGGAAGGCGGGATCGACTACCCCATTGGTTATGTTCGATGGACAGAACGGCGCAATATGGAATGTATTCTGGCCATGCTGGCCGAAAAGCGCTTCGAATTTTCCTCTCTGATCTCCGATGTTTTTTCGTTTGAATCTGCTGTCGATGTTTATCGACACATAAATCGCGGTGATCTCTCCGGGTCGGGAGTGCTTTTCAAATATCAGGAGGCATCTCCACTCACACGTCGTGTGGACAGAAAATTGGTTCAGAAGGCGACTGGAAAAGTTCGCCTCGGTGTTATTGGTGCGGGTAATTATGCTTCTAGCATGTTACTGCCACATCTTGCGGCTGATCCCGATGTGACCTTGGTCGAAGTCGTAACAAATACCTCGCTGTCTTCCGCAAATGCTGTCAAGAAATTCGGTTTTGCTCGTTCATCGACAGAATGGAAAGAACTCTTATTGGCCGACGATATCGATGCGGTCCTGGTTGGCACACGCCACGCCACGCACGCGCAGCTGGTCTGCGCGGCGCTACGAGCGGGCAAGGCTGTGTTCGTCGAGAAGCCGTTGGCGATATCGCGTGAGTCCCTCCTCGAAATCATGCGGACGATCGAGAAAACCGGCAACGATCGACTTATGGTCGGCTTTAATCGCCGCTTCTCGCCGCTTCTCACTCAATTGAAGATCGAATGGGGCAAACACGTGGGAAGGCATGTGATTCATTATCGAATCAATGCTGGCCCACTCGACAAAGGATCGTGGTACCTCCAATCGAGCACCGAAGGCTCGCGGTTTGCCGGTGAGGGCGGTCACTTCATCGATACCGTGAGCTGGTGGCTGGGAGCTGATCCGGTGCAGGTCGCAGCAGCGGCGACCATCGGCGATTCCGACAATCTTTGTGCAACTCTCACCTATCCAGACGGCTCCCTTGCGACGATCAGCTATCTGACCGAGGGAACCGCTCAATTTCCCAAGGAACGGATCGAAATTTTTGGAGAAGGAAAAGTCGCGTGTTTCGAAAACTTCAATCGTTTCGAACTATGGCAGACGGCACACTCTACAACGAGACGCGGGCGTGGCGCCGACAAAGGGCAAAAGGCGGAACTGCGGGCATTTGTTTCGGCGGTTAAGACCGGCAGTGTGATGCCGATTGACCTCGGTTCTCTTCTCGCCACTACGGGCGCGACTTTGGCGGCGCAGGAAAGTGTTAGTAAAAACGTACCCATCGCGCTGGATTGGTACTTGAGCTCGCACGAAACCGAGATTGGGGCAGCTGAACCGCGTTGAAACTTGGCGTCGACCCAGTCGGATAGGTCTTGGAAATCTTTTCATTTTTAGCCGTCGATTTCACAAACCGTTTGTTGAAGTGCATGGTGACAAGAATCTGATGGGCAAATTTTTATTTGGCTCTACCAGTATTTTTCATTCGAGCCCTTAACTGATTGGTTTCGCGTTTTCGCAGCTACGGTTAGAGCTATTAAACGCGAGACGACGGCCACCCGATCACTCAAATAATTGTCTATCGGCAATTTATTAAACCCATCAACGGACTTAACTATATTCTAGTGAGCCGCCATACATGAATTTACTTAACGCAGACGTTAATATAGCGTTGTCAATTAAGATGGCATCGACAGCGCGCAAAAATTCAACCCGGCATTATAGAGGTAAAAGCAGTGCGCGCGGCCAAGGCCTATCGCGGCAAGTGGAATATAATCCGCTGGTTACGATCGCAATTCCGACATTCAACCGGGCAGCATGGCTGAAAGATTGTATTAATTCGGCTCTTTCGCAAACGTACCCGAATTTCGAAGTCATTGTCTCGGACAATGCGTCAACGGATGAAACGCAGGAAGTGTTGAAATCTTTTCGAGATCGAAGGCTGCGCATAGTGAAACAAAAAGAAAATATTGGACTTCTGCCGAACTGGAATGCTTGCTTAGCGCAAGCGAGTGGTGAGTATATTGTAATTGTCTCGGATGACGACAGGATTAAACCGTGGCTGTTGGAGCGCACGGTTGCACTTGCCAGGATCGACCCGAAAATTCCGATAATTATCGCTTTATTTGACATCTATATTTCGAACATTGCGCTCACGAAGTCTATGCAAACCAAACTTGGAACCGGAATTTGGCAAGGTGTTGATATTCTGGAGGAGCTGCTTCCAATAATGACTGGAATAAGCACTTTCATGATCGGTACGGAGGCGCTTCGAGCTATAGGAGGATTTCCAGTTGACTTCCCGCACGCAGCAGATTTGGCTGTCTGCGTTCCCCTCCTGTTTGCCGGCAGAGCTGGTCTCGTCAACGAATCCTGTGGGACCCTTTATCTTCATGAAGCGCGCGAGACATCTAAGTTAGCTGTCAATCTGCGCCTCAACGATTGCGAGAAGGTGAGCAATCTAATAAATAGTTTGGCTGATCGTTCAATCGATGACCCGAAAAAACGGGAAAGGATTAAATTGTTTTCTAAGCGTTTCCTGGCACGCATCGCCCTTGCACACTTGACGCAGTTCCGACGGGAAGGCGCCAAGTTAACAGATATGCTTCCGCTGATCTGGCATTGGCGCGATAAATTGAAAACCGCAGGAATGCGCCACATTTTTAGATTCATCATTACAATGATAGTTTTTGTTCTTCCTGTGCGGATCGTCGATTGGTCTCGGTATGCTAGACGAAATTATCGATACAAGCTGAGCGGGAAACTTTCGAAAACATTGCCTTTTGCCGAACTGTGATAAAGAATTGTTACGATGCGCGTATTGTTGACAGGACATCTCGGCTACATTGGCACTGTGCTGACGCCAATGTTGATTCAGGCTGGGCATGAGGTTGTGGGCTTTGATAGCGACCTCTATGCTCTTTGCACATTCTCATCCGGTGGTGAGATCTATCACGTACCAACGATTCGCAAGGATGTGCGTGACGCCGAGCTCGCTGATTTTTCCAACTTTGATGCGGTTCTGCATTTAGCGGCTCTCTCCAACGATCCTCTCGGTGACCTCAGGCCAGAAATTACCTATCAGATCAATCATCGTGCGAGCGTGCATCTTGCGACACTTGCCAAACGAGCAGGTGTTCAGCGTTTTGTGTTCGCGTCGTCTTGCAGCAACTATGGTCTTGCGGGCGAAGAAATGATCGACGAGAGCGGCTCTCTCAATCCGGTTACGGCTTATGGAGAATCGAAGGTAAATTCGGAGCACGATATAGCGCGCTTGGCGGGGAACGGCTTCTGTCCCGTCTATTTGCGATCTGCGACGGCTTATGGCGTCTCGCCGCGACTGCGCTTCGATATCGTACTCAACAATCTCGTTGCCTGGGCCGCCACAACCGGGCGCATACACTTAAAATCGGATGGTTCACCTTGGCGGCCGATTGTCCACATCGAGGATATCTCGCGCGCATTCATTGCTGCTCTGGAGGCTCCAACAAATCTGGTATTCAACCAGGCATTCAATGTTGGACAGACGGCCCACAATTACCGCATACGTGATCTGGCGGAAATCGTTGCCCGCGTCGTGCCCGGTTGCAAGCTCGAATATGCAGCCGGCGCCGGACCGGACAAGCGCTCCTATCGCGTGAGCTTCGAAAAGATCAAATCGATGCTGCCGCAGTTCCAGCCTAAATGGGACGCTGAGAAGGGTGCCGATCAACTGTATCAAACTTATCGTTCATCCGGGCTTACGCTCGAAGACTTTGAAGGTTCGCGCTATCAGCGGATCAGTCACATCAAAAAACTCATTGCTGAAGGCATTCTCGATACCGAATTACGTTACGCGTCGCGCAGCCGCAACAATACCAAGCCATTAATCGCGCCCGCATCCTCGCAGCACGGATAACGGCGAGCAGATGTATCGTCTAATATCATGGATTTGAATCGAAATTTGGTTGAACAGCTCGTCAAGGACGGTGTTGGCGAGGAAATTTTTACGCTTGCCGCCAAGATTTATCCGATTTGCCGCAGCATCACGGGGAATGGTGTGCGAGAAACGCTGCGTGAGCTCGGTGCACAGATCAAACTAGAGATACAGGAAGTACCAACAGGGACTTCCGTCTTCGATTGGACGATTCCTCCCGAGTGGAATATTCGTGACGCATATATCAAGGACGGGCACGGTGAAAAGGTCGTGGACTTTGCCCATTCAAATCTCCACGTTATGAGCTACAGCATTCCCGTCCGAAAGCGCATCTCATTGGCTGAGCTCAAGAAGCACGTTCATACGCTTCCAGAACAGCCTGATGTCATTCCTTATCGCACGTCCTATTATGCGAAGGATTGGGCGTTCTGCATGGCGCATCGTCAACTCGAGAGCCTTCGAGACGACACGTACGAGGTGGTCATCAATTCAAGTCTCGAAGACGGATTTCTCACTTACGGCGAGTACCTGCACAAAGGTGAGATCGAAGACGAGTTTCTACTTTCGGCTCACGTCTGCCACCCCTCGCTTGCCAACGATAACTGTTCAGGAGTGGCGCTTCTCGCGTATCTTGCCA
>Ga0209048_10002727_pt1 | contig 17382 bp, 13 predicted proteins | sample FrelakmetCRP12CR_FD_187146 | JGI IMG/M metagenome (GOLD analysis project Ga0209048, IMG submission 187146) | Freshwater lake sediment microbial communities from the University of Notre Dame, USA, for methane emissions studies - CRP12 CR (SPAdes)... | ecosystem: Environmental > Aquatic >... | reverse complement strand
GTCCCCGGCACGGAGGCCGCCGGGGTATGGCGGCCGACCCGGGGTAAGGGCGAGCCGGCATCGACGAGGCGCCAGGCGTCGGAGGGATGGAACTGAGGCCCGGCAAATCGTCAACGAACTTCGGGGACAGGACACTAGTCTGGATACTCGGATCTATCCCCGTGCTGCCACCTGGATGGCTCCACAGGGAAAGACAGCCACCCTGCCCCCGTCCGGATGAAATTCCCGGAGGATAGCCGCCACGCCCTTCCAGTCCGGGACCAGCCGGGTCGTCTCCGGCAGGCTCGGCGGCAACTCGGCCCGATTGACGTTCGGGCACATGATCACAACGCGAAACGGTTCAAAGACCGGGCGCGGCCCGGTCGGTCCGTGACGCATGGACGGCGCCTCCAAGGTGTGGAAACCAAATCCGTCCGAGGACGCCGAGAGGATGACCAGCGTGCCGCCCCGTCTCATCAGCGGACGACTCGCCGAGTTCAGCACGTGTAGCGCATGGCCGAGGTGCATGAACTCGGTGTCCTTCGGGTATTGGTTGAAGACGCCGATGTCCACCGGCTCAGGCGGCAGCGGGGTGGACATCACGTCCCAGGCGCGCTCCACCCCGCGGCGGTGTGCAGCCACCACATCTCCGACGAACAACCCGGCGATCCCTCGGGTCGAGTTGACCACGATGTTCACCACGGCATCCAGCTTGGCCAAACGGGCGGCCTCTTCCATGTCCGCCCGCCACTCGTTTCCCTCGATCGTCACGAGCCCGAGCCGGAGTCGACCGGGCTTGTGGTTGGCAATGATCGTTTCGATCCCCGCGACGCCCGGAATGGCGATCTTCGCCCCACCGCTCCATCCGGGTCCGCCATGGGGCGAAATCTGTCCGACACCGATGCGAAGATCCGCTTCCGCGAAGAAGCCGCTGATATCCACCGGCGTACCCCGGCTGGTCTCGCCCAGACGGACGAGACGCTCGTACGGGGTGTGGTTGAGCACTTGGTAGGTGCGCACGATCTCCTCGCCCAGCTTACGGGCCATCTCCGAGCGGGTCATGGCCCGGTGGCAGCCTATGGCCATCAGGAATCGGATCCGGCCGTCGGGAATGCCCCCCTCGTGGAGTTCGGCGAGAATCGAGGGAACGACCCGCGAGGCCGGCGTGGGCCGGGCGATGTCGTCCACCGCGATGACGGCACGCTGTTTACCCCGGGCCAGCTCCGCAATGCGCGGACTGCCGATGGGATTGGCAAAGGCCTGTCGAATGCCCTCCGCTCCGATGTCTGGGCCGTCCTTTGGTGGGTACACGGCCACTTCGTACTGCCCAGGGAAGTCCAACACCAACGGCTCGTCGCCGTGCCAGGCCCGCCAGCGAAGATGAATGACCATGCGCAATATCCTCCTGAGGTGTCGTCTGTGGTTACCACGGGGCGGATAACTCCGGATCGAACGGCCACAGGGGCCTCCGGATCTTCCGGAACGGCAACCTCGTCAGTTCGCTGTCCGTCGGCCCCGGCGTGTCGATCTCGAAGATGCCGGCGGCGAACGGTCCGTAGACGGCGCGGAAGCCGCCCGGCGATTTTACTTGCACGATCTTGGCGGTACGCGGCTCCAGGCCGAGATGCCGGTAGATCTCTTGGTCGATGGTGGGTGCGGGCCGCTCGCTCAGCGCCAGACTGATGCCGCCCACCTGGAGCACCGCCGCCCGGCCAACGTCGATGGGCGTCGGCGGCAGCTCACACACGTACTTGCCGTCGGTGAGCATTTGGACACGGCCCGTCACCGTAACAGGGGAATAGAACCTGGGCGCAAGCTTTCCGCCAACCGCAATCGTGACCTCGCCCCCCACGCCTGCCGAATGGGATGCCGCCGCCGCCTCCGGGTCGGTCAGGGTGAGCAGCGCCGAATCCGTGAATCCCGTCTCCAGCAGCGCCCGCAGCAAGACGTTTCCGTCCCCGTAGGCTCCACCCGTGACCGCGTCGGCAGAGTCGGCGAAGACGAACGGACGGCCTGCGCTGGCCAGCGCCTGCCGCACCGCCTCGGTGATCGGCGTCTTCCGGACCAGAAAGCGCTCCCGCCGATCCCAGGCCATCCGGGCCAGCTCGTCTGCCCGGGCCTGGGCGAGCGCCCGATCGCCGTCCGCCACCACCACGGCGGACCACCCCAGGTCGGCCACGTCCATCCAGGGCTGCGTCGCGAACACGGTGGCCCCCAAGATCCCCGGCTCTCGCTGCATGGCCGCGATGCGGTCGAAGAGGTCGCCCATCGGCGGTCGGCTGGTGTTGTGGTGCTCGGCCGAGGTGACCATGCGGATCTTCCGCTGGACCACCACCGGCCGGATCTCGCCGCAAAGCCTCCGGGCCATGATCCGCATCGCCCGCCTGCCCGTATCCACGAAATCCACGTGCGGATGCGTGTGGTAGCCGACGATGGCGTCGGCCGCCCGCACCTTCCGATCGGTCAGGTGGCAATGCATGTCGAAGCTGACGACGATCGGCAGGTCCGGGCCCACCACGTCACGGATGGCGGCGATCAGTTCCCCCTCGGGGTCCTCCGAGGTCTCGGTCGCCATGGCCCCGTGCAGCGCCAGGATCACGCCGTCGATCCGGCCGCGCTCCTCTTCCACCTTGGCCAGCGTGCGCTCGCGGATATACGCGTACGCCGCGTCCAGTACGGGTCGGGAGGCCCCGCCGTAAGCCGCCACGGCGGGCACCAACTCGATCCCTTCCGCCTTGGCGACCTGGACGATGCCGTCGATTTCCTGGCCGGAGCCCCGCGCGGGTCCGAAAACTGCCGCTCCTTCCAGCAAATAACGCCGCCGGAAGTCTTCCAGCGTGGTCACACCGGGGACGAAGGTGTTCACCTCGTGCTTGAGGCCCGCCAGCAGTACGCGCGCCACCCCGATCTCCCCCTCTCACAAGATACTGACAATCCGACTTCGCTCAGGCTGCTCAAAAAGGCGCAGATGCCAGGCGGCACGCCGTAGCCCGAGTGAGGCGTACTGGAGGTACGCCGTAGCGAGTGGCGAGGCGGGTCAACGCCGCAGATGGGCCGTTTTCAGCAGCCTGCTACAATCGCAGTCGCGGATCCAGGATGTCCCGCAGTCCGTCCCCAAGGAAATTGATGGCCAGCACCGTCGCCATCAGCACCAGCCCTGGAAACGTCGTCACGTGCGGCGCCGTGGCGAGATACCCCCGTCCGTCGGCGATCATCGCGCCCCAGGTCGGGGTCGGCGGCTGCACGCCCAACCCCAGAAACGACAGCGCCGACTCCAAGATGATCATGAACCCCACCTGCTGGCTGCCGATGACCACCGCCGGCGTCCACACGTTGGGCAGGACGTGGCGCCAGAGGATGCGCCGATCGCCTGCCCCCAGGGCGTTGGCCGCCTCGACGTACTGCGTCTCCCGCAACGACAGGACCACCCCGCGGATGGTTCGGGCATAGATTACCCATCCCGTGATCCCGAGCACCAGGATCAGGTTCCGCAGATTCGGCCCCATGACGCCGACGAGGGCGATCGCCAGCAGGATGGTGGGGATGGCGAGTTGGATGTCGGCCAGCCGCATGATCACCTCGTCCACCGTCCGTCCGTAGTACCCGGCCAGCAACCCGAGACCTACCCCCAGCGTACCGGACAGGAGCGCCGCCGAAACCCCGACTAAGAGCGAGATCCGCGCCCCGTGGATGATTCGGCTCAGGACGTCCCGGCCCAGCTGGTCGCCTCCCAGCACGTACCGCCCTCCGCCCTGAACGCCCGCCGGGGCATACAGCCGGTTGTTGATCGACACCGCAATCGGGTCGGCTGGCGCGATGGTCCCCGCGAAGAGGGCGCAGAGACAGATCCCCAGCAGGAACAGGCTGCCGAAGACGGCCCGACGGCTTCGCCAGAAGCGCCGGTTCGTCCGCCCCTTCTCGACGACGTTCTGCTTCGGCTGCCCGGGCGATTCCGTGCCGGTCATCAGGGTACCCTATGCATAGCGAATCCGCGGGTCGAGGTAGACGTACAGAACGTCCAGGATCAGATTGATCATGACGAAGTAGCCCGCGACGAGCAGGGTCGCCGCCTGCACGAGGGGGTAGTCCCTGGCCGTGATGGCGTCCACCACCAGCCGTCCCACCCCCGGCCACGCGAACACGGTCTCCGTGATGACGGCACCCCCCAGCAGGGCCCCGAACTGCAGCCCGACGATGGTCACCAGAGGAATCATGATATTGCGGAGCGCGTGCCGCAGGACGATCAGCCGCTCGGCCACTCCCTTCGCACGGGCCGTGCGGACGTAATCCTCCCCAAGGATGTCGAGCATCCCGGAGCGCACCAGCCGGGTCACCAGGGCCATCAGGGGGGCGCCCAGCGCCACGGAGGGCAGGATGAGGTGTTCGATGCCCCCGCGCCCGGACGACGGCAGGATCCGGAGCTGCACCGCGAAGAACAGAATCAGCATCAGGCCCAGCCAGTAGACCGGCGTCGCCTGGCCGATGGTGGCCAGCAACATTCCGGCGTAGTCCCACGGGGAGTCCCGCCTGACGGCCGAGACGATGCCCATCGGCACAGCGACCGCCAGCGAGACCAGGAGCGCGGAGAACGTGAGCAGGATGGTCGCGGGGAGGTGTTCGAGGATCACGCCCAGGGCGGGCTGCTTGTAGTAGAGCGACCGCCCCAGGTCCCCCTGCACGGCCCGGCTGATGAAGACCCAATATTGCATGTGCAGCGGCCGGTCCAGGCCGAGCGCCTGGCGGACGATGGCCACGTCCTCGTCCAGCGCCCCGTCGGGTAAGAGCAGACGCGCGGGGTCCCCCGGCGCGAAGTGGACCAGGGAAAAGACCACGACGGAGACACCGAGCAGGACCAGGACCGAGAGCAGCAGCCGTTTGACGATGTACGCGATCATGCCGGGCCCACACACGGATGGGGCCGCGGGGCGACGATTCGGCTCCCCGCGGCCCCACGGACGTTACGAGATTTCAGCCTTGCGGAGATCCCACACCTTGAAGGGGTACGCCGTGAACCCCTTCAGATTCTTGCGAATCCCGTAGATGGCCTCCATCTGGAACAGCCAGACCATGGACCCTTCCTCGTACAGGATCTCCTGGGCCTTCTTGTAGGCCTCGGCCCGCTTGGCCTGGTCCACGGACGTGCGACCTTCGAGAATCAGATCGAACACCTTCTGGTTCTTGTAGCCGCTCTTGAACACGTCGTTCCGGATGCGCTGATCCATCATTTGATCCGGATCCCAGGAGGCGCCGCCCGTGATGTAGATGTTGTAATTGCCCGCGCCCCGGGCCTGCGTGAAGGCGGCCCCCTCCATCACGGTCAGCTCGGTATCCATCCCCGCCGCCTGGAGCTGGCTGGCGATGGTTTCCGTGACCTCCTTGATCTTGGGATACCATCCCTGCGGGGCGATGAACTTGAGCTTCGAGCCGCCCTTCCACCCGGCCTTGGCAAGCAGACTCTTTGCCTTGTCCGGATCATACGGGTACGGCTTGAGCCCGTCGTGGTAGCCGATGACTCCCTGGGGCACGATGGCCGCCGCAGGGCGGCCGCCCTCCATGATCTTCTCGACGATCGACTTCCGGTCAATCGCGTAGTTGATCGCCTGGCGCCCCTCCACCGTGTCGAAGGGAGGCTGGTCGCACTTGAGCCCCAGGTAGAGCTGGTCCCAGGCCATGACGCGCAGGACCTGAATCTTGTCGTCCGACTGCAGCACCTTCACCTGGTCGGGCGGGATCGTGTCGGCCATGTGCAGCTCGCCCGACCGCAGGGCCGCCAGGCGGGTGGAATCCTCCATGATCGGCCGGTAGACAATCCGCTTGATCTTGGGCAGGGGCTGGCGCCAGTGGTCGGCGTTCAGCTCCATCACGAAGCGCTCGCTCTTCTTCCACTCGACAAACTTGTACGGCCCGGTGCCGATCAGCTTCTCGTAAAAGGTCGGCCCATCCTTCTCCCCCTGCTTGTCCGAGTACATCACCGTCGGCGTGATGAGGTTCGAGAGCATCGGCCCGACCGGCTTCACGGTCCGCACGACCGCCGTGTAGTCGTCCGGCGTGTCCACCTTGTCCAGCTCGGTCCACCAGGTGGAGCGGGCGAGCTTCCGGTCCTTGTACCGCTCCAGGGTGAACTTCACCGACTTCGAGGTGAAGGGGTCGCCGTTGTGGAACTTGACTCCCTTCCGCAGCTTGAACGTCCAGGCCAGTCCATCCGGCGAAACCTCCCAGGACTCGGCGAGCGAGGGCACAATCTTCCCGTCGGCGTCCAGCTCCACGAGCGTGTCGAAGATGTGCATGAAGAGCGTGTAGTTGACCAGGTTGAACTGATCGGCGGCGTCCAGCTTCTGGAATTCCTCCGGCCGGCTGACGACGACCTGATCCTTGGATTCTCGGGAGCACCCGACGAACGAAAGGCCGGCGGCTCCCAGGCCGGCCGCCGCGCCCAGCCTCAAGAGCTCGCGTCGGCTCAACGAAGAATCGCGTGGCTTCATGAGTTTCTCCTTTCCTCTTCGTCCAATGGGCTCCCGATGCCGGAGCCCTCGCCCAAGGAGGGGACCGCGCCTTGCGGGTCCCGCCGGGCCCGTCCTGGCCCACTCACCGTTCGCCTGGCGGTGCACGTTTCAGCGCACACGGCGGCCGGACGGCACCCGGCCCCAGCATTGAAATCAACAGCGGGCGATGTCTTTGCGGATACGGAGACAAGACAGAAAGTGGAGGACCGGAAAGTCCCCGATGCGCCCAGAGCGGTGGCCGCTGGTGGATGATCGTCACGGCATCGTCAGCGTAGGTCATGGAGCCTCCCGGGAAACGAGCGCTCCGATCGAACCTACCGTGTTAACAGGATGCTGAAAAACTCGCCTTGCGCCAGGCTGCTCAAAAAGGCCCAGATGCCAGGCGGCGAGCGCAGCGCCGAGTGAGGCGTACTTCCGGTACGCCGCAGCGAGTGCCCAAGCGAGCGGGGTACCCATCCAGGGGATGGGTCACCGCAGGTGGGCCTTTTCAGCGGCCTGCTAAAGGGTTGGCGCACCCGGGACACTATCAGCGGCGCCACGCCGTGTCAAGGAAGCCGCCAGCCGGGGCCGATGCCAGGACCCGGGACTTGGGGGCGCGGGAGAAAGCGCCCACGGGGGTACGCCCCCTCGCGATCTTGATATTGCCAACCGAGCCGTGGCATCCGCGTGCGCCGTCGACGGCCGCGAGACCCTACAGCACCCCGTACTTCTCGTACACCTCCCCGAGCAGACACCCCTGGAGCAATTCCGCAGGGGTTGGGCTTAATCTCCTCATAGGTGGACATCCACAGGAGGGTCCGCGCCCGGCCGATCACGGTGAAACTCGGGTCCAGCGGCCGGATTCCTGGTCTTGGCGCAGTCCAAGGCTACTCTCCGCCCAGCACCACGGGAGCGGGCTGAAAGGCCCGCGTCTCATCGAACGGGTAGAGACGGCGGATATCGGGGCGCGTAAACGGCAGTCGCCGGATATTACTGCTGCTGATTCCCGGCGTGTCGAGGAAGTAGATGTGCTGCGAGATGCTGTCGTAGGATGCGCGAAACGCGCTGGCGGATTTCACCGCGACGAACTTCATCCGCTCCGGCTGGAGCCCGACACACCGGTAGTGCTCGGGATCCAGGGTGAACACCGGCAGCTCCGTCAATTGGACGAATATGCTGTCGTGGACTTCCAGGACCACGGTCCGCCCCATCGACGTGGCGACGCCGTGATACGTGGGGCCGGTGTATCGGTACAGGCCATCGGAGATCGTCCGGACGCGACCCGTCACACGCACGGGCCGGCCGAATCCTCGGCTGAGCTTACCCCCCACGGACAGCGTGACGGTGCTCCCCACCCCCGCCCGGATGCACACCTCGACCGCCTCCGGGTCCACGATGGGCAGCACCGACGGGGCCGTCACGCCCATGCGGAGGAGGGCCTCCAGGATGGAGGCGCTGTCCCCGGTGGCACCTGCCCCGGCGTTGTCCGCCGGCTCGCTGAGCAGGATCGGTTGATCGCCCGAGGCGAGGCCGCGCCGGATGGCCTCGTCCGGAGCGTAGACCGGGAAGTCGAAGTAGTGCGCCCGCTGGTCCCAAAACTCCAGCGCCGCCCGCGTCAGCTCTTGCTGGACCAACCCGATGCGCTCTTTCCGCGCAACGCCCAGGATGCTGCACCCCATCTCTTCGATATCCAGCCAACACTGGACCACGAAGAACGACATCGCCAGGATCCCGTCCTGGGCCTCCCACCGCTCGATGTCCCTGATGATGCGCGCCAGGGGTGCGTCCCCCAAGGCGACCAGCTTCTGCATGGGGGCGATGACGGGGATCTTGATGAGGACCCGCCGGAGATCCTTCGCCTGGTCATGACAGCGAACCGCCAGCCTTCCCGCCTTCTGCCCCGTCTCGTACAGATTGGTGTGCGGGTGCGTGTTATAGCCCACCAGGATGTCGGCGCTTCCGGCCATTCTGGCCGTGACGTTGGCGTGGAGATCGAGGGAGGCCACCAGCAGCTTGTCCCCGATCACCCGCTTCACCGTCTCCAGCAGATCGCCTTCGGGGTCGTCCAGCCCCTCCACGACCATGGCCCCGTGGAGCGAGAGGTAGACGCCGTCGAGGGGCGCCGCATCGCGGATTCTGGCGACGAACTCCTGTTTCAGGGCTGCGTAGGCCGACGCCACCACGGGTCCGTGCGGCACGGCCCAGGCGGCACAGGTTGGGAGCGCCTCGACCCCTTGCTGCGCACACACCTCGAGGAAGCCGGAGAGTTCGTTCTTCACCGTCGCGTGGTATCCGAGGATCTCCTCGCCGAACAACAGATAGCCGTTCCTCTTGAAGTAATCCAGGTCTGTGCGCTCCGGCGAGAAAGAATTACACTCGAGACTCAGCGTTCCCACCGCATATCGCATCGGCAGATCCCCTTAGGTTCTTCGGCGGGCAACGAGGCAATAAGAACGCGTCGGGCGGCCGAGACGCAGGTGAAGCGATCCAGTCTATGGAATCAATGATTCTGCAACTGGGGATCGAGCACGTCGCGCAGACCATCCCCCAACAAATTGATCCCCAGCACCGTGACCGAGATGGCCAACCCGGGGAACGTTGTAAGCCACCAGGCCCCCGCGATTAGATACTCCCGCCCCTCGGCCAGCATCCCACCCCAGGACGGCGTGGGCGGCTGCGTACCCAGGCCGAAGAAGCTCAGCCCGGATTCGAGGATGATCATGGTCGCCATCTGCACCGTCGCCACCACCAGTAACGGGGCCATGCAATTCGGCAGGATGTGACGGAACAGGATGCGCAGTCCCCCGGAGCCGAGGGCGCGGGTTGCCTCGATGAAATCCTTCCCTTTCAGCGAGAGGACGCTCCCCCGCACCGTCCGGGCATAGACGACCCAACCGCTGATCGCCAGCACGGCGACGAGCGCCGGCAGGCTGCGGCCGACTACGGCCACCACGGAGATGGCCAGCAGGATCACCGGGAACGAGAGCTGGACGTCGACCAGGCGCATCACCAGATCGCCGACATGACGCTCGTAATACCCTGCCAGCAGGCCCAGCAGCGTGCCGATGGAACCGGAGACGGCCACGGCTACGAGACCCAGCGTGAGAGAGATGCGCGACCCGAAGAGGACCCGGCTCCAGACATCGCGGCCCAACGGGTCCGTCCCCAGCGGGTGCCGCAGATCGCCCGTCTCCCAGAATGGTGGCTTCAGTCGGTTGGCCGTGTCCTGGCGGAGCGGGTCAGAGGAGGCCAGCAGCGGAGCGCACACCGCACCCAGAACCATGGCCAGGATGAGAAAGCCGCCCACCAGGAGCATCCGGTTTTTCAGCAGACGGCGCAGAAGCGATCGGCCGACCCGCCCATCCCTTCCGTTGGCACCGAGGTGCGCGGTGGCCACCACTCCCGTTTCAGTCATCGGCGTTCCTTCTGGTCACTGAAAGCGGATTCTGGGGTCCAGGTAGCTGTACAGCAGATCGACCAGCAAGTTGATGACGACGAAAACGAACGCCGAGAGCAGCAGGACGGCCTGGACGATGGGATAGTCGCGGCGCCAGATCGCCTCGATCACCAGCTTGCCGATCCCCGGCCAGTTGAAGATCGTCTCGGTGACGACCGCCCCACCCAAGAGGGTACCGATCTGCATCCCGACCACGGTCACGATCGGGATGGCGGCGTTCTTGAGGGCGTGGCGCCACAGAACCATCCGCTGCGCCAACCCCTTGGCGTGAGCGGTCCGGACGTAGTCCTGCCGCAGGACCTCCAGCATGCTTGACCGCGTCAGGCGGGCCACCAGCGCCATCAGATACGCGGCGAGGGTGACGGTGGGGAGTACATAGTGCAGCCAGGTCGATGCACCGGACACCGGGAGCCAAGGCAGGTTGACGCTGAAAACCAGGATCAGCATGAGCCCCAACCAGAAGTTGGGAATGGACTGCCCAAAGATCGCCGCCAGCATGGCGCCGAAGTCGCAGAAGGTTTGTCGGCGCACCGCGGCGAGGATACCCGCCGGCACCGCCAGCGCCAGCGTCAGGGCCGTGGCCGCCAGGCTCAGCCGGATGGTCTGCGGCAGTCGCTCCACCACGAGTTCGATCGCCGGCACGCTGTACTGGAAGGACGTGCCGAAGTCCGCTCGGATGAGGTCCCGCATGTAGAGGAAGTACTGGGTGTAGAGCGGCTCATCCAGACCCAGGAGCTTCCGCATCTGGAGGACCTCGGCCTGGGATGCGTTCTCCGGCAGGATCAGACGGGCGGGGTCCCCCGGCACCATGCGCAGCAGGACAAAGGTAAAGAGGGTGATCCCGACCAGAGTCAGCACTGAGTGCACAAGGCGACGAAGGATATATCGTCTCACGGATGCACGCGTACCTCGCGGGGCGGGCGCCGGACTGTCGTAACCCCCCCGCGAAATCGGCAGTTCCGACGCAACCCGACGCGTATCCACACCGTTTGCGTGTGGGGCCGGGGGCACTCCTCGGTCTGCCAAACCCGACGCACCGCCAGCCGGAAAAAGCCTACTCCAACCAAGCGTCGCGCACGAGCGTAATGCCGTTGGGCTCTTGGCGGAAACCCTTGACGCGCCTGTCGACGCCGTGTATCAACTCGGGCCAGTACAGGAACAGCCAGGGGGCGTCCCGCCAGATGAGCCGCTGTGCGTCGGCATAGATCCGTTTGCGCGCCTGCGGATCGATGGCTTGCTGGCCCTGCTCGATGAGCTTGTCCACGTCCTTGTTGACGTAGCGCAACTGGTTGCCGGTGATGGTGGCTTCGCCGCCGTGGAAATTGCGCCAGAGGGCGAAGTCGGCGTCGCGGGTCATGACCGCCCACCCGGCGAAGTAGAAGTCGAAGTTACCGGCGGCACGGGCCTCGCGGTGGCGGGCCACCTCCATGTCGTTGACTTTGACCTTGACCCCGATCTTGGCCAGGTGGCCGGCGATGGCCTCGGAGACTTCGAGCCCCTTGGTGTAGACCCCCTTCAGGACGATCAGCTCCACCTCGAGGCCCCCGTCGCCGTAACCGGCCTCCTTGAGCAACGCCTTGGCCTTGGCGATATCGTAGGGATAGGCCTGCTGCTTGGCGTACCCGAGCACGTCGGGGGCCATGGGCGCGTCGGCCACCGTGGCGTGGCCCAGCAGGAGGTCCTTGACGAGGGCCTCCTTGTCGACCCCGTAGTTGAAGGCCTGGCGGACCCGGACGTCCGAGAAGGGCTTCTTCCCGCAATGGAAGCCGATGATCTGGGATTCCACGCTCCGTTTCCCGGTCACCAGGTGCCGGGGGCTGCGCTCGATTTGCCGCATGACATCCGGAGAGACGCGGTCCACCACCTGGGTCTCGCTGCCCAGGAGGGACGCCACCCGGGTCGAGGCCTCGCCGATGTAGCGGAAGGTGAGCTTGGCCAGCCGGGGTTGCCCCTTCCACCAGTCCGGGTTGGCCTCGAGCTCGATCCGGTCCCCCTTCAGCACCCGAGTGATCCGGAAAGCCCCCGTCCCGGCCGGCTTGGCAAAGAACCCGGGCTCCTTCGCCGCCTTGGTCGGCAGCATGGAGGTCATGGTCAAGGTCGAGAGGAGCGGGCCGAATGCAGCCTTCGTGCGGATGATGGCCGTGGTGTCGTCCTTGACCTCGACCGCCTGCAACGGGGCCCACAGAAAGGCCTGGGCGCTCTTGACCTGGGGATCGATGAGGCGCTCCAGCGTGAACTTCACGCTCTCAGCGGTGAACGGTTCGCCGTTGTGGAACTTCACGCCCCGCCGGAGCTTGAACTCCCACGTCCTCTCATCCAGGCTCCGCCAGGACTCCGCCAGCATGGAGACCAGGTTGCCCTGCTCGTCCCATTCGACCAGCGGATCGTAGATGTGGTTGTGGACGGTGTACGCCGCGATGTAGAAGTGCGCAGCCGGGTCCAGCACCAGCCAATCCTCGGACAGGCCGACCACCAGTTCGCCACTGGGCCTCGACAGACTGGGCGCCTGGGCGGCGCTCTTGCCGACGCCCAGACCCAAGACCCCTGCGGTCGCCGCAGCCGCGCCAAGGAATTGCCGACGACTCATTCGTCCGTTTCGCGTTTTCATCTCCCGCTCCTCCTGTGCGAGCCCCGCGTCCGTCTGCGAATCTCGTCACGCTCCACCGCCAGCCACGAACCAAGGCGCCCTCGGTCAGTGTGTTGTACATTGTGAAATGGCATTTCTTATTGCGAGGCACACGCTATGTCGGCCCCAGTCCTCTGTCAACGCAATTGTGGGCGGCGGAGGATGTCGCGCGCCCGGCGGCGCGCGGGGCGGATGGCCGGGGTCCCGCGCTAACGCGCGAGCGGCGCCGCCAGTCGCGTATTCGGGTCGAGCGGATAGATCGGCCGCGGCACGCGCGTATACGGAAGTGTCCGCAGATTCGCCGTGCTCACGCCGGGGGTATCTACGAGAAAGATCTTCTTGGCGATGGGCTCGTACGCCGCGCGAAACCCGTTGGGGGACTTGACGGCGACGATCTTCATGTCGAGCGGCTCGATGCCGTGGCTGCGGTACAGTTCGGGGTCAACGGTCATCGTCGACCGTTCGGCAATCAGCATGCGGATGGAGCCGACATCGAGCACCACGACCCGACCCATCGAGGTCTCGATCCCGGTGTTGTATCCACGGGCGCGGGGCGTCCACAGGCCGGTGGAGAGAAGCCGGACGCGGCCCGTCACCCGCACCGGGCGCGAGTGCACTCGATCGAATTTCCCGCCAACGGCCATGGTCACCGACTTCCCGACCCCGGCGCGCATCGCCCGATCGACGGCATCCGGATCCACCATGAAGAAGGCCACCGGCTCGCGCAGGCGGGCCGAGAGCAGGGCGCGCAGGAGCCCCGTACTGTCGCCCGGGGAGCCGGAGCCGGTGCTGTCGGACGACTCGGAGAGGAGCACCGGTCCCCCGGGGACCCGGAGCGCCTGTTGGATCGCCTGGGCGGGCGGCGTCAGGCGCACGTCGAACTCGTGTCGAGATTCCCAGAATCGTTGCGCCAGAGAATCGGCGGTCGCGTCCGCCCGGCGTGCCGCGCCATCGGCGACGACCACAACCGAGCCGCCCATCTCCTCGATGTCCAGCCAGGGTTGCACGCCGAAGACGGACACCGCCAGCGCCCCACCGCGGCGTTCCAGAGCTTTTCCGCGCTCGATGAGCCGGTGCATCGGCCCGCTCGTGGTCTGCATGTTCTCCGCAGGCACGATCATCGGAAGTTTCCGGAAGGCCATCACCGGCCTGACGTTGCCGGCGAGCGTCCGCAGCAGAAGATGCGCAGCCTTTACCCCGGTTTCGTAGAGATCGACGTGGGGGTAGGTATGGTACCCCACGATGGCGGTGGCATGCTCGATCATGGCGCGGGTGACGTTGGCGTGCAGGTCCAGCGTTACGACGATGGGGACTGTGTCGCCGAGGACGCGGCGCGCTATTGTCAATAACGCACCCTCGACATCGTCCACGCCCTCGGCGGTCTGCGCGCCGTGCATCGCGAAGAGCAGCGCGGTGGGCCTTCGCACGCGGGCGAGATGCCGCTCGAACTCACCCGCGAGTCGGTCATAGTCCCTCCGGATCATGCGACCCGCCGTGATTGCCCACGCGGCGCAGACCGGAGCGATGCGAACGCGGGCGGCCGACAGTACCTCGATGAAGCCGCCCATCTCGGTAGCCTTGCCCCGGTGCCTCTCCAGGGCTTTCTCTCCGAAAACCGGGGAGAAATCCTGGTACCGCGTCTTCACGGGAGAGAACGTGTTGCTTTCTTGCAGGATCCCGGCGATGGCGATCGTCATGGCATGTTCCCTTCTGCGACACGTCGCGCAGACAGCCACTATCGACTATGCGACGCGACGCGCGGCTTCCAACGCTGCTGGCGCAGGTCGGCACTGAGAGGAGCCGGAGTCTCGTTCGCCCCCGACGGGAATCGCCTCCGGGCAAGACCGATCTTCCTGTCGGGCATGATCGTGAAGGTTTCGCCTCTTGAGCCCACGTGCCCCGGCACGAAAGTCCATTACCGCGCGGCCCACGTGTCCTGGAAAGTAAGGCCCGCGTCCTCCACCTGCGGGAAGACGCCACCCATGCTCATGGCATAAAGGGTAGATCGCACTTGGTGCCGCCGGTCCAACGAATTCGCTCCAGCCATTGATCCGAGGGTCCCTTCAACAACTCTGCCGCGTACACCTCGGCATTGTCCTGGGGCTCGAATCCGAGCACCCGGCGCGCACGGGAGAGATCCCACCAGCAGCGAGTGTTGTTGGAGACCCCGTAGACGACCTCGAAATGGATCCCCGGCGCCTCGACGGCGGACCGAACCAGTCGCGCCATATCGCCGGGACTGATCCAGACCGCAAGATGTCGCTCCTCAAGCGGCCGGTCCCGGAAGAAGCCGATCCGCAAGCAGACCACCTGCAGCCCGGCCTTGTCCGCGTAGAGGCGCCCCGTCACCTCGGCGAAGCACTTGGTGACGCCGTACATGCTACTCGGCCGATACGGAACGGTCTCGTCAAGGCGCTCGCCCGCGGGATAGTACCCCACCACATGATGCGTGCTTGCATAGATGACGCGCGGCACTCCGGCGAGGCGGGCCGCCTCGAAGACGTTGTAGGTGCCGAGAATGTTGGTCGGCAGCAGCTTGTCCCGGAAGGGCGCCATGTCCGAAACCCCGGCCATATCCACGATCACGTCGGCCCCGTGCGCCGCCGCTTCCACCGCCGCTGCGTCCGTGGTGTCCCCCCGGATCAGCGTCTCGGTCGGCCCGAGATCGGGTATGGCGGACCGGTTGAACAGCACCATCCGGTACTCGTCCCGCAGTGCCTGTCGCAGGCATCGCCCGATGCGCCCGCTGCCCCCGGTGAGAAGGATCGTCTTCATCGGCGCTCGCACCCCTTATCTTGACCGCCCCGGCGGCCGTCTCTTCCCGCAAACCGTGCAGCACCTCTACCCCGTTTCCCCGTTGGACGCAACCCCTTTGACGGAGGTGGCGCGCGCACCGATCGGGGATCGCGATTCGGCACCTCGGGCATGCCGGTTTTCCGATAGACAGGGGAAAAACCACCCTGATACCATGTGGAGGTATTGGCCGAGGCGCCGGAAGGCAATCCCCCGCCAAGGTTGCGGCGCACCACGGGAGATGACTGATGAAACGGGGAATCCTGATACTTGTGTGCGCCCTTCTGGCGAGCGCCTGCACCGTCTGGGGCCTGCGCGAACCGCTGAACGTCACGATTGCCGATCTCAAGCCGATCGAGGTCGGCGTGCTCGAGCAACGGTACGCCATGAAAGTCCGGTTGCTGAACCCCAACGACACCGACATCGCTTTTGATGGCGTGGTCTTCGATCTGGAGATCAACGACATGTCCTTTGCGAAAGGTGTCAGCGACCAAAGGAGCGTGATCCCGCGGTTCGGTGAAGCGCTGATCGATGTGCAGGTGGTGAGCGGCCTCCAGAACATCCTCCGCCAGATCAACGATCTGCTGAAGGGCGACCGGACGGCCGTCACCTATCGGATCAAGGGGCGCCTCCACCTGGACGGCGGGATCGGCTCCGTCCCGTTCGACACCAGCGGCCAGATCGCCTTCCCCACCGGCGGAGGGAAGACTGGAAGCTGAGTGCTCATTCCGCGCCCCGACGACCAACCAGCGGCGTTTTCTCAGCCCGGGTGAAAGGCGCACCGTACGTTACCCAGGGAGGTACCATGACCATTCTGAACGTTGTCGTCCCGCCGTTCGACCCGCGCGACGAGTGGCTCGATCCGTAGTCCCGTTCCCGGTTTGCCGTTGGCCCATTCACGCACCCAAGGAGGCTCTCGATGGCTGAACTCTTTTCTCCGATCACGTTGCGCAGCGTCACGCTTCGGAACCGCATCGCCATGTCGCCGATGTGCATGTACTCGGCGGGAGAGGACGGGATCGCGACCGATTTCCATCTGGCCCACCTTGCGGCTCGCGCGGTCGGCGGCGCCGGCCTGGTGATCACGGAGGCGGCCGCTGTTGAGGCCCGCGGGCGCATCAGCGTGAACGATTTGGGCCTCTGGAACGACGCCCAGATCGAGCCGCTGGCTCGTATCGTTCGCCTCGGCAAGGCTCAGGGCGCCGTCATGTGCACCCAGCTCGCTCACGCCGGCCGCAAGGCCTGGACCCCCACGAAAGGCCGGGGACCTTTCCCGGCCGTCGCGCCGAGCGCGATCACCTTCGACGCAGAGTGGACCACCCCGCAGGAGCTGACCGTCGCCGACCTCGACGGGATTGTCGCCGCCTTTCGGGCAGGCGCGCAGCGCGCCATGCGGGCGGGTTTCGACGCGGTCGAGGTGCACGGCGCACACGGGTACCTCCTCCACCAGTTCATCTCCCCGCTGTCCAATCGCCGGGCCGATCAGTATGGCGGGTCGCTGGAGAATCGGGCGCGGATGCTCCTCCGCGTGGTGGAGGCCGTGCGCGCGGAGCTCGGCGAAACCAAGCCCCTCCTGGTGCGCTTGTCGTGTTCGGACTGGATCGAAGGTGGTGTGACCATCGAGGATCAGGTCCAGACGGCGCGCTGGCTCAAGGCCCGCGGGGCGGATCTGGTGGATTGCTCGTCCGGCGGCAGCACCTCGAAGGTCCCCTCGGTCGGGCCGGGGTATCAGGTGCCCTTCGCGGAGAAGATCCGGCGCGAGGCAGGCATCGCGACCATGACGGTCGGGCTGATCACGACACCCGAACTGGCTGAAGAGATCGTGCGGAACGGCCGCGCGGATGTGGTGGCGCTCGGCCGCGAGCTGCTCCGGAGCCCTTACTGGCCGCTCCAGGCCGCGCGGGCCCTGGGCCACGACCTGGCCTGGCCGACCCAGTATCAGCGGGCCAAACCGGCGAACTAGATACTGCTGAACGCAGACGCGATGACGTATGCCGGTCCCCCGGACCGCCCCTCGGACGCCTGGCGCCTCGTCGATGCCGGCT